>Ga0080064_1001730_pt1 | contig 41691 bp, 35 predicted proteins | sample Subgrocontami54m_FD_69260 | JGI IMG/M metagenome (GOLD analysis project Ga0080064, IMG submission 69260) | Subsurface groundwater microbial communities from S. Glens Falls, New York, USA - GMW46 contaminated, 5.4 m (SPADES assembly) (version 2) ...
GCGAATCGAAGGCCCTGGCGTAAAGCTCAGCCGATCAAGCGCTTGCGGAGACCGGCGGCACGACATGCCCAAGATATCGCGAGTGCCAGGGTGGCAACGTTGCCAGCTTTTGGCAACCTTGCCGCGGTCAAGGTGGCCACCTTTTGGCAACGTTGCCAGCTTTTGGCAACCTTGCCACTGGGCGGCAGTGTTGCCGACCGGTGTGGGCGCGGATATGCGTTCAACCCTGCGCCGCGGAGTCTTCGGAACGGCCGATCGTCCACCAGTGCACCGGCAATCCCCCCAGAGTCCCCGGCATGGCAGTCTTTCGCGTTTTGCCGAAAACGGTTCCTGACACGAATGGCCACCCAGGTGCTCGATTCCGCGGGCGGCACGACCGACTCCACCTTCGACGCGCTCAACCGCTTGACATATCGCAAGTACACGGAAAGCGGCACGGTCCAGCTCTCGGTGACGCAGGTGTACGATGCTGACAGTCGCTTGACCGAAGAGTGGCGCTATGGCACGAGTTACTCGCTCGTGGCCCGGACCAGCTTCACATACGACGCGGCGAGTCGGCTGACAAACTTGCAGCATCGCGATAGCTCCGGGAACAATCTCGCCAATTACACGTACACGTATGACGCCCAAAGCCGGTTGACGACCGAAGTCCGCAACGGGACCACCGTCACGTACACGTATGACAACACCGACCAGCTCACGGCCGACGGCACGGCCACCTTCACCTACGACGCCAACGGCAATCGCAACAACGGCAGCTACACGACCGGCACCGGCAACCGCATGACGAGCGACGGCACCTGGACCTACACGTACGATAATGAAGGCAACGAGATCAAGAAGTCAAAAGGCGCGAGCGCGGAGACCTGGACGTACGTCTACGACGAGAAGAACGAGCTTGTGACCGTGCAGCACAGCGCTACCGATGGTGGTGCTGTAGACAAACAAGTTGACTTCAAGTACGATGTTTTCGGCAATCGGATTGAGAAGTCGTATGACGACGACGGTGCCGGGCCGCATTCGGCGATTGTCACCCGGTTCGCGTACGACGCCTGGAAGAACACGAATCAGCATTTGATCGGCAACGAGAACTGGGACGTGTGGGCCGACTTGAACGGCTCAAGTTCTTTGACAACTCGGTACATCCGCGGCGACGTGATCGACCAAGTGTTCGCGCGCAGAGACGCCGGTACGACGTATTGGGAGCTGACCGATCGTCTCGGCTCCGTTCGTGACGTGATCGACAACTCCGCCGTCGTCAAAGACACCATCGCCTACGATGGTTTTGGCAACATCACGAGCGAAACCGGCAGCAGTTTCCGCGGCCGCTACGCCTGGACCGGCCGCGAAATCGACACCGAGATCAACCTCCAATACAACCGTGCCCGCTACTATGACGCCAATACCGGTCGCTGGATCAATCAGGACCCGTTGGGATTTGATGCGGGCGATGCGAACCTTTACCGCTACGTCGGCAATAATCCACCCAATGCGACCGATCCGAGCGGGTTGGATGTCTATGGCATACCGTGGGACGGGATGTGGCCGCCATCGCCACCGAAGCCGTCGCCTCCTTTCCCAGCAGCCGGTGCCGCACAGCCTGGCCCAATAAACAACGTGCCTGGGGAGAATTGGACTTGGGCAGGCTTAATTTTTGACCCACACACCAAGCCAGAAATCGTCGCGCATTACCCATTCGATCAGGCAATTGCGCCAACGTCTGTCCCCCGACCGACTACCATTGGGGTCCCTGGCGGGCAACACCAGTTCTTTCCCGCCACCCTCGCGCCTGGAACGTTGGTAGGCACCGGGGGCTGCGAAACTTGTATCGCTGTGATCATTCATACGCCCGGTCACGGGACGGCGGTATTCCATTTCACCACTGGCAACAATGTCGCCGCTACACTTGGTCAATATACCTGGCCGAGCGGATCACACGCGATGATCGCTGGCGGAAACAACCACCCTCAGTCAAATCAGTTGATGCTAAACGGTGTTTCTGCACTCGGCTCCCAGGGAATCCATTTGGACGGGGTCAGCGGCGCGTCCAGTGCCTATTTTGGCGCAGACGGGAATTGGCATTACGGCGTGCCACGACAAGAACGCCCGATCGAGAACGAGCGTTTCCAGACGCCCAGGGATTTGTTGAATTTCTTAAACCGTGACAGGTAGTCGGATTTTTTGTCAAGCGGGTGCCAATTTGACTCGATCCAGACGTTGGCAACCCGGAGGAATCTCAATTGGAAGACGTCACCGGTCGCAATGTTCGCAAGCCACGGCCTGCGTGGCGAATGACTCTCGTGAGCGCCTTTGTCGTCCTGGTTGCGTTGACGGTTTTTTTTGCACACCGCGTCCAAGAGGTACGTCGCCAATCGAAAGATTTAGAATGTCGATCAAATCTGTTCCAGACAGGAACCGCGCTTCTCAACCTTGCGGACCATTACGGCTGTTTTCCGCCGCCGCACATCACAGATCAGAATGGCAAGCCGCTCTACAGTTGGCGGGTTTTTATTCTGCCTGAATACAGTGGGCCCCATGACGTTTATGATCAGTTTGATTTCACCAAATCCTGGGACGACCCTGCCAACAAGCGTTTCTGCGAGGGAGAAAGCAACTCGACGCTCAGCCGGCTGTTTTCCTGTCCCATATTGCCTCGGACCTCGAAGTTTGAAGCAGATTACTTCTATGCGCTGAATGCCAAGGACGAATGGCCGCGGGATTTTTTCAACGATGGACCTCGCCATATGCTGCTTGTCGAGAGCAGAGTGCGCACCACTTATTGGACCGAGCCTGTCGATTTCGAATACCAGGAGCCAGGATTCAAAGGCTTGCTTAATAAACTGCGAGAATCCAAGCCAATTCACAACGCCGGCTGTAACTGCTTCCTCTCCGATGGCAGTAGGACGTTGAAAATACCGGCGGCCGCGGATCCAGATTTTGATTCCGACAACTTCGGAGATTTGGCGCGAATGCCCAGAACATCCGATGCGAGAACGAAATTACAAACATGGAGATTGATCAATAACTTGATCAAGATCCTCGGCGAGCAGGATCGTCCCCACTCATTTTACATGCGACACCGAGCGCTTTTGTATTTAGCCGAACTTGGGCCGCAAGCCAAAGCGGCGGTCGCCATGATTCGGCGAATCCTGGCCGAAGAGCAAGACCAAAGGTTGACGCGCGTCGCTGCTTTTGCACTTGCGAAGATAGGGAAGTAGGGCGCCCGTGGCCGAAGGAGCGCGATGGCGGTGCTGTAGACAAGCAGGTGGATTTCAAGTACGATGTCTACGGCAACCGGATCGAGAAGTCGTACGACGATGATGGGGCCGGACCGCATTCCGCGACGGTCACGCGGTTTGCCTACGACGCTTGGAAAAACACGAATCAGCACCTCATCGGCAACGAAAATTGGGACGTGTGGGCCGACTTGAACGGCTCAAGCTCTTTGACAACTCGGTATATCCGCGGCGATGTGATCGATCAGGTGTTCGCGCGTTGCGACATGGGCGCCAAGTATTGGTACCTCACCGACCGCCTCGGCTCGATCCGCGATGTCCTCAACAGCGGCGGCACGATCAAGGACACGATCGCCTACGACGGCTTCGGCGGCATCACGAGCGAGACCGACAGCAGCTTCCGAGGGCGGTATGCCTGGACCGGCCGCGAGATCGACACGGAAATCAACCTCCAATACAACCGTGCCCGCTACTACGACGCCGGCACCGGCCGCTGGATCAGCCAGGATCCGCGCGGCTTTGATGCGGGAGATTCCAACTTATTCAGATATGTGCACAATACACCGCTGCAAGGAACGGATCCATCGGGGCAGATCGTAATCATCATCCATGGCATCAGGGATGACGGAACCGGATGGGTGCCGGAGGTCTACAATGGCATGGTGCAAGCATGGAATGGAGCAGGCAATGGAAAACAGATTGGCATCAAATTCGTTTGGAGTGCGCCCGGCTGGCTTCCGTTGTTTGGACCGACAAAGCCTGGACTATTTGACGCAAAGAACTCCGTTGCCGATACTTTGAACATTCCCTCCGGTAATGAAGCAATAATGCGCCTTATCGCACTCTTGAGGGGCCTTAATGCCACAAACTGTCCATTGAATATTGTTGCGCACAGCCAAGGAACGATGATAACGATGGGTGCAGTCGCCATGGCAGGAGTAAATGTCAAGAATGTAGTACTCCTGAATTCACCTCATCACATTACGCAGAATTTAGGCGACATTGGGGCGGCAAGGGCCTTTATTACTGGAAATTTTCGTCATTACTATTCCCAGTTGGATGAGGCAGTAATCTGGGTGAATCGACGGCCAAAAGTTCCTTTTGTGAAAGGCGTTAAGGTTGCGGCAATACTTCTTAAACTATTCGGCATCGTGGTCAACCCGGTCAAAAATCTTTTCAATAAGCCGATACAAAATGTGTGGCCCTGGCTGACACAGGTGGAACTTACGGCCACCGCCCCGTTGCATAGTAATTCGCACACATTCGGACTTGGAGCGAGTGATTATGGGCCCGCTGTGGCATCTAACTTCAATGAATTCGGCCTTTTTTTGGGGTTGCAGGGACAAGTGCAACAGATAATCAATCAGACAATTCCCCCAGGCGGATTGGTGTCGGCAAGCATGATTTAGATGATCGAAAAACCAGTTGCATTTGTTGAGAGGCGGGCCCCAAATGGTAAGAAAGGCTTGGAATGAAGTCGAGCCGACAGTCACGAAAATGCTGCACTAATAATGCGCCGACATTGTCGCAAATCCCCTTTCTCTGGCGGCGGAGAGACCACGATGATAAGTGCGGTAATTTGGTGCGTTTGGATGACACCAGCACAGCTGAAGACAAGTGAATACAAGGTCTGGCACGAGTCGAAAGGACCGGCCGCACGCTTGCAATTGCTTCAAATCAGCGGTCAACCGGACCTTTTGTTTTCGGCAAGAACAAACAGTTCCGTTGTAGCCTGGTCGGTCGAAAAGAGAGAGATTGTCAAGACATTGGACTGGGGGAAAAATCAAATCTTTCGAGGCCGCGTCGGCGCCTTTGCAGTTTCGCCGAACCAAATAAGAGCCGTGTCGGGAATGACGCTTGGAATCGCAATTTGGGACATTGAGACTGGCAAGACTCAATGGCATAAGATGCCGGGGCCAGTGAATGCCGTGGCATTCACTAATGCCGACGAGAAGACCTTTGTCACTGGCATTGGTACGATCATAACCGTTTGGAACGTGGAGTCTATCGTCGCGGAGGAGTTCTTGCCGTGCCATAGCGATGTTTGTTCCTTGGGTTATTCGTCCGATTCACGGCGGATAGTTGCCGGACACGAGGACGGAAGCATAACAGTATGCGACGCACAAACACTGATTCCCGACAAATTCAAGTGGAAAGTTCACAGTGGCGAGGTATTGAATGCGGTTTTTATTGATCGAGACAAAAAGATACTCAGTGTCGCCTATGACGGCACAGTGCTTGTAACCGAGATTGAAACAGGAAAGAAAACCAAACTACATGTGGACAAAGATGGCGTGAGTGCGGCTGCGTATGCCCGGAAAAAAAACTGGATTGTGGTCGGGAGCTACGGCGGAAAGGTCTCGGTCATAGATGTGGGCAATGGAAAAACAGTTTTTACCGAAGCATTCCAGGAATCTGTCCTGTCGGTCGCAATTTCGGACACTGGATCGGTCTTGGCCGTTGCTACCGGGAGCGAAATTGACGATACCACGCGGGATTCGAGGAACGCGGTGATGAAGTGGTGGAAATTGAAGGAATAGCGGTTCGGGAAGAAGCGGGGACATTGACTATTCCGTGAACAGCTGTAGTGGTCCACCGAACCTTGTACGCACACTTGTTCAGGTCATTTGGCGCAAAAAGGTGGATTTGATCCACAAAGTCACGATCGTTTCCGACGTACGCGCGCAGGATCATCGCCGCAGAAACGAGCGAGAGCAGTTTCGTTTAGACGCAGCGCGCGTCAATTGGATACGCGGAAGGTGTCGGCGTTTGGCGACGAACTCGACACTCACATGAAGATTCGCGCCGGGTTGGCCCTTTGCCAGCCTCTGCGGTTGTGCGCACGGCTAGGCGCGCGGCCTGGCCGCTCGCGGTTCAAAAAACTGGTGCGCGGCACGCCGGCCAGCGCGTGAAATACACTTCGTCCGGGGTGGCGCCTTCCAGAGTCATGTGTGGACGGTCGCTGTTGTACCAATCCAGAAACAACTGCAACTCGCGCCGCACCGACCAGCGGAGCAAGGGCACCGCGGGCGACAGCCGCGTGCAACTGTCTTTCAGAGTTCGGATGAACGACAAGCGATGACCAGCGGCTATCGCACAATTCCTGCGGCATCGCGTCTCTCTTCCTTGGCCGGCGCCCCATGCGCAAACGTGCGCACGCCAAAGTGGTGAATAAACACGTCCTTGCAGCAGGCGAGTTGGTATCCCGCTTGCCGCGCTTTCGAGCTGAGGATGTCGGAATCGAACAAGCTCAAATCGGTCCACGGGTCGAGCGGGCCGATGCGCAGCAGGGCTTCCCGCTTGATCAGCATGCAGAAGCCGCCGAGGCGCTCCGCTCCCTCACACTTGCCGCGATGCTTCTCTTGCATCTCCAAGGCGAACTGATTCACCGCCTCGACATCGACCAGCGCGGCGCTGGCGCCATGGCGCCCTTCGAGCCGGCCCGCTTTCTTGGGACCAATGCGATACGGCACGCACTCGACCAGCTGCGGCGGCGCGGCATAGTTCGACATCGGCCCCACCGCGCCGATCGTCGGCGTCGTCTCCGCCAGGGCAATGAGCTGCGCCAACCAGTTTTTGGTCACGACCGTGTCGTTATTGAGCAGCACCAGGTACTGGCCTCGGGCGCGGGCAATCGGGGCGCAACGGGGACATTCACTGTTAGTTTGGGGGCGCAACAGGAGGACAGACTTCCTTCGAACCAGGCAGATGCCGTTTGCCCTCGCTTCACCACGCAATCGCCGTCAGCGGCACGTCAACGGATTGAACGCCGTCCGACATATACCACGCCGCGGAAGCAAATCGCCCACGGTCCGGCCTGGGCGCCACTTCTCTGCCGGGATCGTCCCGAGAATAGACCGCTCATTGCGCCGTGGGCAGGGCCTCATGCGAATGCGGCCTGCTAGGGCCAGAGAAAACAGTCCGGCCCCATCGGTTCGTGATGGCAGCGCCGCAACCGCCAACGTCGCCAGCGCCGCGGACGGAACAGGGACGAAGGAAGGAATGCCACCCCGACCCTCTCCCCCAAGGGGCGAGGGAGAATTCCAAAACCGCTTCCGGAGGACGACTTGTTGTGTGCCATCGGACAACGCTGGGCGCGCGGCCGGGCATGCTGTAGGATGAGAGGAAGAATTTGTCCGGATAAGGCGAGGGAGGCACCGTGAATCGGGCCCAACTACGGCAACTGGCTGAAGACCGGATTCTCGACGCGGAACGTTTGCTGACCGGTGGGCGATGGGCCGGCGCCTACTACCTGGCCGGGTACGCCGTTGAGTGTGGGCTGAAGGCCTGCATTATGGTCCATGTTGAGGCCACGGGCACCATCTTTCAGGACAGGAAGTACTCAGAGAAGTGCTGGACCCATGACCTTGAAGACTTGCTGGCACTGGCAAATCTGACGCCGATTCTGAACGCGGACGCTGCCGCGAACGCTGCCTTGTTCGCCAACTGGGCGTGGGCCAAGGACTGGAAGGAAACCAGCCGTTACGAACACAAAACGCAACCGGAAGCGCAGGCCATGTACGATGCCATCGCTAACAACCCAGACGGAGTACTCGCATGGATACGGATACATTGGTAGAGAATCGGATCGACGATGGGCAGAAACTTGTCGAGGAACTCCCGCAAGGCGGGTTTGAGGTAGCGGCTGCCTTTTGGCTCAAGGCCAGCGAAGATGGCAAATGGCGATTTTACATCGTGTCGCCAATTGTGGATGCGGAGGGAATCAACAAGGCTTACCGACGACTACACCCACTGGTCCGCAAAAGGCCGGAGCCCTTTTGGATCGACCCGCTCGAGATCAAGCTCATCGGGCCGAGCAACCCGATTGCCCGGGATGTGATCGACATTTATGGTCGCATTTCGGGACCGCGCGTTTGCCCCATCCGATGGGGCGGCAAGAAGCTAGGCAATGTCATCATCGAAGAGGCATATCTCTACCCGTTGGCGGCAACCACCCCATAGGCCGAGGACCAACCGACGGTCTCCCTGCCTTCGCCACGCAAGGGTGGTCAGCGGCATGTCAACGGATGAAACGCCGTCCGAAATATCGCACGCCTCGGAAGAAGGTCGCCAAGTGTCCGTGCCGGACGCCGGCTCTCTGCCGGGATCGCCCCGAGAATAGATCGCTCATGGCGCCGTGGCCAGGGGCCTCATGCGCATGCGGCCTGCTAGGGCCACGGAAAACTGTCCTGCCCCATCGGTTCGTGTTGGCAGCGCCGTCAAGGTCGCCTGCTCACGACGCAGTACGGCGCTCTGGCGTATCATAAGCGAAGGAGGGAAACGTTTTATGACTCGAAGTCTTCAGGCCGTCTACGAGAACGGGTTCTCCGCCAAACTTGTGGAATCGGCTGGGCTTCGTGGGGCAGACATTCCTGTCTGCCAGCGTTTTCAGCGGCTTCCGTGGCAGACAGGAATGTCTGCCCCACAAGAATGGCGCAGTACCCGAAAACGGCGTTTTGCGACCCCTTGAGCCGCTGCCGCTGCGCGAGCATCAGGAAGTGACCCTGACGGTGAGCGATTCGGAGCAAGGGGATTGGCTGGATGAAGCGTTTCTGCGCCATTTGGAGATACAAGCCGACGAATCCGTCACGCTCGAAGAAGTCCGCACCGCCCTTGCCAAAATCCCCGGATCGATGGTGGAAGACTTCCGCAAAGAACGGGATGACCGATTCTAATGCCTGGCGATTTCCTTGATACCAGCAGCGAATGAAAGCGGTCGATCGCATCGTTTCGGCCGACAAGGATCTGCTGGCTGTTGCCGCCCTGGAGGGTTTGGGCGTCTTGGACCCGGAAAACCCGTGAATGCGGTTGCACAAAGCCAGCGGTTTGCGCCGGAGGATGATGTCTCGACCACGGGAAACGGTCCTGCCCCATCGGTTCGTGATGGCAGCGCCGTAACCGCCAACGTCGCCAGCGCCGCGGACGAACTTGCCTGAAGACGCAAGAGCACGATACCGCAACCCGCCGGCAGCCCGAGTTGAAACCCTCTCACCTCCAGCCCCTCTCCCCTGAGTACAAGGGCGAGGGGAGGAATGCCACCCCTCATCCCAACCCTTTCCCCTGATGGGCGAGAACGTTCTGCTTTACAACCCGTGGGGCTACGACGGCGGCGAACCGACATCCAGCGACGGCGTCATTCAGATGTCGTGGGCAGACTTCGTTGGCTCGTTCGAGATGTTCGCGATCGCATACATCGCCACTGGCATTGCGGCCGCGGCTAGCGTACCATGGGCAGGAAGGGGAAGGGACCTGTCCATGGTGAAGAGCATGAGATTCTGGCTGACGCTGCCGTTGGTGCTGATGTTTGCGGCGCCCATTGCCGCGGACGAAGCGACGCCTGAGCAGGTTCGTGCCGCCGTTGCGAAATCGTTGCCACTGCTGACGCAGGGCGCCGCGGGGCACATGGCGAATCGCGATTGCTTCGCCTGCCACAATCAGCACGTGCCGATGCTGGCGCTAACCACCGCCCGGCAGCACGGCTTTGCCATCGACGACGGCGAAGTGGCCAAGAACACCAAGTTCATCAATGCGTTTCTCGACAAGAACCGCAGCAATTATTTGCAAGGTCGCGGCCAGGGCGGACAAGTCGATACCGCCGGCTACGCGCTGTGGACGCTGGAATTGGGCGGCTGGTCGGGAAACGCCACGACGGCGGCCGTCGCGGAGTACTTGCTCCAATACCATCAAGACGCGCCGTTTTGGCGCGTGACCGCGAATCGCCCGCCGTCGGAGGTTAGCAACTTCACGGCGAACTTCTTGGCCCTGCGCGCCTTGCAAACCTTCGGCACGTCCGAGCAGCAGGACCGCATCGCCCGGCGCACCCGCCAGGTACGCGCCTGGCTGCTGCGGACGCCGGCGAAGGACACTGAGGATCGCGTCTTCCGCCTGTGGGCCTTGCAGCAAGCGGGGGCTCATCCGGTCGAAGTGCAAAACGCCGCGCAGCAGTTGCTCCAATCGCAGCGCGACGGCGGCGGCTGGGCCCAGACCGACGCCATGGACCCCGACGCCTACGCCACCGGCACCGCCCTGGTCGCCCTGCACGACGCCGGCGGTTTGCGAACGGAGGATGCCATCTACCAGCGCGGTGTCCGCTTCCTATTGAAAACGCAGCTCGACGACGGTTCCTGGCACATTCGCTCGCGCAGCAAGCCGTTCCAGCTCTACTTCGAAAGCGGCTTCCCGCACGGCAAGGACCAATTCATCTCGCTGGCGGCCAGCGGTTGGGCGACGACGGCGCTGGCGCTGACGATCGCGAAACAGCCATGAAGCTGCGGTGCGCTCTTTTTTTCAGCCGCCCCGCGCGTTTACAATGGATACGCCATCGCCACCGCTGGGCAGGTTTGCACCAGCTCGTAGTGTAGGCGGCGCGCCTGCATGGGATTCGTGCAGGCGAGCCGCCTACACTACGGGTCGAAAATCCGTGGCATTTGATTTGCATCGAAAAAAGGTGTTGCGCACCTTTTTTGAGGAGCTTTCGATGAGAGTCCTTTGCGTTTGGGGCAGTCTCGCCGTGGTTGTCGTCTGCGTTGGCTTCACCGTTGCGCCCGCTCAAACTCCCAAGGTCGGTCCCGATCAAAAGACCTGGGACGCCGTCGTCGCGAAAGCCGGCCAATACTTGAAGAACACTCAGGAGGCCGGCGGCGGTTGGAGCACGTCCAAGAGTCCCGGCATCACCGGCGTCGTGCTTACCGGCCTATTGCGCACGGGAGCGCCGGCGCAGGATCCTGTTGTGGCCAAGGCGCTGAAGTATATTGAAAGCCTCGTCAACACGGAGAAAAAGCACATCGCCGGCAAGGACGCCAAGGTCCAGCTTCAGAATTACGTCACGAGCATCAACGTCATGGCCCTGGTGAACGCCCACCAGGCGCGCAAGTATCAGGCGATCATCGGCGACGCGGTCGAGTTCCTCAAGCAACTGCAATGGGACGAAGGCGAAGGCAAGGACACCAAGAGCGATTTCTTCGGCGGCGCCGGCTACGACAGCAAGTCGCGGCCCGATCTGTCGAACACGCAGTTCTTCCTCGATGCGCTGAAAGCCGCCGGGGTGCCGCCCGACGATCCCGCGTTCAAAAAGGCGATGCTGTTTGTGAGCCGATGCCAGAATCTCAAGAGCGAACACAACGATCAGCCGTGGGCGCAGAAGATCAACGACGGCAGCTTCATCTACACCGCGGCGACCGGCGGCGTCACCAAAGTCGTGGATGAACCGCTCCCCGACGGCAGCCGGCCCGGTTACGCCAGCATGACGTACGCCGGCATCAAGAGCCTGATCTACTGCGGCGTCAGCAAAGATGACCCGCGCATCAAAAAAGCGTACGAGTGGATTCAGAACAACTACAGCGTCGAGAAGAATCCAGGCATGCCGGAAGTGCGTTCGCAGTGGGGCTTGTATTATTACTATCACACGATGGCGAAGTCGCTGGATGCGCTGGGACTGGATCACGTGGTCGATGCCAAGGGCGTCAAGCACGATTGGCGCAAGGACATTACCCTGGCGCTCGCCAAACGCCAACAGCCAGACGGCAGCTTCGCCAACGCGACCCAGAACTGGCTGGAAGCGGACCCGAACCTCGTGACCGGCTATGCGCTGATGGCCCTAGGCTATTGCAGACCGAAATAAACCTCAGAAGTCGTTTAGCCGCGGTTCGCAGGACCGCGCTGGTCTTCGACCCGCGGCCGACGGGATCAACCCATGAGTCGCGCGGCGTTCTTGTGCATCGTCATACTCATCGGCACCGCGCCGCTTTGCGCCCATCCCGTCCCCAAAAGCAATCACGATCGCACCATCACCGTTCATCTGGAAAAGAGCCAAACGCCGGGCCAAATCGGCATTCGCATTGAATATCGCCTCGAAGTGGATGAGATAACCGTTTTGCTCGAAGACATGCTGCCCTTCAAGGACGAGGTGGATTTCGTGCGTTATCGCGGCAAGCCGCTGGAGTATTACCGGGAATACATGCGCATCTATGCGCCGATTCTGGCCGACCGCATGATCGTGAGACTGGACGGCAAAGCGATTGACTTCAAGTGCGAAGCGAAGGACCGCGTGCCGCGCCTGGTGGATGAGCAAAGTCAGCCGCTCGGGCATTTGCGCTGCGACTTTGTGTATCGCGGCGAAGCGCTGCTTGCCGCAGATCAAGAAAACGCGTTCCTGTTCCGCGAAGCCAACTTTCAACTGCAAGAGGGCCAAATCCTGGTGCGTTTCGTCAACGATGCCGAATTGAAGATCCGCACCCTTACCGCGCCCGATGAAGCGCTGCAAAAACGATCCCTCGCCGAGCAAAAGCCGGGCGATGATGAGAAGCTGCGGATGATGAGGATTGTCTTTGCGAGGGAAGCAAAGTCGAGCGCGGCGCCGCCGGCAGACCCGCCGCCCGCGCTGCCGCAGCCGACCGCTGCCGATCAAGCTGCGTCCAAAGTCTTCAACGAAGGCGATTCACTCCTCTTGCTTGTGACCAGCGATTACAGCATGTGGCTCAAAATGTTGTTGGCGACGGCATTCGGCGCGTTTCATGCATTGACGCCCGGGCACGGCAAGACGCTCGTTGCCGCGTACCTGATCGGCCAGCGCGGCACGGTCTGGCACGCGCTGGTCCTAGGCATTGTCACGACGCTTGCACATACGGGAGCACTGTTGATCATCGGGGCCGTCTTGTATTTTCTGCCACAACATCTGCGACGCGAATTCGAGGACTGGCTCGTGCAAAACCTCCGCCTGGCAGCCGGCATCATGATCATCTGCCTGGGCGCGTGGCTGCTTCTGCAGCGGCTGGCAGGCCGGGCCGACCACGTTCACATGGGCGGCCACGATCATAGCCATTCCCACGGCCACAGCCATAGCCATGGCATCGATTGGAATGCCGGCGGCGCCACCGGCGTGCGTTGGTGGGGATTGATCGTGCTCGGCGTGACGGGCGGCATGATTCCCTGCGTGGATGCGATCGGGTTAATTGCGTTTTTCGTGGCCCGCGGCGAGTTTCTCATTGTTTTGCCCGCACTGATCTGCTTCAGCGCCGGTCTGGCGGCCGTCCTGGTGCTGATTGGCATTCTCGTGGTGCGCTTGCCGCAGTTCGCGAAGTCGCGGCTCGGCGAGGGGCGCGTGTTGCAGGCGCTGCCGATGGTCAGCGCGGTGGTCATCGTCGCCATGGGGTTCTGGTTGTGCTACAAGGGGATTCAATGATTTGGGCCGCGCTAAACGGCAAGCCACACGCTGTTGACGCGCGTCAACAGCGTGTGGCTTGCCGTTTAGCGCGCACGATACCCCTTCCCTTGCGTGATCCTCCATCCCCCAACCCTTGCCTCACGCGCATCAAATCCCTTTCCTATACGACAACAGCTGTCACCCCTATCACTACCCGGTCCCCGCATGCGCATCGTCGAAATGACTGCCTGGCACGTGCGCATCCCGCTCAAAAAGCCGATCCGCCATGCCTCGCACACGCGCACCGAGACGGACAATGTCGTCATCCGTTGTAGGCTTGCCGACGGCACGACCGGCTTCGGCGAAGGCGTGCCGCGCGCATACGTGACGGGCGAGACGATCGACTCGGCGCTCGAACTCTTGAAAAAGAGCGAGCTGGCGGCACAGTTTGAGGATTGCCGCGACTTCGCCGAAGCGGCGCGCCAGGCCGAACGATTGCGGCTGGCGCCCATCCCCGGCGACGACCGTCAATGCCAGGGGAATGGCGCGCGCTGTGCTGTCGAGTTGGCGCTGCTCGACGCCTTTGGCAAACACTTTCGTGAACCGGTGTCCGCCGTCACTCGCCTTTTGGCCCCTGAGCTACACGAACCAAAGGACTGGGTGCGCTACAGCGGCGCGATCACCTCGGCGACGGGCTTCAAGGCGAAACTGGCGGCGTACAAGATGCGCTTTTACGGGTTCCGCCATCTCAAGATCAAGGTGGGCATCGAGGGGCAAAACGACGTGAAGCGGTTGATGTCGATCCGCAGGCGCGTCGGCGCGCACATGGACATTCGCGTCGATGCCAACGAAGCGTGGACGCCGCAGAACGCGGTACAGCGCATGGTGGAGCTGAAACCATTCCGCGTATGTTCGTTCGAGCAGCCGGTGCCGCATGCCGATGCGCCATGCCTGGCGGTCGTCCGCAAGGAATGCGGGGCGCCGGTGATGCTCGACGAGTCGTTGTGCAGCATGGTCGATGCCGAGTGGGCGGCGGCGGGCAAGACGTGCGACTTCTTCAATCTGCGGCTGTCGAAATGCGGCGGGTTCATCCCCACCTTGCGGCTCGCGCAATTCGCCAAGCAGCACGGCCTGGGTTGCCAGCTCGGTTGCCAGATCGGCGAGACGGCGATCCTCTCGGCCGCGGGGCGCCACTTCGCCAGCAGCGTCGGCGGGTTGCGCTGGCTCGAAGGTTCCTACGATCGCCACCTGGTGAAAGAGGCGCTCGGCACGCGCGATTTGACGTTCGGCTGGGGCGGCTGGGCGAGGGCCTTGCCCGGACCTGGACTGGGAATCGAGATCGAACCGTCGGCCCTGGAGCGCGTGCGTGTGCGCCAGGAGGTGCTGCTTGGCTGACGCATCTCCGGCCTTCACCCTTGAGAATTTCAACGCCAGCGACGGTTACGTCTGGCGCTATCGCCGCTTTCTGGCCGCCGGTGTGCCGCGCGCCGAACTTGTTTTCATTCACGGCATCCAAAGTCACGGCGGCTGGTACGAAGGCTCTTGCACCGAGTTGTCCCAGGCGGGGTTCAACGTTTCGTTCCTGGACCGCCGCGGCTCCGGGCTCAATCCCGCAGCGCGCGGCGACGCCCCGAGCTTTCGGCGGCTACTCGACGACGTTGCCGAATATCTGACGGCGCTGCCGCGTGCGGTGACGCGCGACGACAAAGTCGCCAAGGTGCCCGTCTTTCTAGCGGCGATTTCCTGGGGCGGCAAGCTTGCGGTGGCACTGGAGCGGCGGCATCCCGGATTGGCGGATGGGTTGATTCTGTTCTGTCCCGGATTCGTGTCGCGCATACGACCGTCGCGGGGCCAGCGCCTGTGGATTCTGCTGGCCCGACTGTTTCGGCCGCGCAAACTGTTCACGGTGCCGCTGAACGATCCCGACCTGTTCACCGCGTCGCCGCGCTGGCAGGAGTTTCTCAAGAATGACTCGCTTCGTCTGCTGCAGGCGACGGCGCGCTTGCTGGTCGAAAGCGCCCGGCTCGACGGCTATTTGCGCTTCGTCCCCAAGTATGTGCATGCTCCAGTGTTGCTGCTCCTGGCCGAACAGGATCGCATCATCCACAATGCCAAGACGCGGGCTTTCGTCGAACGCTTCACGGCCAAAGACAAGCAAGTGATCGAATACCCCGGCGCCCATCACACGCTTGAGTTTGAGGAGCCGCGGCCGTTTGTGCAGGACGTGGTAAAGTGGCTCCTGGACAGGAGTCAGCAGTCAGGAATCAGGGATCAGTAGACTGACTCCTGACTGCTGATTCCTGATTCCTAACTCCTGACTCCTGTTTATGACCCGCTGGCATGCCTTCCTACAACTGATTCTGGCTCGGGTGCGCGAGTTCTATCGCGAACCAGAAGCGATCTTCTGGGTTTACGGCTTCCCGATTATTCTTGCCGTGGTGCTGGGTTACGCGTTTACCGGGGGCAAGCCCGAGCCGCCGGTGGTCGATGTGCAGGCCGAGCCTGACTCCGTTCGCGCCGCGGCCGTCGTCAAGACTCTTGTAACCGCCGAGATCAAGGCCGAAATGCATGACGAGGCTACGTGCAAAGATCGGTTGAAGAAAGGCAAGACCTCACTTTACCTGGTGCTTGACGACAAAGGAATCGGCTACGTTTTCGATGAACAGCGCGCGGACAGCGTGCTGGCGCATCGTTGGGTCGATAGCGTGCTCGCGCGTGCCGAGGCGGGCGACCGAATCACCGCCGCCCACGACAAACCCGTGCAGGAACGCGGCAGCCGCTACATCGATTGGCTGCTGCCCGGTCTCATCGGCATGAATCTTATGGGCGGCGGCTTGTTCGGCGTCGGCTTCGTGCTGGTCGACATGCGTGTCCGCAAGCTCTTCAAGCGCATGATGGCCACGCCGATGCACCGCGGCGATTTCCTGCTTTCGCTCCTGGCGTCGCGGCTATTGTTCCTGCTGCCGGAAATGGTGGCGCTGATCCTGATCGTCGGGCTCCTCTTCAAAGTGCCGATTCAAGGATCGGTGGCGACGATGTTGCTGATCATTTTTCTCGGCGCCGGCGCGTTTGCCGGTCTGGGGTTGCTGCTGGGTTGTCGGACCGAGAAGACCGAGACGATGTCGGGCCTCATCAATCTGATCATGTTGCCTTCGTATCTGCTGTCCGGCGTGTTCTTCTCGTCGAAGCGATTTCCCGATGCCGCCCAGCCGTTCATCCAGGCGTTGCCGTTGACGCAGATCAACGACGCCTTGCGCGAGGTGATGTTGGAAGGGGCAGGAATCCTCGATGTCGGTTGGCGTCTGGCGGTGCTGGCGGCATGGGGGGTGGCGTGCTTTGCGGTGGCGCTGCGGTGGTTCAAGTGGCGTTGAGTGGCCTTTTGCCCGCAACCCGTGTCGTAAATGCTCGGCACACCCGATATAATCCGACGATAGGAACGCAGTGAACCCTTTGCCGGAAGGATGTCGAACATGAGAATGATTACCGGGGCAATCCTGATCCTTGCGGCGACGGTATTGTTCTCGGCGCAGTGGCTCGGGAAGGTGATGCACAGCTCCGTCATCACAGGAAGCCCGGAAAGCGGGTACATTACGTTCTTCTCATTCGTCCTCGGATTCATCGGGCTGGGAGTGCTGGTTTTCGGTCTCATTACCGACCGCAGCCAGAAGCTTTAACTCGTTCGCCTATTCGCCGCTCTCGGCGTCTCTGGTAGGCGAAATATGGTAGGCGAAAACTGGCATCGCAGTTATACTCCGCGCGGCTAGGAATGACACAAAGGAGCCGCGCACGAAGTAAGCGCCGCGCCTAGAAACCGCTTACTTCGTGCGCGGCTCTTTGTGTCAAACCTGACCGTGAGGGGTATAATTGTGCCTAACCGGTAGAGATCATCCAGCCGGCATAGGGCGGACTTACCCCCCGTGCTAGCGAACACCTCTCCCATCAGGGGGTTGGCAAGGTTGCCAAAGGTTGGCCACCTTGGGTTTTCAAGGTTGCCAAAAGTTGGCAACGTTGCCAACCCCTCACATGCCGAAACTTGGCGCCGACGACGGGCCGAGCGCCGTAATCACCTGTTCATTAAGGAGTTGCACTCCCCAACACGACGTCGCCAAACGACGACGAACTGGCGAGGTCGCCGTACCGCCGCAAATCGAGCATTCACAACCAGTTCAATAGGCTTTCGACTTTCGGGTTTGGTCAATCCGAGCGGCGGCTTGTCTCGTCTTTTACGGCGGTATTCCACCAACTGCGTACACCGTGTCGGCAAGGGAGCGGTCATGTTCAGCAAAACGAAAGCAAAGATGGCGTTTGTGGCGGCGGCGCTGGCCCTGGGCGGCGTATGGCTCATGGCGGGCGGGTCGCCGGACAATCAGAAGCAACGCGACTTCTTGACCCAAACTTTCCAGGCGGGCAACTTCAAGAATGCCTACGACGGCCTGCGCAAGATGTGCCTCGATCCGAAGGACGACCCCTTCCAAGTCGGCAAGGACATGGACCTGGCCGTGCAAGCGCTGCAGCGCCTGGGCCGGATCGATGAAGCTGACGACTTCCGCGAAGAGGTCATCAAGGTGCACGCCAAGAACTGGCGCCTGCTCGCCGCTGCCGCCAACAGCTACGCCAACTTGACCGAACATCACGGCTTCATCGTCGCGGGCAAATTCAACCGCGGCACCAAGCGCGGCGGCGCCCGCTACGTCAACACCATGCTCCGCGACCGTATCCGCGCTTTGCAACTCATGGACGAGGGCCAAAAGCTCGTCACCAAGGAAAACGACAAACTCGCCGCCGCCGAATTCTACATGCAGTACGCCCGCCATTTGATGTACGCCGGCAATCATGAATCGTGGCGGCTGCAATACCTGAGCGATCTCGCCAAGTTGCCCGATTTCGAAGACGGCTATGTCTACAACCGCGGCTTCGGGGGCAATCACAATGGCGCCCCGGTCGACGCCGACGGCAACCCGATCTACCACACGCTGCCCAAGAGTTACCAGACGGCCGAGAGCGACGGCCAGCGCTGGCGCTGGACGCTGAACCGCGCGGTCGAGTTGAATTCCGAACGGGCCAACGAAGCCGATCAGTGGTTCGCCGACTTCCACAAGCAGCAATTCGGCGTGCAGACGATGGCCTACTACGGCTTCCGCTTTGGGCGCGGCGGCGAAGAGCGCGACCCCGATCAAAAGACCGGCACCTACGCCCTGCACACCCTGAAGGACAGCGAGACCATCGCTCGCCTCGCCGTCGGCATCAAGCGCTTCAGCGTGCCTGACGAGTTCAACTACATCAAGGTCTACGAGCGCATCATCAAGCGCGGCCGCAGCAACCAGGCCGAGCACAGCTACAACAATCTCGCGCAAGAATACGAAGACCGCCGCCAGTACCCGCGTGCCGCCGACATGTGGAAAAAGTTCATCGGCGAGTACGGCGCCGGCAGCAACAACTACCGGCAACAGCGGCTCGATCAGATCGTCAAGAACTGGGGCCGATTCGAACCGAACAACATGATGGCCGCCGGCACGAAGGCGAATGTCGAATATCGCTATCGCAACGGCGACAAAGTGTCGTTCGAAGCGCACGCCATCCAGGTCGAAAAGCTGCTCGCCGATGTGAAAGCCTATCTGAAAGGCAGAGAGGGTCAAATCGATTGGCAGCAGACTCAGATCGGCAACATTGGATATCGATTGGTCGAATTGAACCAGAACCAGTATCTGGGCGAAAAGGTCGCTAATTGGGACCTGGATTTGAAACCACGAGCTGGACATGTCGATACGCGTGTCACCGTAACGACGCCGCTGTCCAAGGCCGGCGCCTACCTTGTCACCGCGAAGATGGCCGACGGCAATATCAGTCGGATCATCATCTGGAACACCGACACGATCATTCTGAAGAAGCAGCTTGATCAGCAGACGTTTTACTACGTCGCCGACGCCGCCACCGGCACGCCGGTTTCAGGCGCCCAGGTCGAGTTCTTCGGCTGGAAGCAGACCCAAGTCAGGCCGAACACCAATCAATACCGAGTTGACACGGTTGCCTTCAACACCGCGGCGGACAACGACGGCCAGGTCCTCGTCGGCCCGGCCCAGCAGCCGGTCAACCATCAGTGGCTGATCACCGCGCGCGAAGCCAAGAACGGCCAAGAAAATCGTTTCGCCTACCTTGGCTTCACCCACGTCTGGTACGGCAACCGCTACGACCCTGAATACAACCAGACCAAGGTCTTCACGATCACCGACCGCCCGGTTTATCGCCCCGAGCAAACGGCCCAGTTCAAGCTGTGGATCGAACATGCCCAGTACGATCAGCCGAACACGTCGGCGTTCGCGGGCCAGACGTTCACCGTCCGCATCCACAATCCCAAGGCGGAAAAGGTCTACGAGAAGTCGCTGACCGCGGATGAATTCGGCGGCATCAGCGGCGACTACCTCATTCCCAAGGGCGCCACCCTTGGCGTCTACGGGATGCAGGTCTTCCAAAACCCGAATCAAATCCTCGGCGGCAGCAGCTTCCGCGTCGAGGAATACAAAAAGCCCGAATTCGAAGTCACCGTCGCAGCGCCCAAGGAACCGGTGCGGCTCGGCGAACAAATCGAAGCGACCATTCACGCCAAATACTACTTCGGCGCCCCGGTGGTGAATGCGAAGGTCAAGTTCAAGGTCATGCGCCAGGAGCATTCGGCCCGCTGGTATCCGCGCGGCGATTGGGATTGGTTCTATGGCCGCGGTTACTGGTGGTTCTCGCCCGATTTCCCCTGGTACCCCGGCTTCGGCGAGTGGGGCTGCATGCGGCCCGTGCCGTGGTGGTGGCATCGCAATCCCGAACGACCGGAAATGGTCATGGAACAGGAAGTGCAAGTCGGCCACGACGGCACGGTCAAGGTCCTCATCGACACCGCCATCGCCAAGGAAATGCACGGCAACCAGGACCACAAATACACGATCACGGCCGAAGTCACCGACCAATCACGCCGCACCATCGTCGGTTCCGGCGATGTGCTCGTCTCGCGCAAGCCGTTCCAGATCTATACGTGGCTCAATCGCGGCCATTTCCGCAGCGGCGACACCGTTACCGCGTACTTCAGCGCCCAGACGCTCGATCAGAAACCGGTCGAGGGCAAAGGCGAGCTGACGCTGTTCAGCATCAGTTACCCCCCCGCTCCCCCCCTTGGGAAGGGGGGGCAGGAGGGGGTCCAGCCGGTCGAAAAGGTCGTGCAAACCTGGAAGCTCGACACCGACGTCGAAGGCAAGGCCCGCCAGCAGATGAAGGCCGCCAAGGCCGGGCAGTACCGCATCGCCTACAAGGTGACCGACACGAAGCAGCACATGATCGAGGGCGGTTACCTGTTCATGGTTCGCGGCGACGCCTTCACGGGCAAGGACTTCCGTTTCAACGACATCGAGCTTGTCAACGATCAGCGCGAATACAACCCGGGCGACAAGGTCAAGCTGATGATCAACACCAGCCAAAACAACGGCACGGTGTTGCTCTTCGTCCGGCCCAGCGGCGTCTATCAAGCGCCGAAGATCATCCGCCTGGACGGCAAATCAACCGAGCAGGAGATCGCCATCGTCCAGCGCGACATGCCCAACTTCTTCGTCGAGGCGGTCACCATCCACGGCGGCCGCGTCCACAGTGAAATGCGCGAGATCATCGTCCCGCCCGAAAAGCGCGCCCTCAACGTCGTCGTCGAGCCGTCGCAGCAAGAGTACAAGCCCGGCCAGAAGGCGAGCGTCACCGTCAAGCTCACCGACTTCAATGGCAAGCCGTTCGTCGGCTCGACGGCCGTGAGCGTTTACGACAAGTCGGTCGAATACATCTCCGGCGGGTCGAACGTGCCGGAGATCAAGGAGTACTTCTGGAAGTGGCGCCGTCACCACAATCCGCAAACCGAATCGAGCCTGATGCACCACTTCGGCCAACTGCTGCGTCGCGGCGAGATCGGCATGTCGAATCTCGGCGTCTTCGGCGACATGGTCATCGAAGAATTGGACCATTTGGCCAAAAATGCAATGGAAAAGGGCGATCCGCAAGGCGGCTTCGGCGGCCGTGGGGCTGCCCTCGGCGAAGCCCGGCGCGAGCTAGCTGCCGGCGCACCTCCCGGCGGCGGTCCGATGGCTGCCGCCGACGGCATGCTGCGCCAGAACGCCGACCGAAACCGAGCCGGTGAATTCGAACAGCAGCGCGACGCCAAGGCCAAGGGAGGCGATCCCGGCGCCGGCCCCGAACCCACCATTCGCAAAAACTTTGCCGACACCGCCTACTGGAACGCCGCGGTCACCACCGACAAGGACGGTCGGGCCGTGGTCAACTTCACCATGCCCGAGCAACTCACCGGCTGGAAAGTGCGCGTCTGGGGCATGGGCCTGGGCACCAAGGTCGGCGAAGGCACGGCCGAGGTTACGACGAAGAAGGACCTCATCGTCCGCCTGCAAGCGCCGCGTTTCTTCACGCAGAAGGACGAAGTCGTCCTGTCCGCGAATGTCCACAATTACCTCAAGGCCGAGAAGAAGGTCCGCGTCTTCCTGGAAATGGACGGCGGCACCCTCGCCTCGGTCGATCCGCTCGTTCGCGAAGTCAAGATCGCCAGCGGTGGCGAGCAGCGCGTCGATTGGCGCGTCAAAGTCATGAATGAGGGCGAAGCGATCGTCCGCATGAAGGCGATCAGCGATGAAGATTCCGACGCCATGGAAATGCGCTTCCCCTGTTACGTCCATGGCATGCTCAAGATGGAATCGTTCACCGGTGTCATCCGGCCCGAAAAAGACGCCTCCAGCGTGTTCTTCACCGTCCCGTCGGAGCGCCGCATCGAGCAGTCGCGGCTCGAGGTTCGCTATTCACCGACCCTTGCCGGCGCCATGGTGGACGCGCTGCCCTACATGGTCGATTACCCCTACGGCTGCACCGAGCAGACGCTCAACCGCTTCCTGCCAACGGTCATCACGCAGCGTATCCTGCAAAGGATGAACATCGACCTCAAGGAAGTCGAGAAGCATCAGACCAATCTCAACAGCCAGGAGATCGGCGACGACAAGGAACGCATCAAGCAGTGGAAGCGCTTCAAGCGCAACCCGGTGTTCAATGAAGCCGAAGTCAAGGAAATGGTCCACGCCGGCATTCTGGCCCTGGGCAGCATGCAGCTCTCCGACGGCGGCTGGGGCTGGTTCTCCGGCTTCGGCGAGCGCTCGTTCCCGCACACCACCGCGACCGTCGTCCATGGCCTGCAAATCGCCCAGCAGAACGACGTGGCGATCCCGGCCCAGATGCTGTCGCGCGGCCTGGATTGGCTGAAGAATTACCAGGACGAGCAAACGTTGCGTCTCCGCAACTTCCCGACGCGCACCTTCCCCTGGAAGGAGCATGCCGACAACATGGACGCCTTCGTCTACATGGTCCTCGTCGATTCCAAAATGGACAACCAGGAGATGCGCGGATACCTGTATCGCGACCGCAACTTCCTCGCGGTCTACGCCAAGGCCCAGTTCGGCCTGGCCCTGCACAAACAGCAAGACGGCGAAAAGCTCGCAATGATCCTGAAGAACATCGAGCAATACGTGGTGCAAGACGCCGAGAATCAGACTGCCTATTTGCGCTTGCCGCCCGATACGCCATGGTGGGTCTGGTGGGGCAGCGAGATCGAATCGGACGCTTACTATCTGAAGCTGCTGTCGCTAACGACTCCGCGCGATGAAAAGGCGGCCGGGCTGGTCAAGTACTTGCTCAACAACCGCAAGCACGCCACCTATTGGAACAGCACACGCGACACGGCAATCTGCATCGAAGCCATGGCCGACTATCTGAAGGCCAGCGGCGAGGACAATCCCAACATGAACGTCGAAGTCTGGCTCGACGGCAAGAAATACAAGGACGTGCACATCGACCAGAAGAATCTGTTCACCTTCGACAACAAGCTGGTCCTCGAAGGCGACAAGATCAGCGCCGGCAAGCACACGCTCCAGATCAAGCGGCGCGGCTCCGGCCCAGTGTACTTCAACGCCTACCAGACCAACTTCACGCTCGAAGACTTCATCACCAAAGCCGGCCTGGAGGTGAGGGTCAACCGCAAGTACTACCGCCTCGACCGCGTCGATGAGAAGATCAAGGTTTCCGGCTCCAAAGGCCAGGCCCTCGATCAGAAGGTGGACAAGTACAAGCGGACCGAACTGGCGAACCTGGCCACGGTGAAGTCCGGCGATCTGATTGAAGTGGAACTCGAAATCGACAGCAAGAACGATTACGAGTACCTGATCTTCGAAGACCCCAAGGCCGCCGGCTTTGAGGCGATGGCGGTGCGGTCCGGATACACTTACACCGGCATGGGCGCCTACATGGAAGTGCGCGACGAGAAGATCGCCTTCTTCGCAAGGGTGTTGCCGCGCGGCAAACATTCGATCAGCTATCGGATGCGTGCCGAAATCCCCGGACTATTCAGCGCCTTGCCGACGCGGGCTTACGCCATGTACGCGCCGGAGCTGAAGGGGAATTCGGACGAGATCAAGATTGTGGTGCAGGATTGAGTAGGTTAGGCGAATTCCACCAGGTCACGCAACAACCGACGGCGGCGAGGCAATCCCTCGCCGCCGTTTTTTCCTTTTGCTCTTATCACACAGAACGCGCATGATTGCGGAATGCCGCCGCTTTCCGATGCCGTTGTACTGGCCCAGTTTCGCGCCGTCCTGGCCAACTGGCGATATGCAGGCTACGTCAACGCGAAAGATGTCGTGCTGGAATGGATCGCGGATGAATTGGCCGGCCTGACATTGAAGGACGTCAATCAAACGATGCATGACTTCCTCCAAAAGGGTGGGAGCATTGATCAGGTTCCTGAAAGTCGGCCGCAATGGAACAACTATCCCTTCCATTACGATTTTCGCCTACACCTGGGCGGCCGTTTCGTTTACATTGAAACCGTCCTTCAAGACGATGATCCGGACGACCCAACCATTCGAATCGTGAGCATGCATGATGTCTGAAGCAACTGCTCCAAGCAACGGAGCCGCAATCCTGGAGCGGTCATTTCCTTGGCACTGTCCGCGCTGTCGCAAGAAAGCGGTGCGGCGGGCAACGATAGCCTATCAATGCGAGCGCAAGCACCAAAGCGAAACAGTCACCGTGATCGTTCCTTCTTTGGCCGTCCCCCAATGCGCGGAATGCGGCGAACTAGTGTTTGACTACGTGGCGGAATCTCAAATCAACGACGCGTTCCGACAAATGGTGAATGCAGCTGCAACAGTTCCGCTCTCGACAGCAAGCGACGCTGGTTGACCGGGCCGAGTGGACGCGACGGCTCGATATTTCCTGGCGCGTTGACCGTCCCTGGTCGCGGCGGTTAGAATCGTAATCATGCGTCTGCCTCCTCGTCACACATCGGGATTTACCCTCATCGAGCTGCTGGTGGTGATTGCCATCATCGCCATTCTCGTCGCCTTGCTGTTGCCGGCCGTGCAGCGGGTGCGCGCGGCGGCGGCCCGGATCGAATGCGCCAACAACCTGAAGCAGATCGGTCTTGCCGCGCACCATTACGCTCAACTTCACAAAGATCGGCTGCCGAAAATCTGGGACGGAACGTATTGGGGGCCGTTCGACGATCGGGTCGGCTATGCCCAGCCGCCGCTGCCGGACTACGATCCGAAGACGACGCTCCTATGGAATTACCTTGAGGGAAACGCGAAGGTGTTCAATTGCTCCAGCGGCCTGGACATGTTGCCGGGCAGCCCGACGTTCGGCCGGCCCGTGCAAATCAGCTACGCTCTCAGCGGCATCGACGGCGGGCCGACCGGCATGACGCTGGTGAACGTGACCAACGGCAACGGCACCTCGCAAGTGATGCTCGCATGGGAACATTCGCGTCACGCAGGCTGCTCCTATGGCGGCCTGCCCTGGCCGGTGAACGACGCGGACGCGATCAACCACTACCCAGAACCGCGGCACTTCGGCGTGTACAACGTGTTGTTCTGCGACGGGCATGTCTTGCCGATGCGCAAGGCGGAATTGACGAACGCGCTGTTCTATACGTGGTGATAGGGTAGCCGACAAGCGCAACCGCTATTTTCTCATCTTCTTTTTTGACCGTGGTGACGGCTTCTTCGGTTTCAGTCCAAGTTCCTTCCTAAGGTCATGCAGGCCAATCCCACCTTCTTCACGGTAGGAACGTCGTGATTCTTCGATGAGTTCGCGAAAACGTGGATTGTTAGCCAAGGACACCGACTCCCAATCGGTGTCCGTCAGATTCTTGACGGCCGCAAGGGGCTTGCCGTTGCGTGTCAAGATCACGGGACCTGCACGAGCGAGTTCGGCTGCCTCCGGCAATGTGACGCCCGTTTTTTCAAGCGGAATGACTTTCACAGGTCGATTTCCTCGCCGCCGATGCGGAGCGTGTTGTGAGTCTTCTTGCCCACAGCGATCACGACGACGCGCTCGGCGTCTTCGTCCACATCATAGAATACACGAAAGTCGCCGACACGTAACTCCCAAGGCGCCAAATCATTCTCTTCGAGGCGTTTTCGATTTCGAGTGGGCTTATCGGGCTGATCGACCAGCTGGACTGCGATTGCATCAAATAGAATCTGTTGGTCGCGTTTTCGTAATCCCTTCAGGTTTTCCCGAGCCCACTTGGAAAACTCGACAACAAGAGGCATGGCGCTCTCCACGCGGCATTCGTCCTGCGACGGCACTTTGGCGGAATGTTTGTATGACGGAATTGGGGCCGCATAGTCAATTCACATTTCCCTGTCCCATCAACTCATCCCGATACGCAAACACCGCCGGCGTGCCACCGGTGTGCAAGAATACCAGTGGCTTGTTCGCGTCCACGCGCCCTTGACGCACGTCATCAATCAAACCAGCCATCGCCTTGGATGTGTATGACGGATCGAGCAGGATGCCTTCCGTCCGGGCCAACAGGTCAAGCGCCTCGCGGCCGGCGGGAGTCACTGCGCCGTAGCTGGGGCCGATGTAGTCCTGGCGGATGTCGATATCGGCGGCCAACAGGCGATTCGGCAGTCCGAGCAGTTCGGCGGTCTGGTTGGCGACGAGGGCGATGTCGGCCGGCGTGTCCCACGGCCAACGGATCGGACAAATCAGTCGAATCTTCCACGGCAATCCTAAGACCACGCGACCGAGTGCCAGACCGGCGCCCGTCGCACCCGCGGCCGAGCAGTACACGGCTGACGGTTCGATGCCGAGTTGTTTCGCTTGCTCGGCAATCTCGGCCAGGCAAAGCAGGTAGCTGACGGCGGCGCGCGGTCGGCCCAGATGGCGGTCCCATACGTAAGGCTTGCGTCCCGTTTTGCGAAATTCTTCCGCCTTGGCCAAGAGCAAATCGTCCAGCGCCGGGCCCATCGGCACGTCGATGATGTGGACGTGGGCGCCCATCAGATGGTCGAGTAAAAGATTGCCCTGCACGTCGTCGTTGTGCGACGCCCGCGTCAAATACAGATGACATTCCAGGCCGAGCTTGGCGCACGCGGCGGCGGTTTGCCGGCAGTTGTTCGACTGGATGCCGGCGCCCCAGACGAGCATGTCGGCGCCTTTTTCGAGGGCATCGGCGAGCAGAACCTCGTTGTGCCGCGTCTTGTTGCCGCCCATCGCCATGCCGGTGCAATCGTCGCGCTTGATGAAGATTGGCGGGCCGCCGAGGCGCTGGGCGAAACGTGGAGCTTCCTCAAAGGGCGTCGGCAAATGGGCGAGCCGCACGCGCGGCAGTTTGGCGACGGCTTGACGAACTTGGTCGGGAGTAAGTGTCGGGGCCGGCATTTGGATGTTCTCGCAAGGGTCTTGAGAAACCGATGCGCCATTATCAGTGCTCGACAACTCGTCGTCAATCTTCCGCCGTCGCGGCGCGCTGCCGGCGCGATTCTTCGTGAACCTCGTCGAGAGGGAAGGCATCTACCCTTTCATGCAACGAAATCGCCCGGCCGGCGGCGCTCGAATCCCCGCACTGACGGTTGGCTTCGCGCGTTCCGTGAACGGGTTCTAACGACGGCGGTTTCCTTTGTGGTTAGCTCAACGGGTAGAGCACCAGGCCATGAACCTGGGAGTAGCAGGTTCGAATCCTGCACCACTCCGGACGAGCACAAGCTCGTTCTTCTGGACGCCTGCAAAGCGTTTAGAGCATGAGCCCGCGGGAGGCGGGCGCTCGTTGGATCTGCCGCGTAGACCTCACGCTCCACGTGAGGATTGCGTTGGCAACACGATTCGCGGCCCTGCAGTGCGTGGATACCGCGGGCAACGCCGTCGAGAATTCAGCAGACGCAGCTTGTGGAACGTGCGGCCCCGCCCAGCCGCACCGACCGCCAACCTGGCTGCGACGATTCTCGCCGGCCGCACCCGCTCAAACGACATTCCGTCGCGCTTCGTGGGATCGACGAGCTGTCCCGCCGCCCAAAGGCATCGAATACAACGTCCGTAGTCAGTGGTCAGTAGTCAGTAGCACAAAGCGTTTTGCCACTGACTACTGACTACGGACTTCTGACTTCTGCATTGGAGTTCGCCCATGATCAAGCTCTTCAAGATTCAGCAGTACCACGTCGCCCTGTACTTCCGCGACGGCGCGTTTCGCGGACTGCTCGAGGCCGGCTGGCACGTGATCTTTCATCCGCTGGCCCGGGTGCGCGTTGATGTCGTGTCGCTGCGCGCGCCGTGGCTGGCACACGAGAAGCTCGATGTCATCGTGAAGTCGGGCGTGCTGGCCGAGCGCGCCGTGGTCGTGGACCTCAAGGACTACGAGCGCGGCCTGGTGTGGATCGATGGCCGCTTCAGCCATGTTGTGCCGGCGGGCCAGTACGCCTACTGGACCACGCACCGCAAGGTGAAGGTCGAAATCGTGGATGCGCGGGCTGTGCGTTTCGTGCATACGGATTTGCCGGTCATCGCCGCTTCGGAAATGGCCGGCCGCGTGCTCGAATTCCACACGATCCCGGCGGGCCACGTCGGCGCCTGGTTCAAGGACGGCCAGTTCGTCGAGGCGCTGCCGGCGGGTCGGCATTTGTTCTGGAAGGGCGTCGCGGAGACGAAGCTCGTGGCGGTCGATACGCGCGAGCTGATCCTCGACGTCGCCGGCCAGGAGATCATGACGGCTGACAAGGTCACGCTGCGCCTCAACGCACTCGTGACCTACCGCATCACGGAAGTGCGGCTGTCGCTGCAAGTGGCGGACGACGCCCGGCAGGCGCTGTACCGCGAGACGCAGCTCGTGTTGCGCGCGCTGGTCGGCGCCCGCGAGCTGGACGCGTTCCTGACCGACAAGGACGGCGTGGTCCAGGAGCTGGAGCAGGGTCTGCGCAAGCGCGTGCCGGCGCTCGGCTTGGAGGTCATCACGGCCGGCATTCGCGACGTGATCCTGCCGGGCGAAATGAAGGACCTGCTCAACAAGGTGATCGAGGCCAAGAAGGCGGCCGAGGCCAACTTGATCGTCCGCCGCGAGGAAACGGCGGCGATGCGCAGCCAGGCCAACACGGCAAAGCTGCTCCAGGACAACCCGACGCTCATGCGCCTGCGTGAACTGGAGGTCCTGGAGAAGGTCGCCGCGACGGCGAAGCTCAACGTTGTGCTCGGCGACAAGGGTCTGACCGAGCGCATCGTCAACGTGTTGTAATTCAAGAAACAGGAGCCACAGATCGACACAGATGAAACACGGATAAATGCAAAAAGAAAACGGCCTTCCTTTCTTGCATTTGTCTGTGTTTCATCTGTGTTTGATCTGTGGCTCCCTTCTATTTGGTCAAAGTGCCGCCTACTCGGCCGGCTGCTTTTCAACTTTGATCAATTTGGTCTGCGTCACGCCGGTGCTGGAACGCAAACGCACGGGGAATTGTCCCAGTTCGAGAACGCGGCATCGCCAGGTAACGAAGCTCTGCGGCGGGTCGATGAGCGGCAGCGGCACCGGCTGGATTTCGCGGCCGCCGACGAGCGCCATGCCTTTGGGCAGTTCGAGAGTCAGCGTTTGACCGGCAATGGGATCGTGGACGAGAGCGGTCACCGTGAATTGCTTGCCCGGCTCGAACGAGCCGCTCAGGCGCACTTCGACATTACCTTCGCTCTCCAGCGGAATGGCGACGCCCTTGCCATAGGCGTAGCCGAACTCGCGCTTGCCGCCCGGCTTGATTTCCTTCGGGTCGAAGAAGACAGCCAGCGCCGAATCGCCCATGGCTTGGACGACGGGCATGTCCCACATGCCAAAGCCGCCGGCGCCGTGGCTCGACAGCACGACGCGGCTGGCTTTCTCGATGCTGCCGCCCAGGTTCAGCGTGAGGTGCGCGACATAACCGGGGTTCTTCAAATCGGGTCGTTCCAGGCATTGCACGTAATCGGGCAGAGTCTTGTCCTTGAGTTCGACGCCGTCGAGGATTTTGCCCGGCATCGTGGGCGCGGCATAAAGGGCGCCGTCGTTGTTGATGATGTAGGTGTCGATGTAACCCTTGAGCCCAAACTTGTGCGGCGTCTTGCCGATGTTCTCCACGAGGTAGCGGAGCACGACCGTGCCCATTTCGCGTTTTTGCCCGGCACCTGCGGGCTTTGTCGCCGCCAGTTCCGCGGTCATGGTGATACGCAGTTCGTCGATCACGAACACGGACTGGAATCCCTGGCGCACTCTGCCGCCGGCGGTCTTGGGCAAGAAGGCGTTGTTCTTTTCGAACTTGCCCCCCATTTGGCCGGGCTGCATGACGCGGCCGTCGATGTTGAGCAGCGGAAAATGGCTGAGGTGCAGTTGTTGATTCTGCTCGGTGCGGATTTGCGCGCCCAAGCCCAAGGCAGTGTAGCGCACGCGCGGCGTCGGATCGACCGGCAGGGCCGCCTCGACGACGACCGGCTTTTCATCCTGGATGGTGACCTTGACCGTTGAGCGCGGTTGTTCGTCGGGGTAGGCAAAGACAACAAAAGTGGCGACTCCGACGAGAGAGACGAACAACACGCGTCGCAAATGGATGTTTACGTTCATGGCGAATACCTCACGAGGTGCTGCCACTATTCTATTGACGCTTAAGGCCGCGTTCTGTCACAGACATAACTGCGTTGCGCGGCCTGTGATTACGGCGGCCATTCACCTCGCTGCAAGAGGGCGGCGCGGAGGCGAACGCGACGCGTTGCGTTCATATTGAGCACGCGGACGGTGGCTCGGCCGATCGGTGTCAATCCAATGATGAACGCATCATCAACGCTGAAGTGCTCCGCCCAAACCTGAGAGCGCGGATTGTAGAGCGAAACGATTTGTTGCGTTTCTGGATCAATGCTCGTGAGGTTCGTTCCTTTGTGGAGGTTGCACCGGTCGCAGGCCAATGCCAGATTCAACCGATCGTCGCCGCCACCGTGCTGTTTTGCGATGATGTGTTCGATTTGAAAGACGAGCGGCGCGTGCAATTGGTTCAATCGGCAATATTCGCAGCGGTTGTTCGCTCTGCGCCGCACTTCGTCACGCAACGCTGCGTCCATCACGATGCCCAATCGGTCAGATAGGCACGCGCTTTCGCTTGAAGCAGCGCGATCAGGTCCGCTTCTTCGACGAGTGCTTCATACTCCGCTCGTTCAGCTGCGGTCATCGCCCCCTCATTGCATTTTCGTGCCAATTCATCCACGTACGCCTGCGTGGACTTATCGGCGCGAAACGCCACGAGCTGACGCGCCAGTTCGGGCGTCAAACACTGGCGCACGGGTTCCAAAAACCGGTCCAGAACAGCATTCGCCTGACTCATAGATCCTCATTATAACCCAGCATTGCCGGAACCAACAGCTCTTTTGCAAGTGTTGCACGTTCCTTGTCCTTCGCGGCCTAAATCCCCTCCCCCGCTTCGAACGCCAAAGCCACGTCCAACGGCAAGCGTAAATTGTCTTCGGCGAACGCGTTCATGTCGTACTGGAGCATGTCGGCGGTGGCGCGCTGATCGACGATGCGACGCGAGCGTTCGACCCGAACGGGACGTGGGCGGCTGAAGTGAATCTGGTAACCGCCGTTTTGCGGGTCATGGCCCATCGGTTGGACCTGCCCGCCAGTCGACGCGGCGCGGGCCACTACCGTATAATCACCAGGCTCGGCAACTTCCCATAGGTATTCCCACATCGTCCATGAGTACGGGGCACGCGGGCCGATGAGTTGAGCCTCGGTCCATGAACGGCCGCCGTCCACGGAAATCTCGACGCGGGCCACGGCATCCGGTCCGCCCCACGCTACGCCGAACAATCGATTCGTACCGATGCCGAGGATTTCGCCGTCGCGCGGGCGGATGATCTCCGACTTAACCGCCATCGGCCCGATGACGACCGTTTCCTTGCCGCGACCGGACGAACGCTGAATCGTGTATTTCACGGTCTGAAAGTAGCCGCGGAACGGCTGATTTGTCGCCTCGATGCTTTTGAGCCATTTTACCGAAGCGACGCCGTACCAACCCGGGACGAAAAGTCGCAGCGGCGAACCGTGGATCGGCTCAAGGAGTTCGCCGTTCATGCGATAGGCAAGCAACGTGTCGGGGTCGAGGGCATTGTCCAGCGGCAAGCTGCGGGCGAAATTCATCGGCTGCGGATGATCCGCTTCCGTACCGACATCGTGTCCTTCAAAGATGATCTCCATCGTGCCTAGTTTCAGGCCGGCCTTTTGAAGAACCAGATGCAAAGGCACGCCGGTCCATTCCGCATGGCCGACGGCGCCGGCGCCCCAAGGCACGCCCGGCTGCTTGGCGCTGAGAAATGAGCGACCATTGCCAGCGCATTCCATGGTGGCGAAAACGGTGCGTTCGGGCAGGGCGATGATTTCTTCGAACGTCAGCTCCAGGGGCTGTTGCACGCAGCCGCCGACGCGCAACCGCCAGTTGTCCATGGTGATGGTCGGCATCGGGAAGTGATTGCGCACGAAGAACAGGCGATTGGGCGTGACCCAACTGCGGACATCGTCGAGCGGGGTTTCGCTGTTCTCCGGCGCGGCGGTGACCATCTTGCGTTGTTCGTGCATGGAGAGATCCTCGCGGTTGACGATAAAGCCTATTCTAGCCGATGGGTCACGAATGTGAATCAAGCATTGCGCGGAACCAGCAAGGTCGATTTGCCGTTACGCAGCGCGTGTGCAATCGTTATAATGCCACTCGGGAACTCAAGGCAATTGCGCCGCTCGTCTTCCTTTGCTTATTTATGTGCCGATCGAACGAGAGACGGGCTCAGGCAAGGAGTAACTCGTGGCATCGCCGTTTCCTGGCATGGACCCCTACATTGAATCCCGAGGATTCTTGTGGGAGGACTTCCATCACGATCTCATTTCAGAAATCAAGGGATTCTTGGCGGCCCATGTGCCGGGTCATTATGTGGTCCGAGCCGGCGAACGGAATTACATCGTGCTGTTCGATGCCGAAGAAGACAAGAAACGCCACGTTTTCAAACCCGACGTCGGTTTGATGTCGGCAACGCCGTCGGCCGTCGGCGCGTCGGCAGCGGCTGTTTTGGAAACGACTGAGACCGCTGCCGAAGCTGTGACGGTCCGCGCCGTCATCTCGGAAGAATTTCGTGAAGCGTTCGTCGAGATCTACGCCCTCGAACCAGAGCGGCGTTTGGTCACCTGCATCGAGGTCTTGTCGCCGTCCAACAAGCGTAAGGGCACCGCCGGCTGGGACGAGTATCTGCGCAAACGCCAAGCGATGCTGTTGGGAAAGGCAAACCTCGTGGAAATCGATCTATTGCGCGGCGGCCAGCGAATGCCCACAGCCGACCCGTTGCCCAATTCGCCCTATTATGTGCTGGTGGCGCGCAAAACGAACGCTCCCTATTGCACAGTCTGGAAGGCGCATTTCCGAAAACGCTTGCCCGTTTTCCCCGTGCCCCTGGAATCGCCCGACCCCGATATTCAGATCGATCTACAGGCGATGATTGCAGCGATCTACGATCGTTCACGCTACGAACGCGACATCGATTACACCAAGCCGGCCGTCCCGCCGCTGCCGCCTGAGGATCATGCTTGGTTGCGCGAACAATTAGCGGTCAACCACTGAGCCCGCTCACTCCTTCTTCTTCTCGATCACCCACAGGTGAATGTCGTATTCATCGCCGTCCTCGCCCGTGAACGTCTCGGTCCGGGCCGGTCGCCAATCGCCCATCAGGAAGCGGTGCGACACGATGCGGCTGCCGGGCTTGAGCGTCTTTTGCAGGATCGGCCGCAGGCGCAAATTGATGTCGTCGCCCATGTACAGCAGCACAACGTCGGCGTCGGACAAGTCTTTGATCTCGAGCGCGTCGCCGAACCGGAACTCGACCTTGTCGTCAACCTTGTGCTCCTTGGCCTTTGCCCTGCTTTTCTTGAGGAGGTCCTTGTCGATATCAATGCCGACGCCGCGCTTGGCGCCGAACTTTTCGACGGCGTGGATCACCATCACGCCGTCGCCGCAGCCGATGTCATAAACGGTGTCCGTCTTGCTGACCTTGCCGAGCTTGCACATCCGGGCGATGACGTCATCCGGCGTCGCCACCCAGCGGATTTTGATTTTCTCGGTGTCATACGCCTTGGTCAGGTCGACGGTCACCGGGCTTTTGGAGTCCGCCGGCACTTTGCGGGTGCGCGTGAACTTGGTGTAGTTGTTGGGTTCCCAGCGGCCGACGACGGTGTGGAACTTCTTGTCCTTGGGCGCGTCGCCGACTTCGATCTTGCGTTCGGTCCCTTCGCCCTCGATTTCTTTGCCGTTGACTTCGATGGTGGCGTCTTCCTGGGGAACCAGGACTTTCAGGACCAGTTTCTTCGCGCCGCCGCTCCACGACGGCAGCGCCACGACGAAGCCAAGGAGAATGGTCAACGCAAAACGACGGTACATAACTCCTCCGCAGCATGAAGGGCCCAAGGGTGCGATTTCGCCAGCCAGGAAGCGAAATCAGCAAGCTGATTATGACAGTGCCGGCTTGAATCTGGAAACAAAATTCCGCTCGTCTCAGTCTATGGAGTGCGGCGGCAAAACGCCGCTTGGGATTTTGGATCGGTCGCTCAATCCAAGGCGGCGTCTTGGCGGCACACATAAAACTTCGATCCCGCGGATTCTAATGTACTTTTCATTTCCCTTGCATAGAAAAGTCCGGTACAGTCTCAGACTAGGCAAGGCACCGTCAACGCCTGCCGGCATGTCAGCCGGGGGCGCCGGCTGATCCCCCCTTTTCTTTCAAGGAGTTGCACCATGCTGCGTAAGTTGGCTTGTGTGGCCGTCCTGCTCACGTTCAGCGTCGGGCTGGTCATGGCGGAAGAGTTTGGCGTACAAATCAAAAAGGTGGACGGTAACAAGATCACCGCCCTCAAGGGCGCCAAATTCAACAAAGAAGACAAGAAGTTCGAGGGTGGCACCGAACTCACGCTGACGGCAACCGCCGACGTGAAGGTCCTCTCGGGCAAGAAAAACAAGGAAACCAAGAAAACGGAAGCCGGCGACGCGATCGAGGGTGGTCTCAAGAACGACAGGTTCACCAAGATCGGCGACAACGGCATTGGCGCCCTCATCACCACCAACGATGACGGCAAGGTCACCCAGATTCTTGTCTTTGGCGGCAAGAAAAAGAAAGACGCGAACTAGCGGCCAGCGGTCTGCGAAAAGCAAGAGACGGCGGTGAGACGCGACCTCGCCGCCGTTTTTTTCCTAGACCGTGCGAGCGCGCCGCCCGCACTACGGCTCAAAACCCCAAATCCGCCAGCTTCTGCACGATGCTCGCGTAGCGCGGCACCGCGTCGCGCACGCCGCGGCTGTAGCCCATCGGGTTAATCCAGTTCACCAGGCTGAAATGATCGCCTTCCCAAATGTCGAAGCTCTCGCCGTATTTCGCCGAGGATTGTGCGACGACGCCGTCGTTAGGACCTTCCGCGCGCAGCACGACGCCGTACGGCAGCAGCCAGCCGGGGGCGAGGTAGCTGCCGTCGTGATTGCCGGCCACCGAAAAATAGCGGACGGTCGGCGCATCCGGTGTCTGCTCGTTGAAAGCGCGGCACTTCGCGGTCGTCAAATCGTAAAAGGCCTGCAGCGGCAAGCCGAAGAAGCTGAGCACCGGCATGAGGAGGCGTTCGAATTTCGTGACGCCCCAATCGGCAAAGGCCGTGCCGCGATGGGGCGTGCCGATCGTCGTCAACGTCAAGACGCGATCGGCCATGCCAAGATGGGCGATCATCCAGCGGGCATCAAGCCCGCCCATGCTGTGGGCGATGAGGTGGACCGGTTCGCCGGAACATTCCTTTTGCAGAAAGTCCTTGAGTTGTTGGGCACGCTGGGCGGCGCCGCCGGTGGGGCTCATCGTCGGCACCAGCACGCGATTGCCCGCCGCCCCCAGAGCTTCCGGTATGCGCGGAAAGTAGCTGGCGATCGTGTAGTTCGCGACTTGCAGCTTGTCGAAGCCGAACAAGCCGTGCACCAGGACGATGGGCGAGCGAAGCTTGGGAATCATGGCCATCTATGCTAACACGGCCGTGTGAAAACCAGAACAGAATCACGAAAGCACGAAAGACGAAAACACGAAAAGCACCGTGTCGAGAAAATAGCGGCAAGCTCAGACCTCCCCACCTTCTTTTTCGTCTTTTCGTTTGTTCGTGTTTTCGTGATTCGTATTTGTTCGTCCCCATCCGCGAATTGGCCAAGCACCACGCAGAATCCTAGGATAAAGCGCACTTTCCCAAGCACAGCGAGGTCATACCATGGCGATCAGCAAGGCGGAGCCGGGCAAAACACGGATCGGCTGGATCGGCACCGGCGTCATGGGACGCTGGATGTGCCAGCACCTGATGACCAAGGGTTACGCGGCGACGATCTACAACCGCAGCAAGGACAAGGCCAAGCCACTGCTGGATCAAGGCGCGCATTGGGCTGCCACGCCCAAGCAGGTCGCGGAGAATGCCGACGTCGTTTTCGCCATCGTCGGCTTCCCCAAGGACGTGCGCGAAGTGTTTTTGGGAAACGACGGCGCCCTGGCCGGCAGCAAATCGGGCACGATCCTCGTCGATATGACCACGAGCGAGCCATCGCTGGCCGCTGAAATCTATCACGCCGCCAAGGCGAAGGGGGTCGTTGCGCTCGATGCCCCCGTTTCCGGCGGCGATGTCGGCGCCAAGAACGCCGCCCTGTCGATCATGGTCGGCGGCGACGCGGAAGTCTTCGAAGCGGTCCGCCCGCTCTTCGATTGCATGGGCAAGACGATCATCCATCAGGGTGCTGCCGGCGCCGGGCAGCACACCAAGATGGTCAACCAGATCCTGATCGCCTCGAACATGATCGCCGTCTGCGAAGGCCTGCTTTACGGCTACAAGGCCGGCCTGGATCTGGAGACGGCCTTTAAGTCGGTCTCGGTCGGCGCGGCGGGCAGCAAGGCGCTCGAAGTGCTCGGCCCACGCATCATGGCCCGCAACTTCGAGCCGGGCTTCTACGTCGAGCACTTTATCAAAGATATGGGCATTGCCCTGGATGAATCCAAACGCATGGGCCTGTGCATGCCGGGGTTGGCATTGGCGCATCAGCTCTACATCGCGCTGCAATCGCAAGGTTACGGCCGCAAGGGGACGCACGCCCTGATGCTGGCGCTGGAGCATTTCGCAAACATCAAGAGGTAGCGTTGCGTGAGCCCGAAGCGCAAGCGAGGGAACTCCCTCGCTTGCGCTTCGGGCTCGCCATCCGTGCAAATCATGATGGCTGATCCTCTGCAATTGCCTCAACGCGAATCGGCCGTGCTCGGCGGTTTTCTCGAACGATTTGGCATCGGCCAAAGGCGCCGGCCAGAAAATCAATCTGGCCCATGGAATCTACGCCGACCTCGTTCGTGGGCGGCTACGCCGACGGCCGTTATCAGCCATTTCCTTGGACATTTCCTGATTTCAAAGACGGCCGCTACGACCAGGAGCTGGCGACGATGAGGCAGCGCTATTTGCAGCAGCTGCGACAAAAGCGCCACGCAGCAACCGCTCGCAGCTGATGGCCGCGTCTGACCATCGACAGGTTTTCCACGTAGGCTCGAAAGAAATCTGACGAACGCATTCGGATGCGATTTCGGAAAACCGCGGCGAATACGGCCTCGGAGGTTATCGAGGGAAGCGATCCGGCGCGGCTAGGCAAAAAGAGGATTGCATCCGGGCAACGCGATTCTAAAATGTTGCTTCTCCGAGTGAATTGTTCGCGGCCAGTCTGCCACCGGCCCGCGATCCCGATCTCTCTGGCGACCAAGCGCCTGCCCGCGCCGCCGGATGGCGGTGCGCCAAGGGAGTATGCCTTGAGGACGACATCGGACGATGTCGTAGCTGCGTTGGAACACGCTTTGTGCCAACGGATTGGGGCGCCACGCTACGACTTATGGTTTCGCGCCAAGACGAAATTCGACCTGGAACCCGGGAGGCTGCGCGTGGGCGTGCCGAACCGCTTCTTCCAGGATTGGCTGCAAAAGACCTTCGCGGACGACGTGGCGGCCGTGGCTGCCGAAATCGCCGGCGCAGCGCTGGATGTGGCTTTCGTCATCGATCCGGAGCTGTTTCAAGCCGCCCGCCAGCGCGAGGCGGGTGAAACAGCGCCGGCGCTAATCTCCGCCGACCAACTGCCGCTATCGGATGCGCCGGCGCCTTCGAACCAAGCGTCGCAGCCGCCGGTTCGCGTGCGCCGCTGGCGCAAGCTGGTCGATTTCGCCGAAGGCAGCTGCAATCGCGTTGCTTTTGCCGCGGCGCGCCACGTCGTCGAAGCGCCGGGGCAGGGGCCCAGTCCGCTCGTCTTGCACGGCCCGGTCGGGTGCGGCAAGTCGCACTTGCTTGAAGGTATCTGCGCCGGTCTACGGCACGCTCGCTCCGATTGGCGCGTCGTCTTCGCCACGGCCGAGGAATTCACGCATCGCTTCATCCAGGCGATGCGGTTGGGCAAGCTCGGCGCTTTTCGAAAACAATTCCGCGACGCCGATGCGCTGTTCATCGACGACATCCATTTTCTGGCCAAGAAGAAAGCGACGCAGGAAGAGCTGCTGCACACGCTCGACGCCCTGGAGCGCGACGGCCGGCCCGTGGTCCTCACCTGCGACAGCCACCCGCGCCTGGCCGACGAGCTGACGCCCGAGATGATCGACCGGCTCATGGGGGGGGCCGTGTGGCCCTTGACCTATCCCGATTCCGAAACGCGGCTGGCGATCCTGCGGGCCAAGAGCGTCGGCGGCGACGCGCTTCCCGAACCGGTGCTGCAGATGCTGGCGACCGAGCTGCGCGGCAACGTCCGCGAATTGGAAGGGGCGGTCCACAGCGTTCGGCATCTCGCCAAGGTCACCGGCCGCCGCGCCGACGTGGCCCTGGCCCGCGAGGCGATCGCCGAGGTGATTCGCCATTCGGTGCGCGTCGTGCAGTTGGCGGACATTGATCGCGTCGTTTGCAGCGTGCTCGGCCTCGAAGCGGGCAGCCTGCAGTCGGCCAAGCGCGGCTGGATGTTCAGCCACCCGCGCATGCTGGCCGTGTACTTGGCCCGCAAGCACACGGCGGCCACTTACACCGAGATCGGCCACTACTTCGGCAAGCGCAATCACAGCACCGCCGTTGCCGCGGAGAAGAAGGTCCGCGTCTGGAAGGACGAGAATCTCGACTTGCCGCTGGGCAAACGCAACCTGCGCGTGCGCGATTTGCTGGATCGGATCGAGCAGGAGTTGATGCGGTAAATACGAGCCCGCAGCGCAAGCAAGGGTGCCCTTGCTTGCGCTGCGGGCTGGTTAGTCCCCCACCGGATAATACACGCTCGGCGCCGTTACACATTCCAAGCGATCGAACTCGCCGATCGTCGCCAGGAAGTTCCCCGTCGGAGCGCTGTGGGTCATGATGATCAAAGGAACGATATCGCCGTCCGGACCGTCCATGGCCTCGTGCTGAATCACCGACGAGATGCTGATGTGATGATTGGCGAGGATGCGCGTCACTTCCGCCAAGACGCCAGGGCGGTCCTGCACCATAAGGCGCAGGTAGAATCGGCTCGGCACCGAACTTTGCGGGCGCAGCGTTACGGCGTGCGCCTGCTCGGACCACAGCCGCAGCGAACGGAACGTCAACTGGGCTCGGCCGACGGCGAGATCGATCAGGTCGGCGACGACGGCGCTGGCAGTGGGCATTTGGCCGGCGCCGCGGCCGTAGTAGAGCGTGCTGCCGACGGCGTCGCCGACGACGAAGATGGCATTGTAGGCGTCACGAACTAGGGCGAGCGGGGCGAGGTGGCGGAGCATGACCGGGGCGACGTGCAGCGCGAGTTGGCCGCCGCCGTTGTCACCCGCCGCCGGGGCAAGCCATGCCTCGGCGAGCAGCTTGATCGTGTAACCCAATTCCTTGGCGTAGCGAATATCGGCCTGGTCAATCCGGGCGATGCCGCGGCGCGGTATGGTGGCGAGCGGCACACGGACGCCGAACGCGATCTGCGACAGGATGGCGAGCTTGTGGGCGGCGTCGGTGCCGTCCACGTCAAGCGTCGGGTCGGCCTCGGCATAGCCGCGCTGTTGGGCTTCGGCGAGGGCGTCGGCATAACTCGTGCCGCGTTCGCTCATGCCGGTGAGGATGAAGTTGCAGGTGCCGTTGAGAATGCCCTGCAGCGAGATGATCTGGTTGGCCGCCAAGCCCTGGGCGATCGCGGCGATGATCGGGATACCGCCGCCGACCGACGCTTCGAAGGCGATCGCTTTGCCGTGCTTGCGGCCTGCTTCGAACACCTCTGCCCCGTGCGTCGCCAGCAATGCCTTGTTGGCGGTGACGATATCCTTGCCGGCGGCCAGCAGATCGAGCACTGCTTGCTTGGCCCAACCCGTGCCGCCGACCACTTCGACGGCCGCGTGGATCGACGGGTCCTTGATCACTTCGCGCAAATCGGCGGTGATGAGTTGGCGGGGGATGAGCGGATCGCGCGGCTTACTGGGGTCTTTGACGACGATGCGGCGCAGCACCAGGGGCCGTCCCGCGCGTGCCGCCAGCCGCTGCGGATGCTCCAAGAGCAGTTTCGCCACGCCGCCGCCGACCGTGCCGCAGCCGACCAAGGCAATGCCGTATTCGTCATTGGTCATTCGTCATTGGTCCTTCGTCATTCATTGTCAATCATCGGTAGACGAAGATAGCGGGAATCGCACGAAGCGACAATGCGGAATTGATGCGGCGAAGCTGACGCGCGAATGACTAATGACGAATGACTAATGACCAACTCAAGGCTTGGCATTCGGGCCGCCGAGGACGAAGTCGCGGACGCCATTGCCGGCCGCGACGCGATTGGCGCTGTTGAGATAGATGTCATCGCCGGCGAAGGTGCGCAGCGACAGGAACTGGACGCGACCGTCGAGGAAGAGGACATTTTGTCCGCGGCCGGCGTGGTTGCGACTGTTGCCTGGCGTGATGCCGGGCGGTGGGCTGTCCGCAAAGACGAGAACGGCATTGTCGCCGACGTCGTCGGCGCGGTTGACGGGATGCCAAATGCCGTTGTCGTCGCGGTAACCGAGGGTAAAGGCATAGGACGCCAGCAGGTTGGGCGCGTGCAAGGCGATTTGTTCCGGGGTCATCGCCTTGATTTCATCGAGCGTGAGGCTGCAAGCTTGAAACGTGCCATGGCCCGGGCAACGGACGCTGAAATCGGCCGGAAGCACGCCGGCTTCCTGCAGCATCGGGACGATGAAGCCGGCGACGTTGCGCTGGTCGATCGACGGCAGTTGATGGTGCTGATCCTGATAGGTTCGAAGTGCCACGTGGAACTTGCGCAGATTCTCCTGGCATTCAACCATTGCGGCCGGGTTGCGCAGCTTCACCAGCAGCGGCAAGCCGATGCCGACGAAGACGGCCAGCAGCGAGGCGGCCACAAGCAGATCGGCGCGGCGCCACCACGGACGCCCGGCCGACTCCGAGCGCAAGGGCGCCGGCGCCTGCGGCAACGGCAACTCGCGGCAAGCATGTTCGGCGACGCGCGCGATGGTCCGCGCCGACAAATGCGGCGGCGGCGCGACGTCCTGATCCGCTGCCAAGGGCGCCAGCGCTTGCCGCAGCAATTCGAGTTGCCGCCGCGCCGTCTTATCCACTTGCAAGCGCTCTTCCACCTGCCGCTTGGCAGGCTTGTCGAGACGGTCGAGCAGATAATCCAACAGTTGATCGTTCATGGTTCGTTCGACCTCTTTGGCCGCTTGCGGCTTAGAAGCTGTTTCAAAACGGGGCCTGGTTCAAAAACGAGCGGTTGCGGGTGCCAAGCGACTACGCACCTGACTGTGCCACTTGGCCTAGTCGGTATAGTCGTGGTTCATTTCCGCAACCATTGGATTGATAACCCTTTGCGACGAAGAAATTGGGCGACTAGGCCACAATGCACCGACACTCCACAAGTGGGTAAGGGAGAGGAGTCATTCCTCTCCCTCCCCGTTGTCGCCAGG
>Ga0080064_1001732_pt1 | contig 41630 bp, 37 predicted proteins | sample Subgrocontami54m_FD_69260 | JGI IMG/M metagenome (GOLD analysis project Ga0080064, IMG submission 69260) | Subsurface groundwater microbial communities from S. Glens Falls, New York, USA - GMW46 contaminated, 5.4 m (SPADES assembly) (version 2) ...
ACCGCGCGCAGCTGTGGCTCGCGCAGACTCCGCAGATGTTCCGCGCCGGATTGCTCGCGCAGGCGCTGCGCGACGCGACGGGCCCGATCACCGACGAGTCGAGCGCGATCGAGCGGCTCGGACTCCGGCCGCGGCTGGTCACGGGCAGTCGCGAGAATCTCAAGGTCACTTTCGCCGAAGACTTCGCCATTGCCGAGGCGATCCTGAGGAACCGATGAATCGCGCGGCCATTCGCCGTCCTGGCGCGCCAATCCCGCTCGGCTGCCCGTGCGCATAGGGCAGGGCTTCGACGTTCACCCCCTGGTCGCGGGGCGAAGGCTCGTCCTCGGAGGGGTCACCGTGCCTCACCCAAAGGGACTCGCCGGACATTCCGACGCGGACGTCCTGCTGCACGCCCTGTGCGACGCGCTGCTCGGGGCTGCGGCGCTCGGGGACATCGGCCGGCACTTTCCAGACAGCGATCCGCGGTATTTGGGCGCCGACAGCCGCGTGTTGCTGCGAGCGGTGCGCGCAATCCTCGGGACTCGCCGCATCGTCAACGTCGATGCGACGATCGTCGCCCAGGCGCCGCGCCTCGCTTCTTACCTCCCGGCGATGATCGAAAACATTTCCACCGACCTCGATGTTCCGATGAGCGCGGTCAACGTCAAGGCGACGACCACCGAAGGGTTGGGCTACGCGGGCCGCGGCGAAGGGATCGCCGCGCACGCGGTGGTTCTGATCGAGGAGTAACATCGCGCCGCGAGGAGACCCGCCATGGACCAATCGCCTGCCAGCAAAGAGCCGACCGTCGCCGAGCGCGAAGCGCAGCGCGCCGCGGAGCAGGAAGCGTTGCGCAACGTGCGCCGGCTCACCGACGAGCTCGAGCAGGAACAGCGCGAACGCCGCCGGATGTTGAAATGGGGCTGGGTGATCGTGGCGATCGCGCTTGCGGGTTTAGTCTACGTGCTGGTGTCGATCTATTCCAAGGCGAGAAGCGTGCCTCCGCCCGCGAAGATCGAAGTCCCGGGCAAGGTCGTCGTGCCGCCGAAGTAGCCCGTGTATTCGCCTCCCTACAACCGGCCCGCAGACCGCGCCGAGGAGCTCGCTTTCATGCGCGCGAACGGATTTGCGCTGCTCGTCACCGGCACCGGCGGAGAACTGCAGGCGTCGCACCTGCCGGCGGTGGTCGCCGAGCGCGGCGAGTCCGTGGTGGTCGAACTTCACATGGCGAAGTCGAACCCGCAGTGGCGCGAATTCTTCGATGACGACGTGCTGGTGGTGTTTTCGGGTCCGCACGCCTTCGTCTCCGCGCGCTGGTATGAGCAAAGCGAGCGCGTGCCGACCTGGAATTACGCGGCCGTGCACGCCTATGGACGGGTGCGGATGATCGAGGACCGGGCCGAGCGTATGGCAGCGCAGGCGCGCCTGGTCGAAACCTACGACCCCGAATGGTCCGCAGGCTTCCGGCAGCTTTCACCGGGATACCTGCGCGGCATGCTAGAGGGAATCGTGAATTTCGAAGTGAGCGTGACGCGTCTCGAGACGCGCTGGAAACTGTCGCAGAACAAAGGCCGCAGCGAGCAGCAGCGCATCGCCGCGGAGTTGGATCGATCCGCTCAGGACAGTGCGCGCGAACTCGCGGCGCTGACCCGCCGGCACCTGGTCCCGGAGTGAAGGTCGTCGTCATGGGCGCCGGCCTCGCCGGCGTGACGACCGCCTGGGAGCTTGCGCGCGACGGCCATGAGGTCGTGGTGATCGAACGCGAACGCCAGGTGGCTTCGGCGTCGAGCTTCGCCAACGGCGGCATCGTCGCCGCGAGCCGCCCGTTTCCCTGGCCGAGCCCGCAGATGCCCGGCACGCTGTTCCGTGCGCTGCTCGGAAACGAGCAGGCGATCCGCATCCGGCCGCAGCTCGATCCCGGTTTCTGGCTCTGGGGTCTGAAGTTTCTCGCCTGCTGCAACGAGCGCAGGCATGCGGAAATTCTGCGGCACAAGGCGCGGCTGGTGCATTACTCGCAGGCGCGCCTCGGAGAACTCGTGGCGCAATCCGGCGTCGACTACCACCGCCTCGTCAACGGCGTGATGTACCTGTACCGCGACGCGGCGGCGCTCGAGCGTGGCTGGCAAAAGGCCGAAGCGGTTCGTGCGCTCGGCATCGTGCTCGAACGGCTCGATCCGGCGGGGGTCGCCGGCCGCGAACCGGGCGTCGATCGGTCCCGGCTGGCGGGTGCGATCTACGCCCCCGGTGACGAGGCGGGCGACTCGGCGATGTTCTGCCGCGAACTGGCGCGGCGCTGCGAGCGCCTCGGTGTCGTGTTCCGCCTGAACAGCGAAGTCCTGGGCCTGGATTCGCTCGACGTGACCGTGAAATCCGTGGTGACGCACGCCGGCCGCGTGCTCGGCGATGCCTTCGTCTGTGCGATGGGGGTGGTCGATCCGCGCATGCGCGAGAGCCTGGGTGCGAGCCTGCCGATCTACCCGGTGAAGGGCTATTCGGCGACGGTCGCGACGGCGCGGTCCGAGGCCATGCCGCGGCACGCAGGCATGGACGAATCGCGCCTCATCGCCTACTGCCCGCTCGGCGACCGGATCCGCATCACGGGCGGCGCCGAGTTCGCGGGCTACGCGAAGTCCCACCAGCCGAAGGACTTTGCGCGCCTCTACGCCGCGTTCGGCGAACTGTTTCCGGAGGCGGCCGATTTCTCGGCGGCGCGCACCTGGGCCTGCCAGCGGCCGATGACTCCCGAGTCGACGCCGCGGTTCGGCACCGGCCGCTTCATCAACCTCTGCTTCAACGTCGGCCACGGCCACATGGGCTGGGCGATGGCCGCGGGTTCGGCGCGAATCACCGCCGACCTGGTTTCGGGCCGGGCGCCGGAAATCGATCTCGAGGGGTTGAGGATCAGGAACTGAAGGTTCGGACGTGGTTTTCCCGGGTCTCCGGTGTTCTCCGAGATTCACGCAGGACACCGGAGACCGGGGGAAAGCAAGCTCGCGCCGCATTACGCAGATCTACGGCACGCGAGCGCCGGGGTGGTTTTGTCGTCCTCAGGTCTCCGGTTTTCGGCATGAATCTCGCCGAAAACCGGAGATCGGGGCGGCCAAAACCGGACACGTACTTCGCGATCGCGCGCGACGCTCGCTCAGTTCCCGCCTTCGTACTTCCCGATGAATTGCGCCGCATCGAGCGGAAGGCCGAAGTGGCTGCCCTGCGCGTGGTCGCAGCCGAGTTCCGCGAGACGCGCCGCGACCGCCGGATCTTTCGCGCCATCCGCGACCACGACGAGTCCGAGCTGGTGCCCGAGTTCGGCGAGCGCGCGCAGGATTTTCTCCTGCCGCGGCACCGATGCAAGCTTCGGCAGTTGACCCAGCGCAATGCGCAGCTCGTCGAAAGGCACGGCCGCGAGATCGAACAGCGTGGCGTCGCCGCTGCCGAGGCTGTCCATCGAGAGCTTGACTCCGAGCTTCCTGAGCCGCTGCAGCGAATCGATCACTTCCGGTTTCGTGCCGAGCGCGGCGAGTCCGGCAAACGTGACGACGAGCTGGCCGCGCTGCACCGGCCAGGTATGCAGCGCGCGATCGACGAGGTCCGGGAACTCGGGCGCACGCAGGCAGACCGCGGGAAGCTTGAGGCTGATACGCAGGTTCAGCCCGCGATGGAGAAAATCCGCGCCGTTGCGTACCGCAGCGTGCAACAGCCACGCGGCGACCCGGTTCACGATCTCGGTGGATTCGACGGCGCCGAGCAGCTCGGACGGCGTCGCCGGCGGGCGGTTCCGATCCGGCCAGTGCAGCAGGCACTCGACGCCGACCACGCGTTGCGTGAACAGCTCGATGCGGGGCTGGAACGCGACCTGCAGGGTCTCCTCCGAAAGCGCGTCGCGCAGGTGGTTTTCGAGGAATAGGCCCCTGGCGCGGGGGTCCTCCTGCTCGGCATCGAACTCGGCAATGCGCTGGTGCAGATCGCGCGCGGCACGACAGGCGACGCGCGCGTGCTTGAGCAGCAGGTCCGGCGTCTCGCCGTGCTCGGGGTACAGCGCGATTCCGATCGCGGGACGCGCATGCACCTGCGTGTCGCCAACCGGAATCGCCTCACCGAGCACTCGCATTGCTTTGCTCGCGGCGAGGCGCGCAACGCCCGCGGAGTGCATCGGAAACAGGCCGCAGGCCATCTGACCGCGCGCGACTTCGCCGAGCGCGTCCTGCGTCCTCAGGACCTGGCCGCGCATGCGATCCAGCAGGCAGCGGTGCGCGGCGCTGCCGGCCTCGAACCCGCGCGCGCCGTCCAGTCGTGCAACCACGTCGTAGTCCACGAACAGCACGGCGAGGCCAGTGGATTGCGCGGCGCACTCGTCGATCCGCTCGCGCAGCCATGCGATGAGCGTTTCGAGATCGCGTTCGGAGCGCTCCGGCGCAGGGCCCTCCGCCGGACGCGAATCGGTCACAGAAAGAACTCGCGCGGGTCGATGTGCACGCTGTCGAATTCGAGCGTGCGGCGGATGCGGTAGCGTTCTTCGCGCGTCGCCATCGGCGATTTTTCGAGATCGAGCAGTGTGTGCGGCCGGATCGGGTCGCCCTTGGCGTCCTGCACCACCATCACGCGGGGCTTGAGGCGGTGCACCGGGTTTTGCGCCACCACGATGCCGATCTCGCCCGTGTTCAGTTCGACGATGCCGCCGACCGGGAACACGCCGATGCACTGAATGAACTGCTCCACCAGTGCGGGCTCGAACAGGGTGCCTCGGGCCCGGTAGAGCACGTTGAGCGCCGCCGACGGCGGCAGCTTGTCGGCGTGCGGTCGCGCCGAGGTGAGCGCCGTGAAGGTGTCGACGATGCCCGCGATTCCGCCGTACAGGCCGATCGCGGCGGACTTCTTCAGGCCTCGCGGATATCCGCTGCCGTCGATGCGCTCGTGATGCAGCGACGCGATGCTGGGGATGTCGTCCGGCAGACCGGCCGTGGCGCTGAGGATCTCGACCGTAAGCTGGACATGCGTGCGCACGACCTCCATCTCCTGCGGCGTGAGCGGACCCTTGCGCTCGACCAGCCCCTCGGGAAGCATCGTCATGCCGACGTTCTGCAGCAGTCCGACCAGTCCCATCAGTTCGAGGCGCTCGCGCGGCAGCTGAAGGAAGCGCGCGAAAACGATCATGTAGATCGAGCCCTCGAGCGCGGTCCCGAGCGAGCCTTTTTCGCGCAGCTTGGTGAGCAGCGTCATGGCGTCCGGATTACGCACCACGCTGTCGGTGAGCTGGGACACCGCATCCCGCAGCCGCGGACCTTCGATCGCCTTGCCGCTTTGCACCGAGTCCATGGCGTTGCCGAGTGCGTGCGTGACCTGCTCGTAGGCGGACTGCGCCTGCGGCAGCTCGATTTCGACGCTCGCGAGTTCCTGGTACTCGGTGCTGCCGTGAATCACCAGCGTCGGGGAAGAAGCGCGGGGCGCGTCGGGACTTTCGTCGCGATCGGGGTCGACGAAGACGAACTGGCAGTAGCGCTTCAGCGTCTCGAGCTGTTCGTCGGTCGTGAGCACGAATCCCTGGAACACGAACGGCGTGTCGGTCCACGGCCGATCGAGTTCGGCCACGTACTTGCCGAACTGAAGGTCCTCTACCGCGACTTTTCTGTACATGGTGCAATATCCATCCGGAAATTGTCCTTCGGAGAGCAATGCACGGTCAACGTCGGCGTGGCTCCGGGCCGGAGCGCTCGGGCGCCACGATGCGCCTGTTCTTCGCCGTCTGGCCGCCGGAGGAGACCGCCGAGGCGTTGCACCGCTGGGCCCGCCGGGTCCGCGAGGCCACCGGCGGCCGCGCAGTCGACGCGTGCGCGATTCACCTGACGCTTGCGTTCCTCGGCGCATTTCCCGAATCGCATCTCGGGAAGGTACTCGCGTCCGCGCGCCGCGCGGGCGCAGCGCCGCACGCGCTGCCGCTTGATGCGGCGAGGCAGGTCGCGCGTCGCGGCCTGGTGTGGGCCGGCCCGGCGCAGACGCCGCCGCTGCTCGAGGCGCTTGCGACTTCCCTGCAGGCGGAACTGCGCAGCGAGGGTTTCGAGCTGGATCGCCGGGAATTCCTTGCGCACGTGACGCTGCTGCGTCAAGCGGGGACACGGGTCGAATTGCCGCAACTGCCGCCACTCGATTGGCCGGTGACGGAATTCACGCTCGTGCAATCGCGGCTCGGATCGGGTCCGGCGAACTACGAGATCCTGGCGCGGTTCCCGCTCGTCGCCGGGGAGCGGGTCAGCGGCGATCCTGCGCCTCCGAAATCCCGAGCGTCAGCCGGGCAATGAGGCCGCCGCCCGGGCGCGGCAGCAGTTCGAGCCGGCCTTCGTGAGCGAGCGCGATGCGCTCGACGATGGCGAGACCGAGCCCGGCGCCGCCGCGACCCGCCCGCGATGCGTCCAGGCGAGTAAAGGGCCGCTTGAGCCGCTCGACCTGGTCCGCTGGAATGCCCGGACCGCGGTCGCGCACTTCGACGGTCACGGCATTGCGCTCGCGCCGCGCTTCGATCTCGATTTCGCCTTCGGCATAGCGCAGCGCATTGTCGACGAGGTTCGCGAGCGCGCGTCGCACCGACAGGCGTGCAAGCGTGATCCTGCCCAGCGGCTGCGTGGGTGCAAGGCGAACGGCGTCGCCGCGCCGCGCGTAGTGCTGCGCGAGTTCCTCGAGCAGCGCGTCGAAATCGGTCGGTGTGCGCGGCTCGTTCTCGTCGCGCGCGAACTCGAGGAACTGGCCGATCACCTGGTCGATCTCGTCGACGTCGGCGCTCATCGCATCCGCGTCGCCGGGTTCGCCGCCGTTCATTTCGAGCGCGAGCTTCAGGCGCGACAGCGGCGTGCGAACGTCGTGCGAAATTCCCGCGAGCACCATGGCGCGCTCGCGCTCGGTGCGCGCGAGGTCGCGGGTCATGCGGTTGAACGCGCTGGCCACGGTGCGCAATTCCTTCGGACCCTGTTCGGCCAGTGGCGGGGGCATTTCTCCGCGGCCTACACGTGCCGCGGCGGCTGAAAGCTGCGCCAGCGGCCCGGCTATGCGCGAGGCGATGAGCCAGGCCGCCAACAGCGACAGCACGAGCGTCAGCGCGCCCAACCCGAGCCACTGCCAGGGCGGGTTCGGCTCGACGCGCTCGCGCGGCAGCATGATCCAGAACTCGTCGTCGTCGATGAAGAAGCTGACCCAGAATCCCTCGTGGCCGTCGCGCGACCAGGCGAACCGCGTGCGGGCACCGAGCACCTCGCGGACCAGTTCCATCACGCGCTCGAGGAGCGGGTGCGCCGGCACGGGGCGCAACTGTTCCTCGGGCCAGGCGCTGAACACCCGGATGCCCTCGAGATCGGAGAGTTCGCGCAGCAATCCCATCCTGCGCTGCGGATCGGCGCTGACCAGCGCCGCACGCGTCAGATTGACGATCGACACGGTCTGCCGCGAAAGCTCCTGCGCGATCGGCTCGCGCTGGTAGGTGTGCAGGATGCCGAACCATCCGGCGACCGAGGCGACGATCAGCAGCGCGATCAGCAGGAACGACCGCGCAAACAGCGTCATTTCGGCGTGCCGTCGGGCACGAACACGTAACCGAAACCCCAGACCGTCTGGATGTGGCGCGGCTTGGACGGATCTTCCTCGATGATCTTGCGCAGCCGCGAGATCTGCACGTCGATCGAGCGGTCGAAGACTTCGTACTCCCGGCCGCGCGCGAGTTCCATCAGCTTGTCCCGCGACATCGGCTGGCGCGGATGCTGCACCAGCACCTTGAGGACCGAAAATTCTCCGGTCGTGAGCTGGGTGTCCTTGCCATCCCGCGTCAGCGCGCGCGTCGCCAGATCGAAGGTGAACGCACCGAAGGCGTGGCGCTCGTCCTGGGCGGCCGGCGCGCCGGGCGGCCCGGAAGGTTGCCGGCGCCGCAGCACTGCGTTGACCCGGGCGACCAGTTCGCGCGGACTGAAGGGCTTGGGAAGATAATCGTCGGCGCCCATCTCGAGGCCGACGATGCGGTCGACTTCGTCGCCCTTGGCAGTGAGCATCACGATCGCCGGGCTCGAGGGCTGGGCGCGCAGCCGGCGGCAGATCGCGAGACCATCCTCCCCCGGGAGCATCAGGTCGAGCACCAGCAGGTCGACGCGCTCGCGGCCGAGCATTTTGTCCATCGCCGCGGAATCGGCGACCGCGCGCACCTCGAAGCCCTGACCGCCGAGGTAGCGCACGAGCAGATCGCGCAGCCGCTGGTCGTCGTCGACGACGAGAATTCTGGTTTTCAGTTCAGCCATGAGTGCAGGCGCCCAACGTTAACTGCGTGGCAGCGCAACTCCGCAACCGCGTGTTACGCGCTCCGCTCCGGGAAACGAATTGTTACAAATTTTGCCTGAGAGTGGCAGCACAGTGCGCTGCAAGCTTCGTAACATGAACGCCATGACCATCCGTTGGCTGCTCCTGCTGCTTGCCGTGATCGCTTCCTTCGCGTGGTCGCAGGAGGGTCGGCCGCGCGCGGGAGGCCCAGGACCCCGCGGTCATCCGGGGATGCAGCAGCCGATGCCTCCCGGCGGCGGCATGAGCCGGGAGGAACGCCAGCGGCTGCGCGACGATTTGAAGGACGGCCGCCGCGACGGGTGGCGCCAGGGCGGGCGCGGACCGCAGCCCGATCCGGGGCGCGCGCAGCAGGCGCCGATGCCGACCCAGGAGCGCGAGCAGTTGCGGCGGGACATCCGCGACGCCAATCGCGACCTGAAGGAGCGGCGCTAGCGTCCTGAGTCACAAGTTCGCCTACGAATATCCTGGTTTTTCTCCGATCTCGTGATTCCCCGCGCTTCTCGCCGTTGCGGGGAATCACGAGACACCGAAGCAGCCCCCGGGCACGAACATGGCGCACCGCCGTTGCTGCCGTGTCTCGGGACTTCGGCAACAACGGCCGAAGTCCCGAGATCGAAGAAGACCAATACGGATTTCGGACCCGGCACGCTAGCGCAGCAGGTGCGCGATCGAATTGGCGTAGTAAGACAGTAGCGGCAGTTCCCGTGGATTGGCGCTATACAGGCCATCCCGATCCTCGACGAGCCGGCGCAGCCGCAGCATGCGCAATCCGACGGTGAGCGCGTAATCCTGGTCCCGGCGCGGCACGTACACGTGCGCGCCTGCGGCGTCCAGCGCCTCGATCAGCGCCTCGACCGCGACCTTCAGTTCCAGCTCGGAATACTGGCGCGCGGGATCGCGAACGAAAACGCTCGCCAGGAGCGCGGCCGGCACGACCGGAACGATCCTTCCGACCACTTCCATGAGGTGAGTGCCGAGCGCATGGATGGCGGCGCGGCGCGCCTCTCCGCCGAGTTTCTGGAAATCGACGCCGTAACTGGTGCAATACTCGCGCATCGAGATCGGCGAGCCGAAATTGACGCAGGCATAGCCGAAGCGGTGCCATTCGCTCTTCAGCATCAGGCGCAGGTTTCGCATCACGAACGCAACCGTGTTCCACGCCGCGCGGGCGCGGCCGGGTCGGGGCGCATCGCCATCGGCCGCGAGCAGCAGGCTGCGGTCTTCCAGCACCCGGTCGTAGTTCACGCCGAGCGGGACGAACACCAGGTCGCGCGCCCCGTCGAGCCAGAAGCCCCGCATCATGTAATCGAGCACGCCGAGCCTGGGTTCGCGCAACCGCCCGTCGCGCGTCAGCCCGCCCTCGGGAAACACCGCCTGCGGCACGCCGCCCTGCGTCGCCATCGCGATGTAGCGCTCGAGCACCCGGCGGTAGAGTTCGTCGCGCGAATTGCGGCGCACGAAGTAGGCGCCCATCGCCCGGATCAGTTGCGCGAGCGGCCAGATGCGGGCCCATTCGCCGACCGCATAGGACAGCGTCGACTGGTCCGCGGCGAGGTATCCCGCGAGGACGTAGTCCATGTTCGAGCGGTGATTCATCACGAACACGACCGTCGCTTCCGGGTCGACCTTGGCGATCCCCGCCCGGTCGACGTAGCCCAGCCTTACCCGGTAGAGCGAGCGCGCCACGGTGCGCCCGATCCAGTAGCCGATGCGAAAGTACAGGTAGGCATTGAATGCGGGGACGATTTCGCGCGCATACGCTTCCACCCGACGCAGCGCCACCGGTTGCGGGATCGAATGCTCCTTGGCGTACTGCTCCACCGCCTGAAGCACCTTGGGATCGCCGAGCAGGCGGTGAATCAGGATCTGGCGCCGCGTGCGCTGAAACGGCCGGATATTGATGCGCAGCCGTTCGCCCACTTCATCGATCACGCGGTTGGCGCGGTTGGAGACGAACCAGCGCAGCGCGGGCATGACGAGCCTGTCGTACGCGGCCCAGGCGGCGAGCAGCCCGCCGAGCAGCGCCAGCCAGAGCGGTACGCCCACCACCTCCGTCATCGAATTCCTCCCCGCGGCAAGGGTAGGCCGCAGCGCACTCCCGGGCAAGCGCTTTTCAGCCGCGGCGACGCGTCGGGATCAGCTGCCGAGCGAGCGCAGCACCGCTCGGGTGACGGCCTTCGTGTCGTGGACGCCGCCGAGATCCGGCGTGTGCACGCCTTCGGCGGTGACCGCCTCGATCGCGCGCATCAGCCGCGACGCGGCCTTCGGTTCGCCGAGGTGCTCGAGCATCATCGACGCCGTCCAGAAGGTCGCGACCGGGTTGGCGATGCCCTGGCCCGCAATGTCGAAGGCCGAGCCGTGGATCGGCTCGAACATCGACGGAAACCGGCGTTCCGGATTCAGGTTCGCCGTCGGCGCAATGCCAAGCGATCCGGAAAGCGCCGCGGCGAGGTCCGAGAGAATGTCGGCGTGCAGGTTGGAGGCGACGATGGTGTCGAGCGTTGCCGGCTTCAGCACCATGCGCGTCGTGACTGCGTCCACCAGCACGCGATCGGTCTTCACGTCCGGATACTTCGCCGCGACCTCGTAGAAGATCTCGTCCCACAGCACCATGCCGTGGCGCTGGGCATTCGATTTCGTCACCAGGGTCAGCTGCCGGCGCGGGCGCTGCCTCGCCAGCTCGAAGGCGAAGCGGTGCACGCGTTCGACGCCCACGCGCGTGAACACCGATGTCTCCGTTGCGATCTCCTCAGGCAGGCCGCGATGCACGCGGCCGCCCGAACCCGAGTACTCGCCTTCGGTGTTCTCGCGGATGATCACCCAGTCGATGTCCTTGCCGCTCGCGCCGAGCGGGCTGGCAATCCCCGGCAGCACGCGCGCCGGCCGCACGTTCGCGTACTGGTCGAATCCCTGGCAGATCGGCAGGCGCAGGCCCCAGAGCGAGATGTGGTCCGGGACCTCGGGGGACCCCACGGCGCCGAAGAAGATGGCGTCGAAGGTCTTCAGCTTCTCCAACCCGCCGTCGGGAATGTAGGCGCCTGTCTCGAGGTACCGCCGGGAGCTCCAGTCGAGCGTTTCGAACTCGACGCCGAAGCCTTCCTTCGTCGCGAGCGCCTGCAGGACTTCGACTCCCGCTGGAATGACCTCGTTGCCGATGCCGTCGCCCGGGATCGCGGCGATGCGGTAGCGATTCACGCGGCTTTTCTGGAGCGGCTGCGCACGCATTCGGCGACTGCCGCGCCGACCTGCTGCGTCGTGGCCTTGCCCTTCATGTCAGGCGTGTGCGGTCCTTCGACGACGACGCGCTCGATCGCGTGCACGATGTCGGCCGCGGCCGCGGGATGGCCGAGGTGCTCGAGCATCAGTGCGCCGGACCAGATGGCGCCGATCGGGTTGGCGATGTTGCGCCCGGCGATGTCGGGGGCCGATCCGTGCACCGGCTCGAAAATCGACGGCGCCGTGCGCTCGGGATTGATGTTTCCGGAGGCCGCGATGCCGATCGTCCCCGCCGTTGCCGGGCCGAGATCGGACAGGATGTCTCCGAACAGGTTCGAGGCGACGATGACGTCGAAGCGATCCGGGTTGAGCACCATCTGGATCGTGAGGCCGTCGACGTGGTACTGGTCGGTGCGCACGTCCGGATACTCCGCGCCGATCACGGCGAAGCGCTCGTCCCAGTAGGGCATCGTGATCGAGATCCCGTTCGACTTCGTGCACGAAGTCACGTGCCTGCCGCGAGTGCGCGCGAGTTCGAAGGCGTAACGCATAATGCGGTCCACGCCTTTTCGCGTGAACACCGCCTGCTGCGTCGCGAATTCGCGATCGGTCCCCTCGAAGGCGCGCCCGCCGATCCCGCCGTACTCGCCCTCGGTGTTCTCGCGCACCACGACGTAGTCGATGTCACCGGGCTTGCGGCCGGCGAGCGGACAGGGCATTCCCTCGATCAGGCGGACCGGCCGGAGATTGACGTAGAGGTCGAACCAGCGGCGGAAATCGATCAGCAGTCCCCACACCGCGATGTGATCGGGCACCAGTGCAGGATTTCCCACGGCGCCGAAATAGACGGCGTCGAAACCGCGAAGAATCCGCGGAGCCTCCTCGGGGCACATCCGGCCGTGTTCGACGTACCACTCGCAGCTCCACGGAAACTCCTTCCAGTGAAACCGGATTCCGTGCCTTGCGCCCGCGGCTTCGAGCGTGCGAATGCCCTCCGGGACGACTTCGCGGCCGATGCCGTCACCCGGAATGACGGCGATTCTGTACTCGCTCATGGGCGCCGAGTATAGCTAGAATCCGCCGATGAATCTGGCGGCGTTCGAGACCTCCACGGACTGGTGCTCGGTTGCGCTTTCGGTCGATGGCGAAATCGCTGCGCGCGAAGTGCGCGCCGGCCAGCGTCACGCGGAGTTGGCGCTGCCGATGCTGCAACGCCTGCTCGCCGACGCCGGACTCGGAGCTGGCGCGCTCGACGCAGTGGCGTTCGGCGCCGGACCGGGATCGTTCACGGGTTTGAGAATCGCCTGCGGGCTCGCGCAGGGCATCGCGTTCGCGCGTGATCTGCCCGTGATCGGCGTCTCGACGCTCGAGGCGCTCGCCGAGGAATGCGGCGCGGAGCGCGTCGTCGCCTGCCTGGACGCACGAATGCGCGAGGTGTATTACGCCTGCCTCGAGCGCGAACGCGGGCGCTGGCGTGAAGTGATCGCGCCGCGTTGCGTGGCGCCCGAGGCGGCGCCGTTGCCACCGGGCAGGGGCTGGACCGGCTGCGGCAGCGGATTCGCGGCGTATCCCGCGGTGTTGCGCGAAGCGGCGCAGACAATCGTCGCCGAAGTGCACGCGACCGCGCTCGCGGTGGCAAGGCTCGCCGCGCCGCGCCTCGACCGGGGCGAAGGCGTGGACGCGGCGCTCGCCGCTCCGGTGTACCTGCGCAACAAGGTCGCGCTCACGACGCTCGAACGCGCTGCGGCAGTAGTGAAACCGGGCGCGGAGGCGGCGTGAGCGCGGTGCTCAAGGAGCAGCCACGCCTCGAGCCGATGCGCGACCGGGATCTCGCAGAGGTCGTGACGCTGGAAAACGGCATTTACCCGCATCCCTGGACGCGCGGCAACTTCGCCGACTCGCTGAAGGCGGGTTACGAATGCTGGACCTGGCGCGAGGGGCGGACGCTGCTCGGCTATTTCGTGCTCACTGCCGGAGCGGGGGAAGCACACCTGTTGAATCTGTCGGTGTTCAGCGAGCGGCAGCGCCAGGGTCACGGCAGCTCGCTCCTGAGGGATGCGATGCGGATCGCGCGGGAGCGAGGCGCCGCCGAGTTGTTCCTCGAAGTCCGGCCGAGCAACGGGCGGGCGATCGCACTGTACGAGAAATTCGGCTTCGAGCGCATCGCCATCCGGCGCGACTACTACCCGTCGAGCGGCAGACGCGAGGACGCGCACGTGTACCGGTTCGCGCTGTGAATCGGCGTCGCGCAGAATTTCTTGCCGAGATGGGGTTGTCGCCCGTGTGGCGACTGCGCCGTCCCGCCGTGGCGCCCGGGCAGGCGTCTGACGGGCCCGATCCGCAGGAACGCGGCGAGGCGACCCGGGACGGGGTCATCTCGAGTCTGGGCTGGGACGCGCTGAAATCGCGCGTCGCGAATTGCACCGACTGCAAGCTGAGAGCAGGCTGCACGCAGACGGTGTTCGGCGTCGGCGGCGAGCGCGCGCAATGGATGCTCATTGGCGAGGCGCCGGGAGCCGACGAGGACCGCCTCGGCGAGCCGTTCGTCGGCCAGGCCGGAAAACTGCTCGACAACATGCTCGCGGCGATCGGCCTGCGGCGCGGCGAGAACGCCTATATCGCCAACGTCCTGAAATGCCGTCCGCCCGGCAATCGCAACCCGGAGCCCGATGAAGTTGCGGCCTGCTCGCCCTACCTGAGACGCCAGATCGCCGTGATTCAACCAAAACTCATTCTGGCCCTGGGGCGATTCGCGGTACAGACCCTGCTCGAGACCGATGCGAGCATCGGCAGCCTGAGGGGGCGTACCCACAGCTATGCCGGCGTCCCGCTCGTGGTGACCTACCACCCGGCCTACCTGCTCAGGAATCCTCCGGACAAGGCCAAGGCCTGGGCGGATCTTCGATTTGCCATGCAGACGGTAGCATCGCTCGGTTGATGCCGCGCCCGCGCGAAAATGCAGGTTTCGGGCTGATTTTGAAGCTCCCTGATCTCCGGTTTTCGGAGTGAACCATTCCGAAAACCGGGGACTTGGAGAAAAGCAAATTCGCACCGCGCTCACCGGGGCGCCGGTTCATCTCTTGGCGTTCCCCGATCTGCGGTTTTCGGAGTGAATCCTGCCGAAAACCGCAGACCCTGAGAAAGGCAAATCCGCACGGCGTCAATGCATGGGCCGGCTCGTCCTTTGACGTTCCATGATCTCCGGTTTTCGGAGTGAACCATTCCGAAAACCGGGGACTTGGAGAAAAGCAAATTCGCACCGCGCTCACCGAGGCGCCGGTTCATCTTTTGACGTTCCACGATCTGCGGTTTTCGGAGTGAATCTCCCCGAAAACCGGAGACAGTGAGAAATTCAAATTCGCACGGCGTTCATTCAGGCGCAATATCGCCCGCTCAGTGGTGCCGGTCCTCGGCGCGCGCAAAGGCGAGCAGGCGCTCGACTTCCGGCCCGTGCATCTTCCGGTTGTGGTTGAACCACAGCTGCACCAGCGTCATGGTTCCCGCGACGAACAGGCCGAACAGCGCGATCACCCAGTAGATCGAAAGACCGGCTGCGATCAGCAGCGAGTAGGTCGCGATCAGGATCAGGATCGACGCGTTCTCGTTGAAGTTCTGCACCGCAATCGAGCGTCCGGCTCCGACCAGGTGATGCCCGCGATGCTGCAGGAGCGCATTCATCGGCACGACGAAGAACCCCGCCAGTGTCCCGATGAGGACGATGAGCGGCACGACGAGCCAGAGGCTGTGCGCCCAATTCATCAGGATCACGATCAATCCCATCGCGATGCCGAGCGGGATGACGCGCACCGAATGGTCCAGCCGGATCCGCGACGCGGCGAGGACCGCGCCGAGCGCGATGCCGAGCGCGCACACGCCCTGCAGCATCGAGGCGCGCGACAGGTCGTAACCGAGCGATACCCGCGACCATTCGATGACGATGAACTGCAGCGTCGCGCCGGCGCCCCAGAACAGCGTCGTCACGGCGAGCGAGATCTGGCCGAGCTTGTCTTTCCACAGGCTCACGACGCAACGGTGGAAATCGCGAAACGACTCCAGCGGATGCGCAGGCAGGGGCTTGAGCGGCACGCCGGTGCGGGGGATGAAGAGGTTGAACACCGCTGCCACGAGGTAGACGAAGGCGATGACCACGATGGCGGCCTCCGCCGGCGTGTCGATTCCGGAATCGACGTACGGGAGGTCGAAGGAAAGGAGAACGTGCGCCACGCGCTCGTGGATCAGCACGCCACCGAGCACCGTGCCGAGGATGATCGAAGTGACGGTGAGCCCCTCGATCCAGCCGTTGGCGACGACCAGCTTCGAATGCGGCAGGTACTCGGTGAGAATGCCGTATTTCGCAGGGGAGTACGCGGCGGCGCCCAGGCCGACGAGTGCGTACGCCGCGAGCGGATTGAGCTGGTACAGCATCAGCCCGCAGCCGGTGATCTTGACGGTGTTCGACAGGAACATCACCAGGCCCTTGGGCAGGCGATCCGCAAACGCCCCGACGTACGGCGCCAGCACGACGTACGAAACCACGAAGAAGAACTTGAGATAAGGCGTCATCCACGACGGCGAATCCGCCTGCATCAGCAGCGCGATCGACGCCACGAGCAGCGCATTGTCGGCGAGCGACGAGAAAAACTGCGCCGCCATGATGACGTAGAAGCCGGAATTCATCGCTGGGCCGGCGTTATAGCACGGTGCGCTGACCACGGCCTTGCAGGGGAACGCGTAGGGCGCAGATAAGGTACCGATTCAACGTGATTTATGATTGAATAAACGCACTCTACACGACGACTGATGGAACGCGTATGGCAGACAGGCGTTTGCAGGTGTTTCACGCGGTTGCCAAGCACCTGAGTTTCACCAAGGCGGCTGAAGCGCTGTTCATGACTCAGCCTGCCGTCACCTTCCAGGTCAAGCAACTCGAGGAACATTGCAACACGCGCCTGTTCGAGCGCGGGCATGGCCGAAACACGCTCACTCCGGCCGGTCTGCTGGTGCTCGAGTATGCGGAGAAGATCCTCGCACTTTCGGCCGAACTCGACCAGCGCCTGAAGGAAATGACGGGCGAGGTGGGCGGGCTGCTGCTGGTGGGCGCGAGCACCACGATCGCCGAATTCCTCCTGCCGCAGGTGCTCGGGGAATTCAAGTCGAAGTACCCCAAGGTGCAGCCGCGGCTCGCGGTGGCAAATTCCGAAACCGTGGAAAACCGCGTCGCCGAGCACACTCTCGACATCGGATTCATCGAAGCGCCTTCGCACCGCGACGCCGTCTCCTCGGACATCTGCTGCGAGGACGAATTGCAGGCGATCTGCGCGCCTTCGCATCCGCTTGCACGGCTGAAGGCCGCGGCGCCGAAGCAGCTGATGCAGTATCCCTTCATCAGCCGCGAGCCCGGGTCGGGAACGCGCGAGGTGATCGACCAGTACCTCCGGGAGGCGAAAATCCAGCCGGCCGACCTGAACGTGGTGATGGAGCTGGGGAGCCCGGAAGCGCTGAAAGGGCTGGTGGCGACGGGACTGGGGTTCACGATCCTGTCGCGCGCGGCGGTATTGAAGGAGACGCGCCTCGGGCAACTCGTCCGGGTTCCGCTTTCACCGCGGCTCATCCGCAACTTCTCCGTGGTCTATCCGAAGGAGAAGTTCCGCTCCCGGGTCGTCAACACCTTCGTGCAGTTCGCCAGGGAAAGGCTCGCGGCGTTGCAGGCGTCATGAGCGAAGCAATGCAGTCCCGGGGCGCGGGACCGGTGCCCTGATGCCGCGGCCGATCCGGGCGGCGATCAGCGCCGCGGCGATGAAGCGAAATCTCGAAGTGGCACGGCGCCATGCCGGCGGCGCCGAGCTCTGGGCCGTGATCAAGGCGAATGCCTACGGCCACGGGATCGAGCGCGCCGTGCGCGCGTTCGCCGCGGCGGATGGGTTCGCGCTGCTCGACCTGGCGGATGCATCGCGGCTGCGCCGTTCCGGCGTGCGCCTGCCGATCCTGCTCCTCGAGGGGTTCTTCCAGCCGGAAGACCTCGCGTCCGTGTGCGGACTGGAACTGACGCCGGTGGTCCACAGCCCGCAGCAGGTTGCCGTCCTTACGTCGGTCGCACTGGCGAAGCCCATCGATGTGTACCTCAAGGTGAACAGCGGCATGAACCGGCTCGGCTTGAACTCGGCGGACCTCGGCGCGGCGTTCGATGCGCTCCGCAGCCGCCCGGGCGTGCGTTCGGTCACGCTGATGACGCACTTCGCCGACGCGGACGGAGACGAGGGCGTGGCGGGGCAGCTGGAACGCTTCGAGCAGATGACCGGCGGGATCGATGCACCGCGCTGCCTCGCGAACTCCGCCGCGCTACTGCGCTATCCGCGAACGCGCGCCGACTGGGTCCGGCCCGGAATCATGCTCTACGGATGTTCGCCGTTTCCGGAGGTCGCCGCGAGCGAACTCGGCCTCGCGCCGGCGATGACGCTCGCCTCGGAGATCATATCGGTGCAGCGCCTGAATCCGGGCGATCGCGTGGGATACGGGTTCCGCCATTCGGCCAGGGCGCCGACCACGATCGGCGTCGTGGCCTGCGGTTACGGCGACGGCTATCCGCGCCACGCGCCCGATGGAACTCCGGTCCTCGTCGATGGGCAAAGGGCCGGCACGGCGGGCCGCGTGTCCATGGATCTGCTGTGCGTAGACATCGGCGCGATTCCGGGCGCCGGCGTAGGCACGCCGGTGACCTTGTGGGGCGACGGGCTGTCGGCCGACGAAGTGGCTGCCGCCGCCGGAACCGTGAGCTACCAGCTGCTGTGCGGGCTCGCGGCGCGCGTCCCGGTCGTGGAACTCGACTGATGGCGCGACCGCGAAGCGCGTTCTCCTGCACCGAGTGCGGCGCCATGGCGCTGCAGTGGTTCGGCGCCTGCCCGTCCTGCGGCGCGGCAGGCACCCTGGTCGAGACGGCCGCCGAGCGTCCGGGCGCGGGACGTTACGCGCGCATCGCGGTTTCGAGCGCTTCGGTGCCGCTTGCGCAGGTCGAGACGCGAGAGCAGCAGCGCATCGCGACCGGAATCGGTGAACTCGATCGCGTGCTGGGCGGCGGACTGGTCGCAGGGCAGGTGGTGTTGCTCGGCGGCGATCCCGGGATCGGGAAATCGACCCTCCTGCTGCAGGCGCTCGCGAACCTGGACGCGAGCGCGAGGGCGCTCTACGTCACCGGCGAGGAATCCGCTGAGCAGATCGCCTTGCGCGCGCGCCGGCTTGGCCTTTCTGCCGGGGCGCTGCACCTGCTCGCGGAAATCCAGCTCGAACGGATCTCCGAAGCGCTGGAGACGCGCAAGCCGCGGGTCGCGGTGGTGGATTCGATCCAGACCGTTTGGTCCGAGCTGCTGCAGTCGGCGCCCGGGTCGGTGGCGCAGGTGCGCGAATGCGCCGCGCAACTTGCGCGCCACGCCAAGCGTTCAGGCACGTCGGTGTTCATCATCGGCCACGTGACGAAGGAGGGCACGATCGCCGGGCCGCGGGTTCTCGAGCACCTGGTGGACACGGTGCTGTATTTCGAAGGCGATACGCATTCCGCGTTTCGGCTCGTTCGCGCGACGAAAAACCGCTTCGGCGCGGTCAACGAGCTGGGCGTGTTCGCGATGACCGACAAGGGCCTTCGCGCGGTCGCCAATCCGTCCGCGCTGTTTCTTTCGCAGCATTCCACTGCCGTGGCCGGATCGTGCGTGCTCGCGACGCTCGAAGGCTCGCGCCCGCTGCTCGTCGAGATCCAGGCGCTCGTCGATTCGGCGCAGGCGCCGAGTCCGCGCCGTCTTTCGGTGGGCCTGGAGCAGAACCGGCTGGCGATGCTGCTCGCGGTGCTGCACCGCCACGGCGGCATCCAGACGGTGGATCAGGACGTGTTCGTGAACGCGGTGGGCGGCGTGCGCGTTGGCGAGCCGGCGGCCGATCTTGCCGTTTCGCTCGCCATCGTGTCCTCGCTCGCCGATCGCCCGATTCCCAAAAACGTCGCCGTGTTCGGCGAAATCGGCCTGGCCGGCGAAGTGCGGCCAGCGCCGCGAGGCCAGGAGCGGCTGCGCGAAGCCGCCAAACTCGGGTTCGAACGGGCGATCGTGCCGAAGGCCAATCGCCCGAAGGGAAAGATCGCGGGACTCGAGATCATCGCCGTGGAGCGAATCGGCGAGGCCGTGGCCGCGCTGGGAAACCTCTAGTGTGCCGAGTCCGAAATCCGTGATGGTTTTCTCCGATCTCGGGACTTTGGCCGTTGTTGCCGAAGTCACGGGACACGGCAACCACGGCGGTGCGCGGTGGCCCATGTTCGTGCACGAGGGCTGTTTCGGCGTCTCGTGATTCCCCGCAACGGCGAGCAGCGCGGGGAATCACCAGATCGGACAAGAACGCGGAATATACGTATCCGAACTCGTGACTCAGGACGCCAGCGCGTTCCCGAAACGCCCGGCGTTCGCGTCAACCGCGATTCACTGGAGCTGCACGCGGTGCGGCACCGAGCGACTGCGCAAACGCCTCGACCTTCCGCCAGTCGGTGAAATCGACGATCGCGCTCGGATCCGTGGGACCCCTGGTCAGCAGCATGATGAAGCGGATCACCTGCCGGTCCCAGAACGTGTAGCGCGGGTAATCGAGCTTGCCCGCGAAGACGGCGAGCGTCCCCGGACGCCAGCCGATCTGCTTCAGGAATTTGCGCATGTAGGGGTTGGTTTCAGGCGCGTTCTTCTCCGGCTTGCGAGCTACGATGTTGACCGTGAAGAAGGCGCATTCCTTGCGCTCGAGAATCTCGCGGCGCGCACGCAGGAATGCGGCGACGTAGGGGCGATGCCTGCCATAGCGGATGCTCGCGCCGATCGCGACGCGGTCGAAGGGCGCGAGGTCGAGGCCGAGATTCGATTTCAGTTCCGCGAGCGTCACCGCGTGCCCGTCGCGCTCCGCGACCTGCTTGAGGCGCTCGCAGATGTGCACCGTGTGGCCGTCTACGGTGGAGTACAGGATCAGGATTCGGCTCATGACCGCTCCATCGCCCGTCGGGCTGCGCGCACGCCGCTGCGCGCCGCCGCTTCGAGCGTCGGCGGATATTCGGGGTCGGTGTAATCGCCGGCGAGGAACACCCCGGGCGTCGCCGTCTCCGGCCCGCAGCGCTCGAGTCCCGGCGTGCAGGCGATGGTCGCGCGCTTTTCCGCAACGATCTGCGTCCACTGCGGATCCGGCAGCGGGCCGAGCGCCAGCGCCAGTTCACGCCGGCATGCGGCGATGAGTTCGTCCTTCGACATCCGCTGGTGATCGCCCTGTGCGCTGATGACGCAGGCGAGACGCCCCGGCGCATCGAGTAGCGCGCCATGATCGAAGACCCAGTGCACCAGGCCCGAGGCGAGGCCGAGCATGGGCAAGGGAAGCCTGATCGGCGGCGGAAACTGCAGGTAGCAGGTGTAGATCGGCTGGTAGCCGAACGCGGGGATCGGACCGACGATTTCGGCGAGCGGCTGCAGTTGATGCGGACCGACGGCGACGACGATGGCGGAGAATGGCTCGCCGTCGACCGCGAGATCCCGCGTCGCGCTGCGAACCCGGTGGCCGGCCCGGATTTCGCCACCCCTCGAGCGCAGATATTCCGCCGCGTACTCGGGAAACAGCCGCGACAGATCGACGCGCGGCAGCAGCAGGTCGCTCGCATCCGCGGCGCCGGCGAGCGAATCGCGCAGCACCGTCGCGAAGATCGCGGCCGATGCGAACCGCGGCGGGGTATTGAGCGCGGCGACGCAAAGCGGCCGCCACAGGTAACGGCCGATGCTTCCGTCCTGCCGGTGGCGCGCGAGCAATTCGTCGACGCTGCAGTCGGGTTCGACGCGGAAACCGTCTGCGCGCAGGGCGCGGATGAAGCGCACGGCACCCCAGCGCTCCGCAAAGGCGGCGCCGCGCGCGAGCAAAAGCCCGCCCAGCAGTCCGAGCGGCGCCGGCCACCAGAGCGAGCGCAGCGCAAAGCCCTCGGCAAAGCGCAGCTCGAACGGCAGCCGCAGCACCGCGTCGGCAGGCACGCCTACACGGCGCATCAATTCGAGCAGCCGGGTGTAGGCGCCGATCAGGATGTGCTGGCCGTTGTCGAACTCGCGTCCCTGGGCGCTCACGCGGCGTGCGCGGCCGCCGAGCACCGTAGCGGATTCGAACACCGCGACCTGGACGCCGGCGGCCGCAAGCGTCACCGCCGCCGACAGACCCGCGTACCCTGCGCCGATCACCGCGACGCGTCGCGGCGCGTTCATGCTGCGACGCGCCCGGTGAGCCAGGTTTTCCAGGCGATCCACAGCTTGCGCAGCGGCGTCAACGAGGTCCGATGGGTCAGCACGCGGAAATCATCGCGCGCGATTTCCGCAAGCAGCGTTCGATAGATCGCCGCCATGATGAGCCCCGGGCGCTGCGCGCGCCGGTCGACTGCGGGAAGGGCGGCGAGCGCCTGCGCGTAGTACGTGTCGGCGCGTTGCGCCTGGAACGCCATCAGCGCCCGGAACGCCTCGCTCGGGCGCGAGCGCAGGATGTCCTCCGCGCTGACGTCGAACCGCCGCAGGTCGTCGAGCGGCAGGTAGATGCGGCCCTTGCGAGCGTCCTCGCCGACGTCGCGCACGATGTTGGTGAGCTGGAATGCGGTGCCCAGCGTGCGCGCGTAATCCAGGGTTCGGGGATCGCGGTAGCCGAAGATCCCCGCGGCGAGCAGGCCGACCGCGCCCGCCACCAGATAGCAGTAGTGCTCGAGCGCGGCGAAATCGAGGTAACGCGTCTGAGTCAGGTCCATTTCCATGCCGGAGATGATCTCGCCGAGGCGCTCCTGCGTGATGCCGAAGGGTTCGAGCGCCGGCTGCAGCGCCTGAGCCACGGGGTGCTCCGCCCGTCCCGAGAACAGGTTGCCGAGTTCGTTGCGCCACCAAGCGAGCTTCGCCGCCGACACCTGAGGCTCGTGGACCGCATCGACGGCGTCGTCGACCTCGCGACAGAACGCGTACAGTGCCGTGATCGCGCGCCGCCGCTCCGGCGGCAGGAACAGGAACGCGTAGTAGAAGCTCGAGCCGCTCGCTGCGGCCTTCTGGCGGCAATACTCGTCGGGGCTCACAGTGCCCGCCAGATTAGCAGCGCCCAGTCCGGCGCGCGCAACTCGGGCCGGAACGCAAACACGTCGTAACCCCGCTGCTCGATCTTCTCCAGGATTCGCAGTCCGCCCTGGACCGTGACCCGGATCTCGAACGCGACGCGGCCAGTCAGGCGGTCGGTCAGCGGAGCGCCCGAGAGCATCATCCGCCGCGCCCGCTCGCACTGCTCGCCGAGCAGCGCCCGCCAGCCCGGGTCGCAGTTGCCTGCGGCGAGCTGCGCCTCGGTGACGCCGGCGCGGCGCATCTCGTCCTGTGGCAGATAGATGCGTCCCTTGTCCCGGTCGAGCGCGACGTCCTGCCAGAAGTTGATCAGCTGAAGGCTGCTGCAGATCGCGTCCGATTCGCGCAGCGCCTCGGGTTCGGTGCGACCGAAGAGTGTCAGCAGGAGTCGCCCGATCGGGTTTGCCGAGCGGCGGCAGTAGTCGAGCAATTCGTCGAAGTTCGCGTAGCGCGTCTTTACCACGTCCTCGCCGAAGGCATCGAGCAGATCGCGGAACGGCTGGATCGGAAGCGCGTGCAGCCGCACGACGCGCGCGAGGTCTCGAAACAGCGCAGCGTGCGGCTCGCCGCCCGATTCGATGCGATCGAGTTCGTCGCGGTACGCGGCGAGCGCCGCCAGGCGCTCGGCGGCACTCGCGTCGCCCTCGTCCGCCAGATCGTCAGCGCTTCGCGCGAAGCGATAGATGATCGCCACCGGCTCACGCAGGGACTTCGGCAGCAGCCTCGAAGCAACCGGAAAGTTTTCGTAATGGCCGGTCGGCAAGCTTTGATTCCCGAGAGAAATCCGGCCTGTCGCGAACCGGGCCGGAGGAAGTTCGGCAGTATAATGTGCCGCATCCGGAGTGCCGCTCGCCTCGAGCGAAGGTGGCGGAATTGGCAGACGCACTGGATTTAGGTTCCAGCGCCGCGAGGCTTGTGGGTTCGACTCCCACCCTTCGCACCACCGGCAGACGCACGATACTCGGAAAGGACCGACGGGGCATGGCAGCAGAAGTGGAATCGCTGGGAACCCTCGAACGGCGCGTGTCGATGTCGGTGCCGGTGGCCGAGATCGAGCGCCGGGTCGACGCACGCCTGAAGGAAATCGCGCGCAACGCGAAACTGCCGGGTTTCCGTCCCGGAAAGGTGCCGCTGAAGATCGTGGCACGGCAGTATGGACCCCAGGTGCGCTCCGAAGTGCTCTCGGACGCGGTGCAGAAGGCGTTCGGCGAAGCGGTGAAGGAGGCGAACCTGAAGGTCGCCGGGTATCCGCGAATCGACAAGAAGGAGGGCGCGGCGGAGACGGACGCGTTCGAGTTCATGGCGACCTTCGAGGTCTATCCGGAAGTGAAGGTCGGAGACCTGGCCTCGGCCGAAATCGAAAAGCCGCAGGCGAGCATCGACGACGAAGCGGTCGAGAAGACGCTGCAGATCCTGCGCAGGCAACGCACCGAATGGGTCCCGGTCGAGCGCGCGGCGCAGGATGGCGACCGCCTGACCGTGGATTTCGAAGGGCGAATCGGCGGCGAGACCTTCGAAGGCGGCAAGGGGACCGATTTCGCGCTCATCCTGGGAGAAGGCCGCCTGCTGCCGGGGTTCGAGGCGGCGGCGCAAGGCCGCCTGCCGGGCGAATCGAAGACCTTCGAACTGAAATTCCCGGACGATTACGCCGGCAAGGTGGTCGCCGGCAAGACCGCGAGCTTCGATCTTTCGGTCAAGCGCATCGAGGAGCCGAAACTGCCGGAGCTGGACGCGGAATTCGCGAAGCGCCTGGGAATCGCGGATGGCGATCTGGCGAAAATGCGCGCTGAAGTGCGCGCCAACGTCGAGCGCGAGATGAAGAAACGAATCGAAGGCCGGGTGAAGTCGCAGGCGATGCAGCGCCTGCTCGATGTCACGCCGGTGGAACTGCCGAAGGCGCTCGTTCAGGCGGAAATGCAGCACCTCGTCGAGATGGCGGCGGCGGATCTCAAGGCGCGCGGACTGAAGCTGGAGAACGTGCCGCTCGATCCGCAGGCGTTCGAGGCCAACGCGAAACGCCGCGTCGCGCTCGGGCTGATCATCGGCGAGTTGGCGCGAGCGGAAAAGCTCCAGCCCAAGCCCGCCGAGGTGCGCGCGCTGATCGATGCCGAGGCGCAGTCCTACGAGAATCCGGGTGAAATGGTAAAATGGTTCTACATGCAGCCGCAGCGCTTGTCCGAGATGGAAAGCCTCGCGCTCGAGAACAACGTCGTCAACTGGGTGCTCTCGCGCGCCCGGGTGGCGGACAAGTCCGTGTCTTTCGACGAACTGATGGGCGGCGCATGAGCATGAACTGGCAGCGACCCGGCAGCGAATCCCGCAGCGCGATGGATCCCGCCCAGGGAATGATGGAACCCGGTCGCGGAGGGATTGAACCCGCCCGCGGGCTGGGCCTGATCCCGATGGTGATCGAGCAGTCGGGGCGCGGCGAACGCGCCTACGACATCTATTCGCGCCTGCTCAAGGAGCGGGTCGTGTTCCTGGTCGGACCGGTGAACGAAATCACGGCCAACCTGATCGTCGCGCAGCTTCTGTTCCTGGAATCGGAAAATCCGGACAAGGACATTTTCTTCTACATCAACTCGCCCGGCGGCTCGGTGTCGGCGGGTTTGGCGATCTACGACACCATGCAGTTCATCAAGCCCGACGTTTCGACGCTTTGCATCGGCCAGGCGGCGAGCATGGGGGCGCTGCTGCTTGCCGCGGGCGACACCGAGAAGCGCTTCGTGCTGCCGAACTCGCGTGTCATGATCCACCAGCCGATGGGCGGGTTTTCCGGGCAGGCTTCGGACGTCGAGATCCACGCCAAGGAAATCCTGTTCCTGCGCCAGCGCCTGAACGAGATCCTTTCCAAGCACACCGGGCAGCCGATGGAGGTGATCGCGCACGACACCGACCGCGATTTCTTCATGGGCGCGGAGGACGCGGTAAAGTACGGGCTGGTGGACAAGGTCCTGGTGTCACGGGAGAGCCAATAGCGATGTCGGAAAAGACGGGCTCGGCCGAGAAACTGCTGTACTGCTCGTTCTGCGGCAAGAGCCAGCATGAGGTGCGCAAGCTGATTGCCGGCCCGTCGGTGTTCATCTGCGACGAGTGCATCGAGCTTTGCAACGACATCATTCGCGAGGAAACGGCGACCGACAAGGGCGGCAAGGGCGCCAAGTCCGACCTGCCGACGCCGCGCGAGATCCGGCAGATCCTTGACCAGTACGTGATCGGCCAGGATCAGGCGAAGAAGATCCTCTCGGTCGCGGTGTACAACCACTACAAGCGGCTCAAGCACCTGTCCAAGAACGACGAGGTGGAACTCGCGAAGTCGAACATCCTGCTCATCGGGCCGACGGGCTCGGGCAAGACGCTGCTCGCGCAGACGCTCGCGCGCCTGCTCAACGTGCCGTTCGTGATCGCCGACGCGACGACGCTCACCGAGGCCGGCTACGTCGGCGAGGATGTCGAGAACATCATCCAGAAGCTGCTGCAGAACTGCGACTACGACGTCGACAAGGCGAAGCGCGGCATCGTCTACATCGACGAGATCGACAAGATCTCGCGCAAGTCGGACAACCCGTCGATCACGCGCGACGTTTCTGGCGAGGGCGTGCAGCAGGCGCTGCTGAAGCTGATCGAAGGAACGGTCGCATCGGTGCCGCCGCAGGGCGGGCGCAAGCATCCGAACCAGGATTTCGTGCAGGTCGACACGACCAACATTCTCTTCCTGTGCGGCGGCGCGTTCGACGGGCTGGAGCGGATCGTTCGCAACCGCACCGAGAAGACCGGCATCGGCTTCGGCGCCGAAGTGCGCAGCCGGGACAACTCGAAGGCGACCTACGACCTGCTGAAGCTGGTCGAGCCCGAAGACCTGATCAAGTACGGGCTGATCCCTGAATTCGTCGGGCGCATGCCGGTGATCGCGCCCCTCGAGGAACTGGACGAGGGCGCGCTGATCGAAATCCTGACGCTGCCGAAAAACGCGCTCCTCAAGCAGTACCAGCGGCTGTTCCTGATGGAAGGGGTCGAACTCGAGGTTCGCCCGACCGCGCTCGCCGCGGTAGCCCGCCGGGCGCTTGCGCGCAAGACCGGCGCGCGCGGACTGCGTTCGATCCTGGAGCAGGTTCTTCTGGACACGATGTACGATTTGCCGACGCTCGACAACGTCAGCAAAGTGGTAATTGACGAGCAGATGATCTCTGCCGATGGCAAGCCGCTCCTGATCTATTCCGACCAGCAGAAAGTCGTCGGCAGTTCGGCCTGAATCGCTTTCCCGGGACTCCGGTTGCGGGGCCAATGCATTGCAGCGCGCGGCCCTTGCGTGTAGCCTAAACCCAAGGCATTGATTTTTCTCACGGGAACCCGCGCGTTGCGGGGTACTCTAACGGTTTCGAGGTCTTACATGTCCGAACCACAATTGCCTTCCGGAACAATCCAGTACGCGTTGCTGCCCCTGCGCGACGTGGTGGTTTTCCCGCACATGGTGATCCCGCTGTTCGTCGGCCGGCCGAAATCGATCAAGGCCATGGAAACGGCGATGGAGAGCGGCAAGTCGATCCTGCTGGTGGCGCAGAAGTCCGCGGCCAAGGACGACCCCGGTCCGGAGGACATGTACGCGATTGGCTGCGTCTCGACGATCCTGCAGATGCTCAAACTCCCGGACGGCACCGTGAAAGTGCTGGTCGAGGGCGGCAGCCGCGCGCGCATTGCCCGGATCATGGACCTGCGCACGCACTGGGTGGCCGACGCGAGCGCGATTCCTGTCGAGCCTACGCAGCCGGCTGAAGTCGAGGCGCTGCGGCGGGCGCTCCTCACGGCGTTCGACCAGTACGTAAAACTGAACAAGAAGATCCCGCCGGAAATCATCACTTCGCTCGCGGGGATCGACGAGCCGGGGCGCCTGGCCGATACCGTCGCCGCGCACCTGCCGCTCAAGCTCGAGCAGAAGCAGCAGGTGCTCGAAATGTTCGGCGTCAAGGCGCGCCTGGAGCACCTGCTCGCGCAGCTGGAGACCGAGATCGACATCCTGCAGGTCGAGAAGCGCATCCGCGGGCGGGTCAAGCGCCAGATGGAGAAGAGCCAGCGCGAGTATTACCTCAACGAGCAGGTGAAGGCGATTCAGAAGGAACTCGGCGAGGGCGAGGAAGGCGCGGACATGGATGAGATGGAGCGCCGGATCAAGCGCGCGCACATGCCGAAGGAAGCGCGCCGCAAGGCCGAGGCCGAGTTCAAGAAACTGAAGCTCATGTCGCCGATGTCGGCCGAGGCGACGGTGGTGCGCAACTACATCGACACGCTGGTCAATCTGCCGTGGCGCAAGCGGTCCAAGATTTCGAAGGACATCCGGCACGCGCAGGAAATCCTCGACAAGGACCACTACGGACTGGAGAAGGTCAAGGAGCGCATCGTCGAGTACCTCGCAGTGCAGGCCCGCGTCGACCGGATGAAGGCGCCGATCCTGTGCCTGGTGGGTCCCCCCGGAGTCGGCAAGACGTCGCTCGGGCAGTCGATCGCGCACGCGACCAACCGCAAGTTCGTCCGCATGTCGCTCGGCGGCGTGCGCGACGAGGCCGAGATCCGGGGCCACCGCCGGACCTACATCGGCTCGATGCCGGGCAAGGTGCTGCAGAACCTGAGCAAGGTCGCGGTGAACAACCCGCTGTTCCTGTTCGATGAGGTCGACAAAATGGGCATGGACTGGCGCGGAGATCCTTCGTCAGCGCTGCTCGAAGTGCTCGATCCGGAGCAGAACCACACCTTCGTCGATCATTACGTCGAGGTCGAATTCGACCTCTCGGAGATCATGTTCGTCGCCACGGCGAACACGCTCAACATCCCGCCGGCGCTGCTCGATCGGATGGAAGTGATCCGCCTCTCGGGGTACACCGAAGACGAGAAGATGAACATCGCCATCCGCTACCTGCTGCCCAAGCAGATGAAGAACAACGGCCTGAAAGACGGCGAGTTGAGCGTCTCGGAGACCGCGGTCCGCGACATCGTCCGCTACTTCACGCGCGAAGCGGGGGTCCGCAGCCTGGAGCGCGAAATCTCCAAGATCTGCCGCAAGGCGGTGAAACAGCTGGTCACGGAAAAGCAGAGCAAGGCGGCTGTGTCGAAGCGCATCCACGTCACGCCCCGCAACCTCGACAAGTTCCTCGGGGTGCGCAAGTTCACGTTCGGCGTCGCGGAAAAGCAGAACCAGGTCGGCCAGGTCACCGGCCTGGCGTGGACCGAGGTGGGCGGCGAACTGCTCACGATCGAGACCGTCACCATGCCCGGCAAGGGCAAGACGATCACGACCGGAAAACTCGGCGAAGTGATGCAGGAGTCGATCCAGGCGGCGCTCTCGGTGGTGCGCGCGCGCTCGCGCCGCCTCGGCGTCAAGGAAGACTTCTACCAGAAGAACGACATCCACATTCACCTGCCCGAAGGCGCGACGCCGAAGGACGGGCCGAGCGCCGGAATCGGCATCGCGACGGCCATGGTGTCGGTGCTGACCGGGATCCCGGTCCGCGCCGACGTCGCCATGACCGGCGAAATCACCCTGCGGGGCGAGGTGCTGCCCATCGGCGGCCTGAAGGAAAAGCTCCTTGCGGCGCACCGCGGCAGCATCAAGACGGTCCTGATCCCTGACGAGAACCTGAAGGATCTCGCGGACATTCCGGACAACGTCAAGAACCGGCTCGAGATCATCCCGGTGAAGTGGATCGACAAGGTGCTCGAAATCTCGCTCGAGCGCATGCCGAGCCCGCTCGCCGAGCCGGTCGAGGTGGCGCCCATTGCGGCGGAAGACAAGCAGGATTCCGCCGCCACCACGCATTGAGCGGAGATCGTGATGAACAAGTCCGAATTGGTCGAGCAGATCGCGCAGTCGGCGGAGATCTCGCGCTCGGCGGCCGAGCGCGCGGTCGATGCGCTCATCGCCGCGGTGAAAGTCAGTCTGCGCAAGGGCGAACCGGTGACGCTGGTGGGATTCGGGGCGTTTCACGCCACGCAGCGGGCCGCGCGCCGTGGCCGGAACCCGAGAACCGGCGCCGAGATCGGCATTGCGGCCGCGCGCGTGCCCAAGTTCCGCGCTGGCAAGGCGCTGAAGGATGCATTAAACTAGCGCGCCTTTTTTCGGTGGTTGTCGAAGAGACTGCGGGCGTCCCGGGGGTGCTTAGCTCAGTGGTAGAGCGCTGCCCTTACAAGGCAGATGTCGGGAGTTCGACCCTCTCAGCACCCACCACGGGAAAACCGGCGACGCATTGCAGGGCAGCAACGATGCCGCTGCATTGCGATGCCAACTTTTGGATAGGCGGAACGCGAGGAATGGCGAAACCGCGGAGCGGTAGTTCAGTTGGTTAGAATACCGGCCTGTCACGCCGGGGGTCGCGGGTTCGAGTCCCGTCCGCTCCGCCAGACCTGTTGAAGGGCCCCGAGGGGCCCTTTCCGTTTGCGAGATTTATGTTCAACCTCGTCTCCAACCACAAACGCTTCATCCAGGTCGCACTGGTGCTGCTGATTGTCCCGCCGTTCGCGTTCTTCGGGTTGGAATCGTATACGCGCTCGATGAACCGCGCCGACGAATTGGCGCGCGTCGACGGCGCGCCGGTGTCGCAGCGCGAATACGAGGAAGCGCGTCGCGCCCAGCTCGACCGGATGCGGGCGATTTTCGGCCGCAACGCGGACGCGTCCACCCTCGACACGCCGGAGGCGCGCGAGGCGGTGCTCGATGCGTTGGTGTTGCAGCGCGTGGCGTCGGGCGCCGTGGCCAAGGCCGGAATCACGGTCAGCGACGACATGCTGCGCGAAGTGATCCAGTCCAATACGGCGTTTCATCGCGACGGGCGGTTCGACGTCGCAACCTACCGGCAGCTGCTGCGAGCGCAGGGCATGACCGAACAGATCTACGAGCAGCGCCTGCGCCAGGAGATCTCCGTGGGGCAGCTGGTGCAGGCGATTTCGGATACCGCGATCGTTTCCAGAACCGCGAGCCGGCAGCTTGCATTGCTCGAGGGGCAGCGGCGCGAAATTGCGGAGGCGATGATCCCGGCGCAGCAGTTCGCCACGCAGGTGAAGATCGACGACGCGCAGCTCAAGGCGTATTACGACGCCAATGGCGCCCAGTTCAGGGTCCCCGAGCGGGTGCGCGCGGAATACCTGGTGCTCTCGGCCGAAAACCTGGGGCGCGACCAAGCGGTATCCGAGGACGAACTCAAGGCCGCCTATGCGGCGCGCGCGAAGCAGTACGGGGTCGAGGAGCAGCGTCGCGCCAGCCACATCCTGGTGAAGACCAAGGCGGAAGCCGAGAAAATCGTCGCGGAAGTGCGCAAGACCCCGGGACGGTTTGCCGATCTCGCCAAGCGGTTATCGCAGGATCCGGGCTCGGCCGAGAATGGCGGCGACCTCGGGTTTTTCGCCCGCGGCATGATGGTCAAGCCGTTCGAGGACGCTGCCTTCAAGATGAAGGCGGGCGAGGTGGCGGGCCCGGTGGAATCCGAATTCGGTTTCCACGTCATCCGGCTCGATGCCGTTCAGGCCGGCCATTCCCGCAGCCTCGAAGAGGTGCGAAAGGAATTATCCGGGGAACTGGCGAAGCAAAAGGGCAGCAAGCACTTTGCGGAGGCTGCCGAAGCCTTCAGCCAGATGGTGTACGAGCAGCCCGACAGCCTCGAGCCGGCCGCGCAGAGGTTCAAACTCCCCATCCAGAAGACCGAATGGCTGGCGCGCAAGGGCGCCGAGGCCCCGTCGCCGCTCAACCAACCCAGGGTGCTCGCTGCGCTGTTCACGCAGGACGCGATCACGGCCCGCAGGAACACCGACGCCATCGAAGTGGCGACGAACGTCCTCGTCTCGGCGCGCGTCGTGGCGCATCAGCCGGAGACGCAGCGCAAGTTCGACGAAGTGCGCGCAGAGATCGAACAGCGATTGCGCCAGCAGGAGGCTGCGAAGCTCGCGCACAGGGACGGCGCGGCGAAGCTGGCGCAGGTCCTGAAGGGCGCCGACGCGGGACTGAAGTGGTCCCCGCCGAGGATGCTTTCGGTGCGCGACGCGCAGTCGATGCAGGCCGCGGCGCGGCACGGGATTTTTGCTGCCGAGGCGGCCCGCTTGCCGGCGTACGTCGGGGAGGAGCGTGGCGATCAGGGCTACGCGATCTATCGCGTGGGCCGGGTGATTGCCCCCGAGACCCGCACCGAGGCGCAGCAGTCCGAGGCGCTGGCGAACGCGCAGCGTCGCGCCGGCGGCGAGCAACTGGACGCCTGGCTCGCAAGCCAGCGCTCGCGCGCGAAAATCGAGATCAATCGCGAGGCCCTGGAGCGCAAGTAAGCACACCGCGCCGACTCAGGCGTCCGCCTCTCCCGGGATGGTCACCGCGACGGTATTGAACCCGCCGTCGACATGCAGGATTTCCGCGGTCACGCCTGCGGCCAGGTCGGAGAGCAGAAACACGGCCGCGTTGCCCACGTCGTCGATCGTGACGTTGCGCCGCAACGGCGAGAACGTCTCGACGTGCTTGAAGATCTTTCCGAACTTGGCGATGCCCGCGGCCGCGAGCGTCCTGATCGGACCGGCGGAAATCGCGTTGACGCGAATTCCCTTCGGTCCGAGATGGCTCGCGAGATAGCGCACGCTCGCCTCCAGGCTCGCCTTCGCCAGTCCCATCGTGTTGTAGTGCGGAATGGCGCGCTCGGCGCCCAGGTAAGTCAGCGTCACGAGCGAAGCGCGGCGCCCGAGCATCATGGGAAGCGCCGCCTTGGCAAGCGCTGGAAAGCTGTAGGCGGAAACCTCGTGCGACTGGCGGTAGGCTTCGCGAGAGAATCCATCGAGCAGGCCGCCTGCGATCGCTTCCCGCGGCGCGAAGGCGATCGCGTGCACCAGGCCGTCGAACCCGTCCCAGTGCTCGCGCAGCAACACGAACAGCGCGTCGATCTGCTCGTCGCTCGTGACATCGCAGGGCAGCAGGATGCGCGACCCGAAGTCGTTCGCAAGGCCCGCGACGCGCTCGCGGAACCGATCGTTTACGTAGGTGAAAGCGAGTTTCGCGCCTTCGCGATGCGCCGCCGCTGCGACGCCGTAGGCGATCGAGCGATTGGACAGCAATCCGGTGATCAGGATCCTGCGGCCTGCCAGCATTCCCATCGTTAGACTCCTCCTCGGCCGTTGCGCATTATACGGGGCGTCTCAAGCGGCTTTCCGCAGGCGCGGAATCGCGGCGAGCAGCGCCCGCGTGTAGGGGTCGGCCGGCTGCGACAGGATGGACTCCGCCGGTCCGGCCTCGACGATTCGTCCGGCGCGCATCACGGCGATCGTCTTCGCCAGGTATTCGACGACCGCCAGGTTGTGCGTGATGAAGAGGTAAGCAACTCCGAGTTCGCGCTGCAGTTCGGCGAGCAGGTTGAGAATCTGGGCCTGCACCGACACGTCGAGCGCCGAGGTCGGCTCGTCGCAGATGATGAGGCGCGGTTCGACCGCCAGTGCGCGCGCGATCGCCACGCGCTGCCGCTGGCCGCCCGAGAACTCGTGCGGATAGCGTTGCAGCGCATCCCGCCGCAGGCCGACCTGCTCGAGCAACTCGGCGAGGCGGCGCGTGCGCGCCCCGGCGTCGATCTCCGGGCGCAGCGCGATCATGCCTTCCCCGAGCGTTTCCGAAACGCGCATGCGCGGATTCAGCGAGGCGAAGGGGTCCTGGAAAATGATCTGCGCGGTGCGTCTCGCATGGCGCAGCGCATCGCCCTCGATCTGATCGAGGCGCTGCCCGGCCAGCTCGACCGTTCCCGTGATGTGCGCGATGCCGCGCAACAGCTGCAGGACGCCCTTGCCGATGGTCGTCTTGCCGCAGCCCGATTCCCCGACCAGCGCGACGGTCTGGCCGGGATCGATGCTGAAGGACACGCCGTCCACCGCGCGGACGTAGCCGACGACGCGCTTGAGCAGACCCTTGCGGATCGGGAAGTGAACCCGGTAGTCGTGCACTTCCAGCAGCGCAGCGGCGGAATCCTGCGCGTGGCTCGGGGTCGGCGCGTTCACCGGCGATTCGACGGGCAACCGTGTCCCGATTTCGATCGCGCCCGGCGCTTGCGGCGCGACTCCCCGGTGCTGCGGGTCGTACAGGAGGCATCGAACGAGGTGCGCCGCGTCGAGCGAGATCAGTTCCGGTGGCGTGCCGCGGCAGGCCGGCATGACCTGAGGGCAGCGATCGGCCAGCCGGCAGCCGACGAATTCGCGGTACAGGGGCGGGACGGTGCCGGCGATCGCCGCGAGCGGACGGCCGCGTTTTGCGAATTCGGGAAGCGCCGCGAGCAGCATCTGTGCGTATGGGTGAAGCGGTCGCGCGAAGAATTCCTCGGTCCTCGCCACTTCGACGATCTGGCCGGCGTACATCAGCGCCACCCGGTGCGCCATCTCCGTCACGATGCCGAGATCGTGCGTGATCAGCAGCATTGCCATTCGGCGCTCGGTCTGGAGGTCGCGCAGCAGGTCGAGGATCTGCTTCTGGATCGTGACGTCGAGCGCGGTGGTCGGCTCGTCGGCGATCAGGAGATCGGGTTCCGCGGCAAGCGCGATCGCGATCATCACGCGCTGCTTCTGCCCGCCGGACATCTGGAAAGGGTAATCCTCGGCGCGACGCTCCGGTTCCGGGATGCCGACGCGCCCGAGCCACTCGATCGCCTTGGCGCGCGCCGCGGGCCCCTTGGCCGGCGTGTGCCGCTCGATCACTTCGGTGATCTGGCTGCCGACGCGCATCACCGGGTTCAGGCTGGTCGCCGGCTCCTGGAAGATGATGCTGACGCGGCGTCCCCGGACATCGCGCATGCGCGCTTCGGAAATCTGCACCACGTCGGTGCCGCCGATGTCGATTGAACCCGCCGCGACGCGGCCGTTGTCCGGCAGCAGCCTGAGGATTGACAGCGCGGCCACCGACTTGCCGCAGCCGGATTCCCCAACCAGCGCGAAGGTCTCGCCCCGATCGATCGCGAGGCTCATGGCCTCGACCGCGCGCACGATGCCGTGATCGGTATCGATCACCGTGCTGAGGCCATCGACCTTCAGCGTCACGTCGCCTCCGCCTGGGCTGCGGGGTCTGCGGGACCCCCGGTGGTGGCGCGCTTTGCGCCGGTCGCGCCCGCCAGGCGGGGGCGGAACGCCCGCGCCCGCGGATCAAACGCCTCGCGCACCGCGCCGGCAAACAGGTTCGCCGAGAGCACGAGCGCGAGCATGAACGCGAAGGCCGCCACCAGATTCCACCAGACCGGAGGGTCGCGGCTCATCTCGGTGCGTGCCAGGTTGAACATCGAGCCGAAGCTCGGTGTGGTCGGGTCGACGCCGACACCGACGTACGACAGCACCGCTTCGTAGAGCACCAGCGCGGAAAAGTCGAGCACCGCAACGATCAGCACGATGTGCATCGCGTTGGGAAGGATGTGGCGACGCATGATGTTGAGGTCGGAGACGCCGAAGGCGCGCGCAGCCTGCACGTAGTCGAGTTCGGACAGCTTCAGCGTCTCCGCGCGCAGCAGCCGGCACAGCGTCGCCCAGCCGGTCACTCCCAGCACCACGCACAGGAGCAGCAGCCGCAGGTCGGCGCGTTCCAGTCCGGTTTCGTAGAGTTCGGGGTGCTTGTCGATCGTCACCTGGATGATGAGCACGCAGGCGGCGATCAGCAGCACGCCCGGGATCGAAGACAGCACCGTGTACAGGTACTGGATCAGATCGTCGATCCAGCCCTTGAAATATCCTGCCAGGATGCCGAAGGTGACTGCGAAGGGCAGCGTCGCAAGCGTAGCGAGCGATCCGATCACGATGGCCGTCCGAAGCGACTTGATCGCCTGGTACAGCACGTCGTTGCCGGTGCGATCGGTGCCGAGCGGGTGATACCCCGTCCAGAGCGAATCCACGCACCCGGCGAGCATCGTGAGCACCATGATCGTGAGCAGGATGGCGCGCCAGGGAACCTCGGTCTCGCGCCGCCAAGCGGATTGCAGGCGCGCGACCACGCCTTGCCGCGCGGTGCGCGCTCCCAGCGAGACGAGCAGGCCTCCAATCAGCGCACCTGCGAGCGCGCCTGCGGCCAGTCCGCGCACTGCGCGAAAGGCCACGTCGGGCAGCCATTCGCGCTGCGGATCCTTCAGGTGCACGCCGCCGAAAACGAGCCGCGGGAATTCACGAACCGGGCGGCCGCCGACTTCCATCGATTCCTTGGTGAACTGGAGGTAGGCAAGCGGCGCCGAATAGGTCTTCTCTACGCCTTCGAGGGGCGTCTTAAGAAGCAGGTCGAGCAGCGAGTAGGCGCGCGTCGAGTATGCGGGCGGCGCGTCGGCGGCGGCTCCGGGGGCGGGCGGCAGCAGGGGGCGGAAATGCAGCGAGTCCAGCGCGGCGATGGCGAGAATCGTCGCGAGCAGGACCAGCGCGCACATCGCGGGCGCGTCGCGGAACACCGAGCGCCAGATCGATCGCAGGTCCGGCGAGCGGCGCACGTGCCAGACGTAGAGCGCGAGCGCGGCAAACAGCGTCCAGAGCACGGCGTCGGTCGCGAGAACGACGATTTTCGGCATCGCGCTAGGCCAGACGCACGCGCGGGTCGGCCACGGTGTACGAGATGTCCGTCAGGATCAGGCCGACGATGTACAGCAGCGAACCGACGAAGACCATCGAGCGCACGACCGCGAAGTCCTGCGCGTTGATGGCATCGATGGTGTAACTGCCGAGACCCGGAATGCCGAAGAAGCTCTCCATGATCAGGCTGCCGAGGAAGAGAAGGGGCAGGATCGCGACCGTGGAGGTGAGGATCGGGAGCAAGGCGTTGCGCAGCACGTGCCGGAACAGCACGGCGTTTTCCGACAAGCCCTTGGCGCGCGCGGTGCGCACGTAATCCTTGCTCACTTCCTCGAGAAACATCGTGCGGTACAGAAGCGCGTCCGCGCCCAGGCGCGCGACCACGCCGATCACGATCGGCAGGGCGAGGAACACGAACAGGTCCCAGCCGCCGGCAAAGCCCGAAATCGGCACCAGCCTGAGCAGGGTCGAGAAGAACCACTGCCCGATGATGATGTAGAACAGCGCCGAAATCGACATCAGCACGACCGCGCCCGCGACGCCCCAGAAATCGAGGTAGGTGGCGCGGAAGAACACCATCAGCAGCGCGGTGCACACCGTGGCGAATACGCCGAGAAGAAAAGTCGGCAGCGCGAGCGCGAGCGAGGGACCGATGCGCTCTCCGATCTCGTAACCGATGTCGCGGCCGCTGTCGGAGGCGCCGAAGCGGAAGGCAAACAGCTGCAGCGAGCGCTCGAAGAAAATGGTGTGGGTGAACTTTTCCGACCCTGCAGCACGCGCGTCGTACAGCAGCGGCTTGTCGTAGCCGCGTTCGACTTTCCATTTCTGGATCGCTTCCTGCGTCACGCGCTTGCCGCCGATGTTGAGCCGGGCCATGTCGTCGGGCGTGTTCACCGTGAAGAACAGGATGAAGGTGAACAAATTGACGCCGACCAGGATGAACACGCCGTAGAGCAACCGGCGAGCGACGTAACCCGCCATCAGCCAGCTCCTTCGGCGGCGCCCCGCACGGCGAGCGCGCGCGCGGCGTTCTCACGCTCGCGCCGGCGGTAGGCGCGCACTGCGGGAACCACGGACACGACGAGCGCCAGCGCGATCAGCGCCACCGGCCACCAGGTCGGACGGTTCCACTCCGCGATCTTGGCAGCGCGCAGTTTCGGGTCGACGCGCAGGTACTGCAGGTGGTTGCGGATGATCTGCGTCGGTTTGCCGTTGTAGACCCACTGGTGGAACGCCGCGGCGGAAGTCGGGAAATAGCCCCAGCTCCAGACCGCGTCCTCCTGCGCGATGGCGATCATCTCGTCGATCAGCCGCGCCTTCGCCGGGCCGTCGTCCTCGTACTTCATCGCCTCGTAGCGGCGATCGAACTCCGGACTCTGGTAGTTCGAGACGTTTTCGCCGTTGCCGTTGGTGAGCGCCTTGGCGTTCGGACCGTAAAGCAGGAAAAGAAAATTCTCCGCATCCGGGTAGTCGGCCAGCCACCCCCAGAAGAAGATCTGGTGATTGCCCTTGATCATCTTGTCCTGGAAGCGGTTGTAGTCGGTCGCGCGGATCTCGAGCTGCACGCCGATCTTCGCGAACTGTTTCTGGTACCACTGCATCTTGGGGCGGATCTCCGGGGTCAGCGCGCGCTGGTAGTCGAAACTGAGCACCAGCGGCTGGCCGGACTTCGCGTCGCGCCCGTCGGGGTAGCCGGCCTCGGCAAGCAGGCGCTTCGCGTCCTCGATCGGCCGGCGCTCGAGCTGGCCGTTGACCCGGCGATAGACGACCGGATCCAGTGCGGCCGGCCCGTCGTCGCGGTAGCCGAACAGTCCCGGCGGCAAGGGCCCCTGCGCGACCATGCCTTGCCCTTTCTCGAAGATCTGAATGTGCTCCTCCCAGTCAATCGCGATCGACAGCGCCTGCCGCAGCTTGCGATTGCGTTCGCGCTCCGCCGGAGCCTTGCCCCAACCGACGACCGGATCGAGCATGTTGAAGCCGATGTACCAGCTGTTCGCCTCGATGGTGGTCGGCAGGCGGATGCCCTTGCGGCGGTATTCGGCGCTCTTGTCCTCGGAGTCGGCCATCTCGACGAGGTAATCGGTCGCCTGGTCGAGCCGCTCGATGAGGGGCGAGTCGTAATAGCCCTGGAAGAATTTCGCTTTCAGCGGAATGGCTTCCTTTTCGATGCTGAAGACGATCCTGTCGACGAAAGGCGTTCGCTTGCCGCAATCCTCGAGCAGGCCCTGCGCCGCGTCTTTCGGCTCGCCTTCGCAGGGGTAGGGCTGGCCGCGGAAGTTCGGATTGCGCTCCAGCACGTGGCGGCGGTTTTCCTGGAACTCGGTCAGCATGAACGGCCCGGTGCCCACCGGCCAGTAGTTGAGCGTCAGATTCTTTTCGGCCATTCCGGGCTGCGAATAGAACTTTTCCGCTTCCCAGGGGATCGGCGAAAAAAACGTCATGGCGAGCCAGTACTTGAACTGCGGATACTTGCCGTTGATGCGCACGCGCAGCGTGTACCGGTCGATCGCCTCGGCGCCCTCGAACGCGTAATCGCGGAAGTCGAGCATCGGCAGGTCGCGGTCGGTGGGCGCGAGATCCTTGCGCAGCGCGTGATCGGCCGCGGCGATCCGGGTCGCATAGTCCTTCAGCCCGACGATGTATTCGCTCATGAGCGAAAAGGACGGCGACTTGATGCGCGGCGTCGCCAGCCTGCGGATCGCGTAGACATAGTCGTGAGCGGTCAGTTCACGCGTTCCCGTCAGCGGAAAATCCGAGATGCGGTGCTTGCCGGCGACGTCCTCGCGGCGCAGCGCGTGGTAGGCGTAAGCGCCCGCCGCGTCTTTAGCGAACGCCGGATGGGGCGCGAACAGGATGCCCTTCTGGAGCGGCACGTCGTAAACGGTCTGCGCGACCGCTTCGCCGGGTGCGTCCAAAGGCAATTCCTTGCCGGCCTTGTCGAAGTAGTGCGGCGGGGCGATCGCCGCGGCTGCGCGCGGCGCGAGCTGGTAGGGTCGCTTGAGGTAGTGGTATCCGTACAGCGGCTCGTAGACCTGGTAGGTGTACGGCGTTTCGTCGTTCGAGTAGCTGCTCGTCGGGTCGAGGTATTTGGGCGAGCGCTCGAGGAACGCGGTGAACAGCGTATTGGTCTTCTCGGCACCGCGTGCGTGCGGGCTGTTGCTCACCTGCGTGCAGCCGCCGGCGAGCAACGATGCGAGCGCGGCAACCGCGAAGCGGCTCACAATGCCCGCATCGCGCATGGGTGTCTCCGGAGTGCCGCGCCGGTCCGTGCCGGGCGGCGTCTGATTCGTCGAGCGCGAATTATACGGTTGACGCAGGACCCGCGTCGCCGCGGCTATCGGCCACTGATGGCCGCGAGAAACTGCGCATTCAGTTCGTGCGGAACGGGAAGCATGTGCTGGCGCAGCAAGCCGGCGATCTTCTCGGCTTCGTCGGGCGGCATCGCGGCGACCGCGCTCCTGAACTCGGCGACCAGGCGCTCGCGCTCGGTTTCGTTCAGGTTCGAGAGCCGTTGCTGTGCCTCGCGGACGGCGACCGCCCGCGCGACGAAGTAGTCGATCGTGCTGGCTCGCACGGCCGCATTCCTGGGGTCCATGAGCACGACGTGCAGCGAGTCGAAGATCTCCTGGCGCTGGGCTTCCGAGAGGTAGATGAAGCACTCGTCGACGAGTCGTCGCAATCGCTCGGGTTCGACCGTGGTCCCGGCATAGGCGGTCGATGGAAGGGGCACCGGAAGGGGCGGCGGCGCCGCCGCATTGCGTCTTGCCGCCGCGACCGCGATCTCCTGCGCCGCGCTCAGCAGGAACATCAGGATCGGATCCAGGGCATAGGCAGGACGGGCCAGGGCGCCCAGCAAGATGCACAACCCGATCTGGCGCAGCCTACGACCCATCGACGCATTCTAGGGGATCGAAGGAGGGCGGGTGAATGCGCTGCGGCCACTCCTCGTCTAGATTATGATGATAAAAGCTCATCTACTTGATTTCTTGACAGTTTTTTTGTGTGGCTCAGGCTTGGGCTTCGCTTTGACGGGTTTGCGTGCCGGCTTGCCTTTGGTGCTCTTGCCCCCGGTGGAGGCGATCTCCACCTTGAGTTTCTGGCCTACCGTCAGGCGGCCAATCGCGTTCCAGCGCTTGAGATCCTCGACCCGCACCCCATAGCGCCCGGCAATCGTCGCCAGGGTTTCGCCGGACTTGACCGTGTGCGTGACGGCGCGCGTTCCCTGGAAGGGGATCGGCGGTGCGTACATGATCGGCAGCTTGCCGACGTCGGTGCTGCCGCTCACGGGCACTACGAGCAGGGTGGGGACCGCGTGATTGCGCGCCGTCATGCCGTTGACTTCCCGGAGTCGGGCGACCGTCGAGCCGAACCGTTTCGCGATCGCCGCGAGCGTTTCTCCCTTCCTGGGGGAATAGGTCTGCCACGATACGAGCGCCTTGTCGTCGTACTTCAGGAGGTTGCTGTGGAACACCTCCACCCTGTCGGCGGGGAGCACGATGCGAGAATTGATCGCGACCGGGATCAGCGGCCGGTTGAAACCGGGGTTCAGCGCGACGAACTCCTCCAGGGGCATTTCGGCCAGCTTGGCGGCGAGCCGCAGGTCGATGTCGCGAGTCTTGGTGACGGTCGCGAAGTACGGCTGGTTCGGGATCGGGTCGAGCTGGATTCCGAACGGCCCGGGATTCGCGACGATGTTCTTCAGCGCCTGGAGTTTCGGCACGTACTGGCGCGTTTCCGCTGGCATGTTGAGGTGAGCGTATTCGGTCGGCAGGCCGGCTGCGCGGTTGCGCTCGATGGCGCGTGCGACCGCGTTTTCGCCCCAGTTGTAGGACGCCAGCGCGAGCTGCCAGTCGCCGTGCATCTCGTAAAGGTCGCTCAGGTAATCGAGCGCTGCGGTCGTCGAGGCGACGATGTCGCGTCGTGCGTCGTACCACCAGTTCTGCGGCAGGCTGTAGCGCTTGCCGGTCGGAGGAATGAACTGCCAGAGTCCCGAGGCGTGCGCCCGCGAGTAGGCCATCGGATTAAAGGAACTCTCCACCATCGGCAACAGCGCGAGTTCGGTCGGCATGCCGCGGCTCTCCAGTTGCTGCACGATGTGATACAGGTAGCGCCGGCTTCGTTCGAAGGTGCGCGCAAGATAATCGGGGCGGGCCGCATACCAGGCGATTTTCTCGCCGACCAGCGGCGTGTCCAGGTTCTGCATCGCGAATCCGTCGCGGATGCGTTGCCACAGGTCGTCGTGCTGCGCCGTGCGGTCGATGCGCGCGATGCCGCGCAGCGGCTCGCGCACGTCCCTGCGTTCGCCGTCGAACGGAAGCAGCCTCGCCTCGGCGCCCGCGCGAGGCGCGGAGGCGGGTGGCGAAGAACGCTCGACCGGCACGGCGCGCGGCTCGAGGGTGGGGGGCGCCGCGACCCGGTCCCGAGGCGGGCCTTGGGCCGGGGGCGGGGACCCCCCGGGCCGCCCGAAGGAGGCCC
>Ga0080064_1001737_pt1 | contig 41535 bp, 39 predicted proteins | sample Subgrocontami54m_FD_69260 | JGI IMG/M metagenome (GOLD analysis project Ga0080064, IMG submission 69260) | Subsurface groundwater microbial communities from S. Glens Falls, New York, USA - GMW46 contaminated, 5.4 m (SPADES assembly) (version 2) ...
CTTCCTCGTGCTCGTACCAACACGAACAACGATTCTCAGCGTTCCATAATCCGTAGGTAAGCGCACAACATGTTGGAAACCCTGGCCGTCCTAATTAGCATTCAGCTGTCAGCAATCAGCGATCAGCAAAGGGGATCGGATCTGAGAGCTGAAAGCTGAGCGCTGACGGCTATGATTGCCGCAGACGCCCCTTATCGACGGATCAGGGGCGTTCTCCTGGACTTGAGCAGGGCAATGAGTAGGCTATAATGGCATCGTTTATGGAACCTACCTTGCTTAAAATTACGGCTTTGATCTATCTACTCGGAACGGCGAGTTTTATTCTTTATCTTGTCCTGCCCAAAACCTTTTTCTCATGGTTTTCTCCGCTTCTGCTCTTGGTCGGTTTCGTAGTCCATAGCGGAGTCCTTGGCGCCCATTTCCTTGAAGCCGGCTACCCTGGAGTCGTTGAATTTCGTCAAGCGGTCTCATTCTATAGCTGGTTGCTGGTGGGCGGTTACCTCCTGGTCCAGCTCAAGTATCGCCTAACCGCGTTGGGCTCTTTCATCGCGCCATTGGCCTTTTTGATGATTCTGGGGGCCTTTACGTTTTCCGGAGAGGAGGTTCTTTCGCCCGCGCTCAAAACTTATTGGCTGCCGCTTCACGTGACCTTTGCCTTCCTGGGCAATACGGTTTTCGCCTTGGCCTTTGGCGTCAGCATGATGTATCTCGTCCAGGAATATCAGCTGAAGAACAAGAAAATGACCTTCCTCTACAAGCGCTTTCCTTCCCTGGAGACTTTGGATCGGCTGAACGCGGTCCTTCTGGTATGGGGCTTCCCTTTAATGACCTTGGGTATTCTCACGGGAAGCCTGTGGGCGCGGGTCCATTGGGGCGATTACTGGACTTGGGAGTCCAGGGAGATTTCTTCAGCGCTGACCTGGCTCCTTTATGGCGGTTTGCTTCAAGGGCGAATTACGGCCGGCCTGCGGGGTCGGAAGGCGGCGGCTCTGACCGTTTTGGGCTTTGTGGTCATGCTTGGCTATTTTCTCTGGGGAAATACCGTCTTTGATAGCCGTCATGGCGGTCGCTTCGAGTAGAATATGATGGAAATCGAGATCATGATTGTCGGGCTGAATCACGACACGGCTCCCCTGGAGGTCAGAGAAAAAGTCGCCTTCGATCGAGCGTCTCTTGCGGATGCTTTGGACCGATTGGCCCGGCTGCCGTCGGTCAGGGAAGGCGTTATCCTTTCCACCTGCAATCGTGTTGAAGTGGTTGCGGCCGCGGCTGAACGGGCGGCCTTTCAGGAAATCGAGACTTTTCTCAAGGAGCGAGATTCCGCTCAAGATCATCGCGACTGGGGAGAGCACCTTTACTATTACTCGGGAGTCGAGGCCGTGCGTCATCTCTTTCGCGTGGCCTCGAGTCTCGATTCCATGGTCCTGGGCGAGCCTCAAATCCTCGGCCAGCTCAAGGATTACTACGTCACCGCCCAACGGGCGGGGACGGTAGGGGCCATTTTGCACCGGCTGTTTCACCGCTCATTCTCCGTAGCCAAGCGGGTCCGGAGCGAAACCCTGGTGGGCAGCGGCGCAGTCTCGGTGAGCTCGGTGGCCGTGGAGCTGGCGCGCCGGATTTTTGACCGTCTGGAAGACAAAACGGTCATGCTGATCGGCGCCGGAAAGATCGGGGAGCTGGTCGTGCGCCATCTTCAGAAAAGCGGCGTCCAGAGTCTCATGATCTCTAATCGCACTTTCGAACGGGCGGTGGAGCTGGCGGCCGAGATTCCCGGGAGTCCCATCCGCTTTGAGGACTATCCCCGCTACCTCAAGTTGGCGGACGTGGTGATCGGCTCTACGGGTTCTCCCCGCGTTCTTCTAGAAGCGGAGACCGTGGAAGCGGTTTTGCGGGAAAGGAAGCACCGGCCGATGTTTTTTATCGATCTGGGTGTGCCGCGCAATTTCGATCCCCGGATTCATCAGATAGACAATGCCTATCTCTACAATATCGATGATCTCAAGGAAGTGGCGGCGGAGAATCTCGGTGAGAGGTCCGGTGAAGCGCGCAAGGCCGATCAGATTGTGGATGAAGAGGTGGCGAGTTTCGTTGGTTGGTTGAATTCCCTGGATCACGTTCCCACGATTGTCGCCCTCCGGGAGAAGTTGGAGGCCATCCGCAAGGGCGAGCTGGAAAAATCCCTGGGGTCCTCCCTGAAAGGCCTTTCAGAGACGGAGAGGCAAGCGCTTGAGGATATGACTTCAGCCATCGTCAACAAGATCCTTCATGCCCCGGTGACTCGTTTAAAGGGAAAAAAAGGGGAGGGGGAAGAGACGGTTTATGCCGAGGCATTGAAGAAGCTTTTTGACTTGGACAAGGAGTAATGGACAGACTTCAGAGGACCCCTGTGGGACGGAGCGCCGGGTGGACGTGATCCGTATCGGCACGCGCGGGAGCAAGCTTGCGTTGGCCCAGGCTCATTGGGTGGGACGGAAGCTGGAGGAAGGCACGGGTTTGCGAGTTGAAATCGTCGCGATCACGACCCGTGGGGATCGATTTTTGGACCTGCCCGTAACAGCCCTCAGCGGAAAGGGGATCTTTGTCAAGGAGATCGAAGAGGCCCTGCTGCGCGGAGAGATCGATCTCGCGGTCCATTCCCTTAAAGATCTTCCATCCGAGTTCCCCCCGGGGCTGGGGTTAGCGGCGATTCCGGAGCGGGAGAATCCGGCGGATGTCCTGGTGAGTCGGTCTCACCTGCGTTTAAAGGATTTGCCCGGAGGGGCCAAGATCGGCACGGGAAGCTTCCGGCGCCAGGCGCAGCTCCTCCATTACCGGCCTGATCTTCATCTTAGGCCGGTTCGGGGAAATATCGACACGCGACTGAAAAAATTGGAAAAAGGGGAAATGGACGCCTTAGTCATGGCCGCGGCCGGCCTCAAGCGAATTGGATGTGAAGACCGCGTGACGGAATATCTTTCACCGGAAATCTGCGTCAGCGCCGCCGGGCAGGGCGCCATTGCCGTCGAAGGTCGCGAAGGCCATTGGGCAAGCTTGCGAGCGGCTTTTTTGAACCATCCGCCTACGGCAGCGGAGGTGACGGCGGAAAGGGCATTTCTCAGACGTCTCGGCGGTGGATGCCAGATCCCGGTGGGAGCGCTGGCGCGGGTGGGTGACGATGACATTAGGATAACGGGGGTGGTGGCCGACCAGGAAGGGACGAGGCTTTTCAGGGACGAGGTTTCCGGCGCGAAAGATCAAGGCGAAAGATTGGGTGAAACACTGGCGGAGCGGCTTTTGGAAATGGGCGCCGGTGAGGTTCTGCTCCTGAGAGAGAAAGAGAATGTGCCCCGTGGCGCTGGATAAAGAGAGTCCTCCGGTAGAACCGCTCAAACCGCTCCTAGGCCGGAAAGTGGTGATTACACGAGCCCGTTCTCAAGCGGCGTCTTTTGCGGAAGCCATCGAGGAGCTAGGAGGAGAAGCTTTGGTGTTTCCTACCATTGAGATTCTTCCTCCTCACAGCTATCAGCCGTTGGATGAAGCGATTTGCGAGATCCAGAGCTATCACTGGATCTTTTTCACCAGCGTGAATGGGGTGAGATCTTTCTTGGCTCGCTTGCGGCATCTTGGACGGGATCATCGCGTCATCGGGGGAATAAAAATTGCGGCTATTGGTCCGGAAACGGCGAAGGCCGTCGAATCGATGTCACTTCAGGTCGACGTGATACCCGGCGAATACCGGGCCGAAGCGATCCTGAAGGAGCTCGATCCGGGCGAAATGTTTGGCAAGCGGGTACTCATTCCCCGGGCAGCCGAAGCGCGCAATGTCCTTCCTGAGACTCTTCGCCAGTGGGGCGCTACAGTCGATGTCGTGGCCGCCTATCAGACGGTGCCCGCCCGGAATAACGTTCCCTGGCTGCGCGGGCTTCTCCTGGAAAGAAAGATCGACGTGGTCACTTTTACCAGCTCGAGCACCGCTATACACTTTGCGGCGCTTTTTGAGAAGGCGGATTTAGTGGAACTGTTGTCGCACACGGCTGTGGCGTGCATCGGTCCCGTGACGCGAGAGACCGTGGAAACGATGGGAATAGGAGTAGACGTAGTCCCACAAGACTATACCATTTTGGGACTGACACGAGCGATAGCGGAGTACTTTAACAAACTGAGACAGAGATAGAGAGACAGAGGGGGTTTATGGAATTTCCTATTTATCGTCCCAGGAGACTGAGGCGGAACGAGAGACTTCGGGAGTTGGTGCGTGAGACCACTCTCAGCACGAAAAATCTCATCTATCCTCTTTTCGTCGGGCCAGGGAAAAACCACACCCGGCCGGTTTCCTCTATGCCTGGTGTAGCTGAGCTCTCGGTTGATCTCACTGTTAAAGAGTGCCGGGAGGTTGAATCCTTAGGAATCCCCGCAGTGATCCTTTTTGGCATCCCCGAACGAAAAGACCCGCTGGGCTCCGAGGCCTACCTGGACGACGGCACAGTGCAGCGGGCGGTTCGAGCTATTAAGGAAAACGTGCCCGGCCTTTTGGTATTTACGGATGTTTGTCTTTGTGAGTACACGGACCATGGTCACTGCGGGATCGTCGAAGGGGGAGAGGTAGAGAATGACCGCACGCTCGAGCTGCTTGCCAAAACCGCGGTTACCCATGCTCGGGCTGGAGCGGATATCGTTGCGCCTTCGGATATGATGGATGGACGGGTAGGAGCGATTCGCGCGGCTCTGGACCAAAACGGATTCCAGCAGGTGGCCATTATGGCCTATGCGGCCAAGTATGCCTCGGCATTCTATGGTCCTTTCCGAGAAGCCGCCGGGTCAACACCGCGCTTCGGTGACCGCCGCTCTTATCAGATGGATCCGGGGAACGCTGATGAAGCCCTCAGGGAGATCGAACTGGATATTCGTGAAGGCGCGGATATCGTCCTGGTGAAACCGGCGCTGGCCTACCTGGATATCGTCTACCGAGCGAAGAAAAAATTCGGCTACCCTGTGGCCGCTTACAACGTCAGCGGCGAATACGCCATGATCAAGGCGGCGGGGGCGAACGGGTGGTTGGAAGAGGAGCGAGCTATGATGGAGGCCCTTCTCTCGATCAAGCGCGCCGGCGCCGACATGATTCTCACCTACTTCGCCAAAGACGCGGCGCGACTGCTGCGAGCCGCATGAAAACGTTTCCTGTCGCTATCCCCAGAGGGAAAAGAGCCACCCTTGCGGGAAGGGAAGGTGAAGAAGCCGGTCGAAAATGCCTTCCATAAAAAGCCAACAGAGAACCGCCATCAGACTCGAAAGCAGCCATTTCTCTCCGGCCAGTTTCAGATAGAGAAAGACGAAGAGGGGCACCGCAAGAGGGAATCCTGCCAGAAGGATTAATAGGAGAAAACCCAAAATCGACGAAAAAATCATGAAGGTGCGGCGGCGAGCCAACGCGGGGTCGATGTCGTCGGTCATTTGGAAATCCATGGCCTGACCCTGTACGTCCTTTTGGCTACGCCCAAGACTCAAGAACATTTCGGTTGTGGCTAGAAAAAAGAGCGGAATGCTTAGGACTCGAGGGAAGAGTGCTGTCTTAAAGGGCCACTGAAGTGAGGCGTAGAGCGCGTAGGCCGAAACAGCCATAATCGCCAGGCTCATCATAACGTTGAGATTGATTCTGGCCTTCACTGGATCGCTTCCTTCCCAGTGGCTTCTCCTCGACGGAAGCGAAGAAAAGGGTAGACCATGACAAGGATACTCAACCCTATCAGGAGCAAGACCAAGGGTCTGTGGAGCCATGCTGCTCCGTAACGGCTCGTTGAGATATAAAAATTGCTTTCAACGATCCTACCCAGGACAAAACCAAGAACCAGGGGGGCCCTCGGCCAGCCGCACTGGATCATGAGATATCCGAGAAAACCAAAAAAGAGAAAAGTTACGAGATCTGCCGGGTTATTGTTGGCGGTATACGAGCCGATAAAGGCCAGAAACAAAATAAGAGGGATGAGCACCGATCCCCGGACGCGCGTGAGCTTGGCCAGGTGGTTCAATACAGCCAAGCTCACCGCTACCGTGATGATGTTGGCTAAGATCAAAGTCCAGACCATGGAAAATGTCAGGACGAGATGCTTGTTCAACATATCCGGACCTGGAACGAGGCCTACCATGAAAAAAGCGGCGAGCAAGATGGCCATGGATGAACTACCTGGAACGCCGAAAGCGATCGTGGGAATTAAATCTCCGCCCTCTTTGGAATTGTTGGCTGCGCCCGGCCCGATTACCCCCCGCACGTCACCCTTGCCAAATCGATCACGGTCGGTGGCGTCTTTGGCGCTCTGGACGGCATGCGCGTACGCCATCCACTGAGCCACCGCCCCCCCAAGTCCCGGCAGAATTCCGATCCAGGTGCCGATAAGACTGCATCGAATGGTCAGCCAGAAGTGGCGGAAAGTATCCTTGACCCCCTCCATGACACCGCTGATGTGACCGACAGGAACATCGCCGGCGATCGCCTTGCCGCGCCGCGCAAGGTCCACTATTTCCGGTATAGCGAAGAGACCTACCAGAACAGGGACCAGGTCGAGACCGCTCCAGAGATAGAGCTGACCGAAAGTGAAACGCTGCATGGCGGCCTGAGGATCTTCGCCGACTGTGGCGAATAGGAGACCCAAAAGACCGGCGATCAAGCCGCGCAGCAAAGATCTCCCTTCTTGCCCGCTGAGTGATGAGATCGAGGTGATGCCCAAAATCGCCACCATGAAGAGCTCCGGGGAGCCAAACATAAGCACGAGGGGTCGCACGATGGGAATAGAAATAGCTAACGCAAAAGCGCCGATGAGGGCGCCCATGAGCGAGCTCATCAGCACCGCTCCGAGGGCCCGCCCGGCTTCGCCCTTTTTCGCCATGGCGTGACCGTCGAGGACCGTGGCTGCAGTTGTCCCCTCGCCAGGAATACCGAAAAGGACTGAAGTAATATCACCTGTGGTGGCGACTACCGAGTGCATGCCCAATAAAAAGGCGAACGCCTCCACCGGGCTCATCTTGTAAATAAAGGGAAGCATCAAGGCCAGCGTCGTTGACCCCCCGAGACCGGGGAGCAGGCCCACCCAGAAGCCTAGAAAAATACCCAGCAGCATGACGGCGAGCGTGTGCCATTGGAGGATGACGAGCAGTCCCTGGATGAAGGCGTCGAACATGGTTAAAGCGGGGGACTGAAAGACTCAAAAGTGGTTTTTGAGCTCCTCCAATCCCCCTTAAAAGGTGAGTTAGTCGCCAAATTTCAGGTATTTGGTGATTTCCTGGATAGTTTCCGGTGGTTGGTTGAGCACCTCCCGGATAATTTTGAGACACTCTTCGGCGTTGGCATAATCAATGGGTAGATTTCCCTTTTCGGTTTCTGCCAAAAGCTCTTTGTCCTGGGAGGCCTTGGCAAATGCCTCCCGGAGGATTTTCAGCGCCTCCGCTGAAGTGCCAGGAGGGGCCACGTAGGGTCGGTAGATCAGGGTCGGAGCTGTGCGAATCGCCATCAGGGCTTTGCCTTTCGGCGTGGTAGCTAGATCCTCGTCAATCGGCAAGGACTTGATTTCGGCCGAGGAGACACGGGAACGAATGAGAGGTCGAACCAGACCCCGGTCTATAAAGGGCTTTAACGAGGCGTAACTACCGGCCCTGCCGTCCACTTCCTTACGCTCGACGGCGAGCATGATCGGCGCGCTGCCGGCATAGCCCGTGACCATTTTGAAATTGAATCCGGCAAACTCCTTCAGAAAAAATGGGACCGTGTAGGTCGTGTCCGCTACACTGGTGGCGCCGAAGATAACCGCCTCCTTGACTTTGCGCAGATCCTCGACCGTTTTGTAAGGAAGATCGCTACGGACCGTTAAAACCGCGGCGTCGCTGGCGAGGCTGCCCAGCCAGGAAAATTTGGTGAGGTCGAATCTCACTCCTTCGATTTTGGTCAACTGGGCGAGGACCAGGGCGTTATTGAAGGTCCCGAAAGTAAGGCCGTCCGGTTTGGCCACGGCGTAGAGGTGGTTCGCCGCGATGATGCTCCCGCCCCCCGGCATATTCTGCACCACGATCGTGGGGTTTCCGGGAATGTGCTTGGGAAGGTGCTTGGCGTAGAGTCTGGCATAACGATCGTACCCTCCGCCAGGCGGGTACCCCACGATCAGAGTGATGGTTTTACCCTCGTAATACGAAGCCCCATGGGCGGGGAGCAGATTCAAGAAAAAGATTGCCAGGCCCAATAACCCGATGAGTAGTCGTTTCATGCCGATGACCTCCTGTAGGAATTTTGAAGAGCCTCTTTATTGAAAAGATAGCTAAAAATCAAGGTGCGCGGAGTATAACGTGGGAATAAATGCCATGCAAGGTTGACAGGATCAAGATGCGATTTTTAACGGCTTGATCTTCTCTGAAGCATTTTGAGTAGGTTTGATATTCGGGGATCGATCCTTTCGGTCTCGGTGGATGGGGCCCGACACCTTGCGGGTTCTTTTTCTGGGAAGATAGCTTGACAAGATAGACCTATAAGGTCTATTATTTTCATATCGAAGGTATGACGGGGTGGTGGGGGTGTTCGACGAAGCGGAGGTTTTATGCGCAACGGCTCACAGAGAACCCGAAGCAGGGCGAGAGATCGAAGCTCCTTGATGCACGTCGGGCGACGTGTGGACTATGCGATTCGCGCCCTCGCCTATCTGGCCGCGCAGCCTCCCGATAAAGTAGTGAGCAAGACCATAATCGAAAAGAAGCAGGATATCCCTCCTTATTATCTGTCGAAGATCATGAAAGACCTGGTCGCGGGCGGCCTGGTCCATTCTCAATCCGGATGCAGGGGGGGCTTTAGCTTGGCAAGGTCTGCGAGCGCGATCAGCATCAAGGACGTTTATGAAGCCGTCGAAAGTCGGCTGGTTCTCATGGAGTGTCTTGAAAAAAAGGAGAACTATTGTCAGTATTGCGCGGTCTGTACGCAGTTCTCCATTTGGGAAAAGGCTCAGAATCTCCTGACCAATTATCTTGCTGGAATTTCCATCGGTCATATTGCGGACCCGTCCGGTTTGAAAGAGAAATTAGTCCATCTCCAAATTTAGGGGAAAAATTCCGACTCGGGGTTGAGTAAGGATGCTGACGATAAGGAACTTGCAAGTCAGAGTGGAAGGAAAAGAGATCCTGCGGGGAATTGATCTTCAGGTCAATGCCGGAGAGATCCACGCGATCATGGGACCGAACGGTTCCGGGAAGAGCACCCTTGCCCACGTTCTAGCCGGAAGAGAAGGCTACCAAGTGACGGCCGGAGAGATCCTTTATCAGGGCCGAGATCTTCTCTCGATGTCCCCTGAAGAGAGGGCCCGGTCAGGAATTTTTTTGGCTTTCCAGTATCCCGTGGAAATCCCGGGAGTGAGCACGGTCTATTTCCTCAAGGCGGCCCTGAACGCCGTCCGGAAGCACCAGGGCCTCGAAGAATTGGACGCTATGGATTTTCTCACGTTGGTGAAGGAAAGGATGAAGCTCGTGGATATCGAACAGGATCTCCTGAACCGTCCCATCAACGAAGGTTTCTCCGGAGGAGAGAAAAAGCGCAACGAGATCTTTCAAATGGCCGTTCTCGAGCCGAAGCTGGCGATCCTGGACGAGACCGACTCAGGGCTCGACATCGATGCCCTCAAGGCGGTGGCCAACGGCATCAACCAGTTGCGGAGTCCGGAGCGCGCCATGGTGTTGATCACGCACTATCAACGGCTGCTGGGCTATGTGGTGCCTGATTACGTTCACGTGCTCTTTGAAGGCCGCATCGTCAAGTCTGGGGGCAAAGAGTTCGCGTTGGAGCTCGAGCAAACAGGCTATGGTTGGCTTGAGCGGCAATTGGGCGAGGGTCCCCCAGCGGGGTCTTGAAGAAAACATGGCAACGGGCGTGGAAACGGGCGGGACAAATTTTTATCGTGCGGAGTTTCTCCGGCGTGAAAAAGATCTGGCCGGGAGCCATCAACCCTGGGTTCGTAACCTCAGGAATAAAGCGATGGACCGGTTTACCAAAGTCGGGTTTCCGACCTCCCGGCAGGAAGAATGGAAGTACACGAATATCGCCCCTATTTTGAAGCCGCTCTTCAGGCCCGCTGTCCCGGGGAGTTGTGGCCTTCCGCCTCAGGCGCTCTCGTCTCTGCCGTTCCGGGGATTGTCGGAGATGACCATGGTTTTCGTAAACGGTTATTATTGTCCGGAGCTCTCCTCGATCAAGCCCTTTTTCGATGGAGTGAAGGTCAGCAGCCTGGCAGATCCTTTGAAGACCGAGGCCGTATTTTTAGAGCCTTATCTGGCCCGTTTCGCCAGCTATCAGGACCATGCCTTCGTAGCCCTGAATACCGCTTTCATGGAGGACGGGGCATGGGTGCGCGTTCCCAAGAACACCACCGTTGAAAAACCCATCCATCTCCTGTTTCTCTCGACAGCGTCGGGTGAAGCGACCGTGTCCTATCCGCGAAACTTGATTGTGGTCGGGGAGAATAGCCGGGTCACGATCGTGGAGAGCTACTGTGGGTTGGAAAATGAGGTCTATCTCACCAATGCCGTCACGGAAATCATCGCGGGGGAGAACGCGGTGATCGAGCATTACAAGCTCGAGTGGGAAGACGCGAAGGCGTTCCATTTGGAAACGGTGCAGGTTCAACAGGGCCGGCAGAGCCAGGTCACTTCTTATTCGGTAGCCTTGGGCGGCGCCCTGGTGAGAAACGAGGTCAACGACGTGCTGGACGGGGAGGGGGCGGGGTGCGCGCTCTATGGCCTTTATCTGGTAGACGGCCAACGATTTGTGGATAACCATACGAAAATCGATCATGTCAAACCGCACACGACCAGTCGGGAGCTTTATAAGGGCGCGCTGGACGGCAAGGGCCGGGCGGTTTTCAACGGCCAAATCGTCGTGCATCCATCCGCGTCTGGGACGGACGCGAAGCAGACCAACAAAAACCTGCTGCTTTCCCGCGAGGCGTCGGTGAACAGCAAGCCGCAGTTGGAAATTTCCAATAACGATGTCAAATGCACCCACGGTTCGACCATCGGGCAGCTGGATGCGGAAGCGCTTTTCTATCTTCGTTCCCGGGGCATCGAAAGGGAAGAGGCGCGCCGGCTTCTCACCTACGCCTTTGCAAGTGAGATCGTGCGCTCCATGAGTGTCGGGAGCGTGCGGGAGAGTCTGGACCGGATGGTCAGGATGGATCTCCCCGGGGAAACGGGATTGAGCGGAACGCTGTGAGTTCTTCAATGGAAGCGGCGATAGCCAAGATATCTCCAAAGAGCCTGACCTCTTTGGACGTGGAGAAGATCAGAGAAGATTTTCCGATCTTGAGGCAAAGGGTCCACGGCAAACCGCTCGTCTATCTGGACAACGCGGCCACCAGCCAGAAACCTCAGGCGGTCCTCGATGCCATCAGCGGCTACTATTCTCGGGAAAATTCCAACGTCCACCGGGGAATTCACTCTTTGAGCGAGAGGGCCACCCTCGCCTATGAAGGGGCTCGGGCCAAAGTGCGCGCTTTTGTGAACGCTTCGGAGGACCGTGAAATCGTCTTTGTGCGGGGCACCACCGAGGGGATCAATTTAGTGGCTCAGACCTATGGAAAGAAATTTCTGAAAACCGGAGATGAAATCATTGTCACCGCCATGGAACACCACTCCAATATCGTGCCCTGGCAAATGCTTTGCGAGGAAGTGGGCGCCCGGCTTCGCGTCGTTCCTATCAACGATCAGGGAGAGCTGTTGCTGGGCGAGTTTCAATCGCTCTTGACCGAGAAGACCAAGTTGGTGTCGGTCGTCCACGTATCCAACGCCTTGGGCACCGTCAATCCGGTCAAGCGCATCGTTGAGATGGCCCATAGGCAAGGAATCCCCGTCCTTCTGGACGGCGCGCAGGCGGTTCCCCATCTCCGGGTCGACGTCCAGGAATTGGATTGCGACTTTTATCTGTTCTCGGGCCACAAGCTGTTCGGGCCTACAGGAATCGGCGTACTCTACGGAAAAGCCCGCTGGTTGGAGGCGATGCCGCCTTATCAAGGCGGTGGAGACATGATTCTATCGGTCACATTCGAAAAGACCGTCTACAATGAGCTGCCCTACAAATTTGAGGCGGGCACACCCCACGTCGCAGGAGTAGTCGGCCTCGGGGTGGCGATCGACTACGTGACCGGAATCGGGATGGAGGCGATCACGGCCTACGAAAGCGAACTGCTTGCTTACGCCACGGAAACGATTTCCGCCCTTCCCGGGGTACGGATTATCGGCACCGCGAAGGACAAAGCCGGTGTCCTATCGTTCATTTTATCCGGGGTGCACGCCCATGACATCGGCACCATCCTGGATCAGGAAGGAATCGCCATCCGAACGGGCCACCACTGCGCCATGCCTGTGATGCAGCGGTTTGGCGTCCCCGCGACCGCCCGGGCCTCTTTTTCATTTTACAATACCAAGAAGGAGATCGACGCATTCGTTGCAGGAGTTCAAAAAGTGAGGAAGGTATTCGGGTAATGTCTGGATTGAATGAGCTCTATCAGGAAGTCATACTGGATCACTACAAGAATCCGCGAAATTACGGCAAGCTCGAAGGGGCCAATAAAACCGCAGAGGGCTTCAACCCGCTTTGTGGGGACCAGGTGACCCTCTACGTCCGGCTCCAAGGAGATGTGATCCAGGATATCCGTTTCGAGGGCTCAGGCTGCGCCATATCGAAAGCCTGCGCCTCGATGATGACCACGATTTTAAAAGGCAAGACCGAGGCGGAAGCAAAAGCCCTCTTTCAGCGGTTCCATCATTTAGTTACGGGCAAGGAGGGCGAACCCGCGGGCACTGCGGAGTTGGGTAAACTCAAGGTCTTTTCGGGGGTAAGGGAATTCCCGGTACGGGTAAAATGCGCGACTTTGGCGTGGCATACCCTGCGCGCGGCGCTGGAAGAAAAGGGCGGGGCGATTTCGACTGAGTGAAATCGATCCCGGGGAGACCAAGGGAGGTTACAGATGAACGATGTGATTCTGGAAGCGCAAGTCCTTGAGGCCGTGCGCACCTGTTTTGATCCGGAGATCCCGGTCAATATCTATGAGCTGGGCCTGATCTACGAGGTCAAGGTGGAAGAACCGGGACAGGTTCAGATTAAAATGACGCTCACCTCTCCTCATTGTCCTGCGGCGGCCTCTTTGCCGGCGGAAGTCGAAGACAAAACGAAAGCCATCCCGGGAGTCAAGGAAGTCAAAGTGGAGGTCGTTTTCGATCCTCCCTGGGATCCATCGCGGATGTCGGAAGCGGCCAGGCTCCAGCTGGGAATGATGTGAGCTTGAGCGAGAGGGGCTCGGGAAAGATGAAAGAAAAACGGAGAAGGCCATGGCGACGTTTGTGAGGGTGGCGAAAGCTCAAGAAGTGGGAGCGGGCCAAGGAAAATTGACTGAGGTTCAAGGCAAGAAAATCGCGCTGTTTTGCGTGGACGGTTCCTTTTACGCCATCGACGATGTCTGTCCCCATCTGGGAGGACCCTTGTCCGAAGGGTTTGTGAATGGGAAAGAGGTAGTCTGCCCATGGCACGGGGCGGCGTTCGATATGACCACCGGAGCGGTCACGAGCCCGCCTGCGGCGCGGGGCGTTTCCTGTTACCGCGTGCGGGTGACGGATGGAGAGATCGAGGTCGAGATTTAAATGCTGAACGATGTTTTTCACCGGCCTCTCAAGGATTTGAGAATATCGGTCACGGACCGGTGTAACTTCCGCTGCACTTACTGCATGCCTCTAGATGAGTACGAGTGGGTGGATCGGAAAGAAATCTTGACCTTCGAGGAAATCACCCGGCTGGCCGGCCTTTTTGTCCGGAACGGGATGGAAAAGATTCGTCTCACCGGCGGTGAGCCTCTGGTGAGAGAAGGGCTGGAGCGACTGATCAAGGCCCTTGCTTCTCTCGCCGGGCTTGAAGATATCTCGCTAACGACCAATGGCTCTCTGTTGGCGTCAAAAGCCCCAGCTTTGAGAGCGGCGGGGTTGAAGCGGATCAACGTGAGTCTGGATACGTTGGACGAGGACAAGTTCCGCCGGATCACAAAATGGGGAGACCTCACCAAGGTCCTGAACGGCCTTTCCGTCGCCCGTCAAGTCGGGCTTGACCCGATCAAGATCAACGCGGTCATTCAGCGCGGAGTCAACGACGACGAGATCGTGGCCCTGGCGGAGTTCGCTCGAAAAAACAGCTTCGCCATTCGTTTCATCGAGTACATGGATGTGGGCAACGTCAATGGGTGGCGATTGGATCGAATGGTTTCGAAGGCAGAGATTCTTGAAACGCTTCAAGCCTATTCTCCCTTGAAGATGATCGGCCGGGAGAACGCGAGTGATACCGCGGTGCGCTACCAGTTCGTGGACGCGAGCGGGGATATCGGCTTTATTCCTTCGGTCACTGAGCCTTTTTGTTCCCAGTGCGCTCGCGCCCGACTCACCGCCGAAGGAAAACTCGTGACTTGCCTTTTTTCACAACAGGGGCATGATCTGAGGGCCTTGTTGCGGAATGGAGCGACGGACGAAGAGATCGAAACCGTGATCCGAAAGGTTTGGAGCGCGAGAACCGACCGCTACTCCGCAGAGAGATTCGAGGCGATTCAATCCGGGCGCGGATATCGGCCCGAGGATCACAAGAAGCTCGAAATGATCAGTTTGGGTGGGTGATGGGCTCGCTCACGGGTGGAGCCGAAGGAGTCGTTCGAGAAATGGCCAAGGAAATCGATAAGGAGTTTTTCGCGGATTTCACGCCGGATTCGGGCCACGATGTTGACCAGATTCCCCAGCAGGAAGTCGAAGAGGCGGAAGGCCTGGGAGAGGGCGAGGCCGATGAAAACGCCGAAGAGGAAGCCGCCGCCGAGGAGGAATCCGCGGGTCGGGGCAGGGACCCCGTGAGCCTTTACCTGCAGGAACTCCGCTCGTTTCCACTCCTGACTCGAGAGCAAGAGGTGGAAGTGGGGAAGCAGATAGCGGATGGAGAAACGCAGGTGATCGAGACCGTTCTCTCCACTCCTCTCGCATTGCGTCATGTTTTGGAGTGGGCGAATCGGGTTGGAAAAGAAAAGAGCATTCCCCCGGACCCCTTAGGGTTGGAGGAATCGGCGGGCGACGAGGGGGATTTTCAGGCAAGATTGTTGAAAGAGCGGATAAGACTCCGCCGTCTGGCCCGAAACTATGATCGGACCGTCGCCGAGCTCGGTAAGCGATCCCTTTCCCGACGGAAAAGGGTTGCCCTGGAAGAAAAGCTGCCCGGACAGAAAGGAGCGATCCTCCTGGCGCTCAAGGACCTGAGGATATCCCGATCTGAAATTGGAGCGATCGCGGATCGGCTCAAAAAGGCTTATGAGCGAGTGGTGGAGTTGGAACGAGTGGAAGCCCCGCGCAGGACCGCCTCCGGAGTTTCCGCGGAGATCCGGAGAATCGGGGCAGGGGTGGGGATGAGTATCCATGAACTTAAAGAGAAAGCGCGTTTCATTCTGGCAGGAGAAGAGAGGGCGGAGGAAGCCCGAAAGAGATTGACCCAGGCTAACCTTCGGTTCGTCGTCAGCATCGCTAAGAGGTATATCCACCGGGGTCTCGATTTCCTCGACTTGGTGCAGGAAGGCAATATCGGGCTCATGAAGGCGGTAGAGAAATTTGATTACCGGCTCGGCTATCGATTTTCGACCTATGCGAGTTGGTGGATCCGCCAGGCCATCACGCGGGATATCACGAATTCTGCCCCGACGATTCGGATCCCCGTTCATGTGGTCGAAGGCCGAAACCGGCTGATTCGCCACTCCCGGCTGCTTTTTCACCGGCTGGGGCGTGAACCCCATCTTGAGGAAATAGCGGTTGAGGCGGGTCTCCCAGTGAACGAAATCCAAAGGATTCTCGGCGCGGTCGGAGAGCCTCTTTCCCTGGAAACCCCCATCGGGGATGAAGGGGGCTGCTTGAGCGACATTGTGGGGGATCCATTGACTCCCAGGCCGGAGGATCAGGCGATCGATTCGGATCTCTCTTTGCGGGTGAGGAAGGCTTTGGCGACCTTGCCTCCGAGAGAGGAGAAAATTCTGCGCCTTCGGTTCGGCGTCGAGGAATCGAGAGACTATACCCTGGAGGAGCTGGGTGAAAAATTCTCCGTCAGCCGCGAACGAGTTCGCCAAATCGAAGCCAGGGCGCTTCGTAAGCTTCGCTTCAAGGCGCGCAGTTCCCAACGAAACCCCGCATACCGTATGAGCCAAACCAACTTCTGACTTCCGGTTCACGGCAACACATCTTTCTCTCCTTTCTTATCTCGGGAGGCCGTAAAACAGGCCTCCAATTTTCCTCTGACCAGTACAACGGCTTGACAAACGCTGGGCTATGGGAGTAGAGGTGCGCCAGAAGTGATGAGGCCGGAAAAGCTTCATCGTCAATTGAGATGGGAATCCGGGGGCAGGGTTCCGCAAAATGAGATCGAAAATGGTCTCAGGTCGGGAAAAATTTTTCTCGACGGCGAGGCCGGCGACCCTTTGGCGCGGAGGACTTATGATCATGCAACAGTGGGAGGTTGCGGCCGGGGGCAGTGCGAAGTAATCGGGAAAGGGGGACATGATGGTGGATCCGAAGGTTATCAGCTTGTTGGATGAAGAACTCGGGCAGAAGCGTCTCGAGGGATTGTGGTACGGCGTGACGGAAGCTGACATTGTCGGGAGAGACCCGCGCACCGCCGTGATCCCGCATCTCTGGAAGTGGCAGGACCTTTACGAATGTCTGCAGAAAGCGGGGAATGTCCATGGCCTCGAAGGGCAGGCAGAGAGGCGCGTGCTTTGCCTGGTGAACCCCGGACTGAAGAACTTAAGGCTCAAGCGCTCGCGGGGCACGACTCACACGATGCAGATGACCGTGCAGCTTTTGAAGCCCGGAGAGCTGGCGCGAAGCCACCGCCACAACTTCGGCGCCTTCCGTTTTATCATTCAAGGAAAAGGCGCCTACACCGTGATCAACGGGGAAAAGATCGTCATGGAGGAAGGGGATCTGGTCCTGACGCCGCCCATGACTTGGCACGGTCACGGCAACGATGCCGAGCCCATGATCTGGATCGACGGACTTGACAACATCCTGCTCAATGCCTTGCAGGTCATTTCCTGGGAACCTTTTCCCGGCGACCATCAGCCTGTGGATTCCATCGATACGACGAGCCATCGCGCGGGGCCTCTGCGGCCCCTATGGGAAAAGCCTCAGGGAGCGTTGGCTTACAGATGGAAGGATACAGCTCACACGCTCCAGAGCCTGCGCGATGCGGCGGGGAGCCCCTTTGACGGGGTGGTGCTCGAGTATACCAACCCCATCACCGGCGGCCACACCTTCCCTACGATGTCGTGCGGCATACAACTGCTCAGGCCGGGGGAGATCACCAAAACTCACCGCCACAACTCCAGCACGGCTTACCACGCCTTTCAGGGCCGGGGAGCAACGGTGATTGACAGCAAGCGCTACGAATGGGAGAAGGGGGACTGCTTCGTGGTGCCGCTGTGGAGCTGGCACAGCCACGAGAATCGATCGATCGATGCGGATGCGATTCTTTTCTCGATGAATGATCGGCCCACGCTGGAGGCCTTAAAGCTTTACACTGAGGAGGCGAAGGAGTAGGAAGGCATCAGGCTCCAGATCCTTGTCCCCGGATGATCGGGAAGTGCTCAAAACGGCGATGCAACAGGCCGGGGGGGGACCCATGGCTCAGTCGTGACAACAGTCGCTGGCAGACAAAGAACAAGGAGGACACGAATGCAAAGGGAACGATGGGTCGAGCGGATCTCGGTTTATGTCGCGTGGGTTTTTCTCTTAATCGCGACCTTGGCGATTGTCACAGGGCCAGAGTGCGCTTCGGCGCAGACGCGTGAAGCCAACTGGAAGAACAAATGGGACGGAATACTTGCGGAAGCTAAAAAAGAAGGCAGGGTCCTGGTGGCGGGTCCTCCGGGGGCCGAGATCCGCAAGCTTTTGACCTCCGGCTTCCAAAAGACCTTCCCCGATATCGACATCGAATATGTTGGGGTTCGCGGGAATGAATTGGCGGCCAAGATCCGGTTGGAGCGAAATGCCGGCGTTTACAGTGTCGATCTGGTGTTGCAAGGCACCACCACGGCGCTAGTGTATTTCAAACCCATGGGGGCTTTGGATCCGATCCGGCCGGTCCTGACGCTGCCCGAAGTCACCGATCTCAAGAAATGGCGCGACAACAAGCTGGAATTCGCCGATAAAGAACAACAATACAATTTGGTCTATGCCATGAGCGTCAAGACTCCCGTGGTTTTTAACGAAAGCCAGGCCAAGTTCGACGAGGTCAACGGGCTTTACAAGCTTCTGGATCCGAAATGGAAAGGGAAGATTGTGGTGAATGATCCCGTTCAATCCGGAGCGGGAAACGTAACTTTCCATTTCATCTGGAACGTGCTCGGCCCGGAAAAAGCCATCGATTATTTTAAGAAGATGCGCGCTCAGGTCGGAGCCGTGGATCAGGACGAGCGGCGCATGATCGAATGGGTTGCCCGGGGAAATTACGCCATTAACCTGGGCCCGAGTGACAGGATGATACCGCAACTTCTCCAGCAGGGCCTCAAATTTGGCGTGGTTCCGGACTTCGCTGATTACGGCAGCTATCTTACGCCCGGTCCCAGCAGCCTGATGCTGATCAACAAGCGGCCACATCCCAGTGCTGCGGCGGTGTTTGTCAACTGGCTTCTCAGCAAGGAAGGCCAGACAGCTTGGAGTCGGGCATCGGGCTACACTAGCCGGCGCCTGGATGCCGCGACCGACCACTTGCCGCCCTACGTGATTCCCAAACCCGGGGGCAAGTATTGGTCGAGCTATACCGAGGACAATATCAACGCCCCGCCGGAAGAGGAAAAAGTGCTTAAGGAGCTCTTCGGTGGGTAGCACAGGAGGCGCGCGCAACCGGGGATCTCGGGCGGTAGCGGAGCATCACGGGGTAAGCGACCAAGCCAAAAGCGCGAGAACCACGCGTGCAGGGTAAGGGGACGCGGGTGACAACCGGTTTTGTACTCACTCGTGCTCTGTTTTGGGGGTTGTGTTTCCTGATGGCCCCTTATCTGTGACCTCGGCCTAGCCTCGCGATTAAATCCCCCCACTTGGAAATAACGCGTTCCCGCACCTCGGCGTCAAGCTCGACCGTGGGGGGAAATCGATCTTTCCACGCAAAAGGTTTAGTGGCGTCAATGATCGCCCGCGAATTAAATGGTGCCTGCCCTTCTTGCACAAGGGGATCTAGCGGGCTACTCCAACAGTTGCGTGCGACGTCGATGTCTCGCTCTGGATCGCACCGAGTTCCCATCGCCCACACCACTTCTCCCAAGTTAAAGGGATCGATATCCTCATCAACAACGACTATGAAACGGCTCAAGTAGGCTCCTCCCGGCAGTTGGCTCGCCAGCATTGCTGCTTGTCGGGCATGACCCGCATAGCGCTGCCTAATTGAAACTACATTAAAAACAACGCCTGCGCCGACTTCATGGCAGCAGACTCCTTGAATATCAGTCACCCCAGCATCCTCGAGTGCATTCCACAGCACCGCGGAACGCATGCGTGCCTGCGAGAACGTGGCATCATGCGGCGGCCGACCGGGTGGCGCACCACATATAATAGGGTCGTCGCGGTGGCGGTAACCCCCGCGGTGATCGACAATCTTATCGAACAGAATTGCTGGCGGTATCTGGCTTTGACGACGGATGATCTCCGTTAAGGCCCCGATCTCCAGATCCCAGTGGGCTCCTTCGATCTGAACTAGCTCCCCTAGGCGGTCTACAATGGCAAGCCATTCCCTGAGATCTTTATAACGCATGGAATTGGTGAGTAGGGCTGTTTTTACTTTAGACCTAGGCAACCCGTTCTTTCTGACTAAAGTCATAGTCGCATGCCATGTTCGAATAAAATCTCCATATCACTCGATCGCGCGGAAATGCGCCGCTAAAAACCCGCTCCAGAAAATCGATAATCAGACGCCACGCCTCGTCGGCCTCTTTTGCCCGAAAGCGCCCCGGCATCGTGGAATTCAACCAGCCGTGCGGCATGTGAGGGAAAAGAATAAATTCGTAGCTTTTACGATGGCGTTCCAGCGAGGAACGGAGCCTGAGAACGTCATCCACGGACACAACAAAATCGTCTTCGCCCCAAATACCGAGCACAGGAGCTTGTATCTCTTTCAACATCGAATGGTAATCCTCGCAAGGCCCTTTTCTTAGCTCCCACACGAAACCCTGCGCCCCCCCGTAAATGACGACATTGGCCGCAATCTCTTTTCGAACGCTATTCAGCAGAAGCGGGTACTCGCCGCTTTGACAGATTCCTATTGCCGCGATGCTGTCGTGTTTTACATCCGCTCGATCGCGCAGGTGATCTAGTGTCTCGCCCATGTACGAGATGATGTCGTCATCCGACAACCTGACAAGGATGTCGCCTCTATGGAGCGCCTCCTTGTCACCCTCCCAACGGGAAAACATGTCGGGGGCAATCCCTACGAAGCCATAGGATGCAAACTTCGCCGCGAGATCGAGTGTATGCTGCACCAGACCGTAACGTTCATGGCATAGGATTGCCGCCGGATAAGGAGGGTTTCCACGTTCCGGCATGGCAAGAAATGCCTTTACTCGATTTCCAAATGTAACATACGAGGTCCTTGCTCCAAGGTACTGCTTAGACTCCACCATGGTATCACCTCCAATCGGTTTCCAAATAACTCGACAATGCTGGCCTTACATGAGCACCTACTTTCTTTACGCGGACGCTAAAATATGCATCCACCAAACTATAAAGATTGTCACGGATCTACAATTGAATCAACTCGGCTAAAGACCGCTAGCCCGGATTATTCATGGTTAAGCGAATAAAAAAGCCATCGGCACCGTATAGCGTATTATAAGTATAAGGAATAAGAAATAAATAGAATAAGGGAATAAGGAATCAAATAGAATAAGGGGAAATAAGGGGTCAAGTCTACTGTTGACCTTTAAGGGTGACAAGGTATTGTCTTCTTCCATGTCCCGTCCCCTGCGGATTGAGTACCCGGGTGCCTACTATCATGTCATGAACCGAGGCACCACCAGGCAGAAGGTCTTTCTTAACGATCAAGACCGGCAACGTTTTTTGGACCTGCTGGGTGAAACCTGCCGGATGTGGGGACTCAGGGTCTATGCGTACTGTCTCATGGACAATCACTACCACCTCCTGGTTGAGACAACCGACGGAGCCCTTTCTAGAGTGATGCGACATCTCGATGGGATCTACACGCAGAGATTCAACCGGGCGCGCCGCAGGGATGGGCCATTGTTTCGGGGCCGCTATCGAGCGATTCTCATAGAGCCGGAAGAGTACTTTATGGCGGTGGTACGCTACATTCACCGTAATCCGGTTGAAGCCCGAGTGGGGGTGGAGATAAGCCGGTATCGGTGGAGCAGCCACCCGGGGTATTTAGACAAGAAGCGGTGTTCGGAGTGGCTGAACACGGATTGTTTGCTCTCGCGGTTTGGAAAGGGCCGCCAAGGGCTTAATGCCTACCGGGAATTCATGGAAGGGGAGGTGGAAGAGGAATTGAGGGAATTTTACAGTGGGAAGTATTTAAGGCCCATCTTAGGGGGCAAAGATTTTGTTGAGCGAATTAAGGAGAAGATAGAAGAGAGGGTAAAGAGAGACGAAGAGGTGAGTGAAGCTCGAAGACTCTTACGGCCCGGGATTGGGCAGATTGTAACGGCTACGGCCAGGGTTTATGGGAAGAAGGAGGAGGAGTTTCGGAAGAAGCGGCGTGGGTATGGGAATGAGGCGAGGGCGATGGCCATGTATCTATGTCGGGAACTAGGGGGACACAGGCTAAGGGAGATTGGAATGGTGTTTGGCTTAGCGAAGTATTCCTCGGTCAGCTCGGCCTGTTTGAGTATGAAAGCCAGAGTGGAAAAGGAAAAGAGGTTAGGGCGGCAAGTAGGGAAGATTAAAAAACTACTAAAAGGTCAACGGCAGACTTGACCCCTTTCCTGACCCCTTTCCCCTTTCCCAAATCAGTATGAGTTTTGTTATTACCTCGTCGGGTATATTGACATTTTGGGTCAGAAAGAAGCACTCAGGGAATTGAACAGACTCCCAAAAACAGACGAAGAACGTGAAGCTCTCTATAGGACTCTGAGAAGCACCTTTGGTGTCGTTGATAATTTTCGGAGGCGCTTTAAACAATATTTCGACGAGATCCATAAGACAGATCAACAGTGCAAGATCAAGCTACATAGTTTTTCAGACGCGACGATCATTCACGTGCCATTGGGTCAGCGGCTCAATCAAATTCCAATAATCGATATCTATGCTTCTATAGCCACTTGCGCTGCCGTCTTTTTGGACATGTTGTCCGAACAGCATGCCTGTCGTGGCGGGATTGAAGTTGGATTGGCTGGGGAAATGTACGAAGGTGAAATATACGGTGCCGCTCTCAACGACGCATATCGATTAGAGAGAGATATAGCACTGTATCCCAGAATCGTGGTCGGACAGATGCTGATCGATTATCTAATAATCCATAAGGAATCTGATCAAACGAATGCCGGGACAAAGGAAAGCGCAAGCAAGTGTTTAAGGTTACTAAAGCAGGACGTAGATGGGCATGGCTTTATAGACTACTTAGGCGAGGAGTTTATGGAGCTAATGCAACTTATCCCACTTAAGGATGGGACAGTTGAGAAAGCGTACGAGTTCGTTAAAGCCGAGGCTGCAAAGTGGAAACTGCAGAAGAAGACAAAACTGGCATTTAGATACAACTTGCTTGGCAATTACTTCGCCTCCAGACTTTCTCTATGGAAAGATAAGCTCCCGCAAAATAGCGGGACAGGCTTAAGATAAGAAAGGATTGGGATTACCAATATCGCAGTCCAATTTAAGAATTTTTCGATTTTCATGGCTGCTCGGTTCCGTTCTAAAAAACCAGAATTAGCTCCTCATATGTAGAACTCAGAAAAACTTGCTATCGTTGTTGATGGCTCGGAATTGCCTGCACCCTATCCTTATGTTTCCTCGTCGCTAGAAGATTTGGAAGTCTCCAAAACATCGCTCCAACGTCAATGGCCGAAGGCCGCGCCGGTAAAAGGTAACCTTCACGGATCGATCAAACAAGTTTCCACGGCTCCAGTAAATACCACGGTCGATATAATAGGGAATGGAGACGACGATTTTGCTGTCGCCGGGATAAATCTCCTGTTCAGGGGGACCTGACGCAACACGAAAGAACGCGACATCATGGGTGCTTCGATTTCGCACGTAGGACGGTTGCTTCTCAGAAGAAGTTACTACGCGAGCCGGCATCTCAAGATCCAAGTGGTAGGGCCCAAGAGGCTCGGTACCCTGGTTTGTGAGTGTAACCTGAAGGCGGTAATCATGGCGGTCGGAGGTGATCTGCTCTTTGATATAGGAAAGATCGATCTCGGCAGCCGGGTCAATGGGCAGTGGTTCTGGTCTACCTTCGAGCGCGACCAGCGCCGATGCTTCAGCGTGAGCCTTCCACGCTTGGATTACGTCAACGGGATAGCGAAGAGGGTCGTTGTCGACAAGTTTCGCACAATTCTGACATAACCATATAGCATTTTCGATGGATTGGCGCTGCTCGACCGTAAGCGAAGAGTCATACCGGGGACCTTCAGGTGATGCCGCAGTGATGTGAGCACCTACCCCAATGTTGATGATGTGATGCGACTCTGTTCGCGGCCCAGTTGTGAGTTTCCGGCAGGACGGGTTCGAGCATCTTACGCCGACCCGTTTTGCCAATACGTCCAACGTCTGCTTTGAAAAATCGTCCCGAGCCATGCTCAATCGGTTGAGTTATTTCAAGATAGAACAACTCCAGCTTCGACGAGGGCTTTCTTCAAATCCTCTCTCTCCTGCCCAGTGAAAGGCAGACAGTCCCAGCGGGGGAAGCGGCGGACGGGGAGGCCGCGGAGGCGCATGATCTCACCGAAGGTCGCGCGGCCGTGCTGGGGCAGGTAGCGGGAGACGACCTGAAGGACAGGGACGAGGGCGTCGTGGGCCTTTCTCGCTTCCTCCAGCTTGTTGTTCTTCAGCGCCAGAAACATCTTCACGCACAGTTCGGGGAAAGGGCTCGAAGGCGGGTGGATGGCGCCGCGAACTCCGAGGGAATAGCCGGAGAAGAGGGAAAAGATGGAGCCGGGGAAAACACCGATGGAAGAGGGGAGCTTGACGACGTAATCGAGGAGCGCATCGAAAGGGAGGAAAGAGACCTTGATTCCCGCTAGCTTCGATGGCGAGATCATCTCCTGGATCTTCAATGCTTTGGCCGCGGTAATGTGAACGTGGGTCGTTTCCGTGTTGTCGTAGATAAATATGGGGACGCCGGGAACGGCCTTGGCGATGGCCTGGTAGTGGGCGAAGACCTCGTAGTCGTTGTGCGGATAATAATAAGGGGGCACGACCGCAAGGGCGTCCACTCCGAGGCCGGCGCCGTGGCGGGCCAGGTCGATCGAAGAGTAAGTGTTCGCCGTACCGATGTGGAGGACGATGGAAGCTTTCCCATTTACCCGCCGGACGATCTGCTCGGCGGCTTTTCTTCGCTCGTCCAGCTCCATGACCATCCCCTGGCCGTGCGTGCCCAGAGCGAAAACTCCCTGGACCCCGGCGCCGAGATAAAAATCGATCACCGCGTCCAGACCGCGCTCGTCCACGGCGCCGTCTTCCATAAACGGAGTCGGCATCGGCATCAGGATTCCTTCGAAGCGAGTTTCATTTGCCATACGTGATTCCTTTCTGTTCACTGACGGCTGGAATGGGCCGACTATAGCGTCCGCCAATTGGCGCTGTCAATTATCGCAGCGTTTGTCCGCCGCCGGCCTGGGGGTGTCTCGAAGGGCCGATGCGTCCGACTGAGAAGCATCAAGCGTATATTCCGTACAGCGTAGCAGAAATCCATCGCATCGGCCCGGAGAGAGACTCTCAGGCCGACGTACGCTGAATAACCATTCCATCGACCTGCATTTGACCTGCTTTTCCGCATGTTATAGGACTGAGTAAACGGAGGTTTGCTCATGGCGTATTATCGTAACTTGAGGGAGTGGCTTCGGGCGCTCGAATCGCACGGTTATCTGAACCGCATCGAGCGCATCATAAATAAAGACACCGAAATGCATCCCCTGGCCCGCCTCCAGTTTCGCGGCCTTCCGGAAAAAGATCGGAAAGGATGGCTCTTCGAAAAGGTCACGGACGTCACGGGGAAGTCCTATGATATCCCGGTCGCCCTGGCCGTGATGGCGCCCAACCGCTTCGTCTACGCCCTCGGCATGGGAGTGAGCGAGCCCAAAGAGATTGTCGAGAAGTGGTCCCAAGCCCAGACGCATCCGATTCCGCCCAAGATCCTTTCTTCCGCTCCCTGCCAGGACGTCGTCTACGACGGCAAGGCCTTCCTCGACGCGGGGGGCGTCGGCATGTTGCCCGTGCCCATCTCCACTCCGGGCTTCGACTGCGCTCCCTTTCTGAGCTCTGGACACTGGGTCACGAAAGATCCCGAAGGGAATCATAACTTCGGCACCTACCGCGGGCAGATCAAGAGCCCGAACCGTATCGGCCTCTTCGCTTCGCCTTATCAGGACGTGAGCCAGCACTGGAAGAAGTGGCGCGCGCAGGGCAAACCGATGGAAGCGGCGATCGTGATCGGCTGCACTCCCAATCTTTCGTATTGTTCCACCGCCCGGCTTCCGGCGCCTGAATATCCGATAGCCGGCGGCATCGCCGGGGAGCCGGTCGAGCTGGTGAGATGCAAGACGGTCGATCTGCTCGTCCCGGCGGAGAGCGAGATCGTGATCGAAGGGATCATTCCGACGGACGAGTTGGAGTCCGAAGGGCCATTCGGGGAATTCACCGGCTACATGGCGCAGAGGTCGATGGAAAAGTTCATGAACGTGACCTGCATCACCCGCAAGCGGGATGCGATCTTTCAGGCCTTCTTGAGCCAGTTCCCGCCCAGCGAGTCGAGCGTCCTTCGCGGCGTCGCCATGGAAGGGCTGATCTATAAGGTCCTGACCGTCGATCACAAGATGACCGGCATTCTGGACGTCGTCCTTCCCCAGACCGCAGGGAGCCACGGGGTCTGCGTGGCGCAATTGGACAAGTCGAAGGGGGCGAAGCCCATGGACGTCCTCCGCGTCATCGCGAATCTTCCCCGCGCCACGCCGAAGATCTGCATCGCGGTCGACGAGGATATCGATCCCTTCGACGCCGAGTCGGTGAATTGGGCGATGTCCTACCGGATGCAGCCGCACCGGGATATCGAAATCCACGAAACGGGAATATCGACGACGCTCGACTTTTCGCTGGCGCCGCCGTCGCAGAGAGAGGAGGCCAGGAAGGACGCTCCCACCCTCAAGGCCTCGTCCATTTTGATCGACGGGACGCGCAAGTGGGTTTATCCTCCGACCTCTCTGCCGAAGAAGGAGATCATGGAAAAGGCCCAAACACTCTGGCGCGAGTTGAAGCTGCCGGAGCTCCAGATCAAGAAGCCCTGGTTTGGGTACAATTTGGGAAGCTGGGGCGAGGACGACGTCGAGGACGCGGAGCGGGCGCTGCGCGGGGAGCACTACAAGACCGGCGAGATGCGGGAAGCCGGCCGGGTGCGGCTCAAGAAGGAGTAGTTGAAGCTCCACCTCACGCTTTCGAATGGAAAGGAGCCATGCGGTTTTTAAGCTCGGCGCTTTTGGTGTTATTCTTCGCGGCGGCGCCCGCCGGCCACGCCGGAGAGACGGCGGCTACGTGGCAAACGGAATGGGAAAGGGCTTTACAGGGAGCGCGAAAAGAGGGCCAGGTGGTTCTTTACGCCAGCGCTGCTTTCGAAGCGCTCTTCCGCGAATTTCAAAAGGACTATCCTGAAATTAAGGTTGTTTTCATTCCCGGAAGCGCTCGCGACGGCACGCAACGGATCATCGCGGAACGCAGGGCCGGCAAATACCTGGCCGATCTTTATATCGGGGGGGCCACCACCGGGTACACGGTCCTTTATAAAGGAAAGCTCGTCGACCCGGTCAAGGACGCCCTGATCCTGCCCGAAGTCACCGATACTTCGAAATGGTGGCAAGGCAACCACCATTACCTGGATGACGAAGAGAAATATGTCTTCGCTTTCAACGCGGAGCTGCAGCCCTACTTTTCGTACAACACGAAGCTGGTGAATCCGAAAGAGTTCAAGTCTTTCCGGGATTTTCTCAACTCCAAGTGGAAGGGGAGGCAGGTCATGTTCGATCCCAGGCTCGCCGGCGCGGCCGCTCCCCTCAGATTCATCTACCACCATTCCGAGCTCGGTCCTTCTTTTCTGCGGCGCCTCTTCAGCGAAATGGATATTCCCTACAGCCGGGACTACCGGCAGTTGGGAGACTGGCTCTCCGTGGGTAAATACAGCATTGTCCTTTTTACCGACGCGCAACGAATCGACCTGGATATCGCCAAAAGGCAGGGGCTTCCAGTGGATTGGTTCGGCCCGGCGACTTTTAAAGAGGGCGCGATCCTGGGATCGGCCAGCGGCAACCTCGGTCTAATCAATCGGGCGCCGCATCCGCAGGCCGCCCGAGTTGCGATCAACTGGCTTCTCTCCCGGAAAGGGCAGATCCACTACCAGCGTATTTTCCAAAAACCGGATTCGCGCAGGATCGATATCCCGAAAGACGACGTCCCCGCCTTTAGCAAGCGGACGGAAGGCGTGGCGTACGCGCTGACTGAAAAACGGGAATGGATGGACATGAAGCCGATCTACGACCTTATTCAGGAATCCTGGAAGGGAGGACGTTGAGGGCTGTACCAGCGATCTTGGGTTGTGATAGAGAATAGCGGGCAACAATAACAGGAGGAATCATGGAAGAAGTTCATTTAGCTTACCGGACCGAGTCCTTTTCGCCTTTCGTCCACACCGTCAGGGAGATTGCCCGCGACGAGTATGGGCTCAACGTGGAGATGACCCTCATCCGCGGCGTGGAAGACGCGGAGAGAGACCTCGTGGGAGGGGAGATCGACTTGATTATCGGGCAGCACTATACCCCGTTTGTCTCCAAGCTCACCGGCCACCACCTCACCTGGCTGGCCGTGGCGCAGAACAAAAGGGACTACAAGCTCGTCACCCGGCCGGGGATTCACAACTTGAGCGAGCTCAAAGGGAAGCCGGTGGCGATCGCCAACAATTACTGTCTCGGGATCAACATGGAGCTCGTGCTCAATCACATGGGGATCGAAGAAGAAGTCACGGTGGTCAAGGTGGACGGCAGGGGCACGGAGATGTTCCTCGGTCTCCTGGAAAAAGGGGAGGTCGCCGGCGCCTTCGTGGACGTGCCCGGGGACATCGAGGCGAAGCGGAGGGGCTTCGTGGTTCACGACGAGACGCCGGTCCTCGATATCATCGCGGGAGAGTGCATCACGACGGTTCCCAGATTCATGAGGGAAAAAGACAGCGCGGTCAGGTCCTTCGTCAAGGCCTATCTCCACGCCGTCAGTGTCTTTACCACCAAGCCCGACTTTATCCGGAATTTGATCCGCAATAATTCCAAGATCACAAAGGATCTCGAAAACCGGTTCAAGACGAGCGACGAGGAGCTCATGGCCCGGTTTATCGGCCACTGGTCATCCCGATGGGAGCGGAAGCCTTATCCCAACATGAAGGCCCTCTTCAATACCCACGAAAAGGCGATCCGGTACGACAAGCGATGCACCGCGGTGAATCCGCTCACTGTAATAGACATGCACTATATCAAGGAGCTGGACGAAAGCGGTTTTATCGACAAGCTTTATAAGTAAAGGAGAGCGACATGCCGAGGGCCCAGTTGACCTTTTTCTCCCTGAGTCTTTTCCTGTTTCTCACGCTCCCTGCTTGGGCCGCGTCTCCATTGCCCAAGTCTACGCAGGAGATGCTGAAGAAGCTCAAGCTCCCCGCGTCCTTTCTTGCCGACATCGACCGGGAATTGGAAGTGCCCAAAGATTGGCTGGAGCGGGCGAAGCAAGAGGGGAAGGTCCGCTTCTCTTCCACGGAAGAGCCGGAGCCCGCGAAAATCATGCTGGCTCCTTTTCGGGAGCGGTATCCTTTTATCACCGTGGAGCCGATCCAGACCACGCGCGACGACCGGGTCAAAACACTGATCGCGTATAAACGGGGCAAAATACTTACGGATGTTCAGGACGCCATCGGCGGAATTTTAGGGGGCTTTATAGAATCAAACGGCCTGGTGGATCTTCGCGACATTCCCGGTCTCAAGAACCTCCCCGAGGAAGCTAAAGATCCCAACGGCCTTTGGGTCGGGACAGAGAGCGGTTATCGATGCGTCGGCTATAATACGAAGCTGATGAAGAAGGAGGAGCTGCCCCGGCGATGGGAAGATCTCCCCGGCGTCTCCCGCCTCAAAGGCGGCAATCTCGCGTTGGGGAACCGGCCGGAGCTCTGGGTCATAAACCTGTGGGACGCCAAGGGAGAAAAATGGACCAGGGATTTTCTCACACGGCTCTTTGCTGAGCTTAAACCCCAACTCAGGAAGGAGGGCATGAACGCCCTTCATCAACTGCTGGCAGCGGGCGAATTTCATGCCTTCATCCCCGCGGGGGAAGACAACACCCATGAGCTGGCTCTCCAGGGCGCGCCCGTGGGCTTCACCTGTCCGGAGCCGGCCCCGCGCACGGTGAGGCAGTTGGCGATTTTAAAAGGATCGCCGAATCTTCACGCGGCCAAGATCTTTTTGAACTGGCTCCTCACCAAGGAAGGGCAAATCGCGAAGATCGTCGGCAAAGGCGCTCTCCCTATTCATAAAGATATGATGCGGCCGGAGTTCGTTCCGTGGCCGGACCAGCTTCTCGGCAAGACCGTGAGCTGGCCGCCTAGAAACGAGTTGGAGATCACGCCAAAATTGAATGAGGTGTGGAGTCAGCTTTGGCTGCAGCGCGGGCGGTAATTACAGGCCGTGCTCGTGCTCGTTTCTCGTGCTCGTGGGGAGGAGACGGGGACGAACACGAGCAACGATCGTGGTGCATCGGTCCTTCGAAAGACCCCCAGGCCGGCAAGTCGAGTAAGAATTCATAGTAGGAGGAAAGGAATTCATGGACGAATTTCAAAAACTGATGGAGTCCCTGCAAAAGACCACCTACCACCAGTGGATGAAGAAAGAAGGCTTGCCGGTCTTCGAAGGCCACGGTCTCAGTGACGTTCGCGAGCTGAAACTCGTTCCCTGGAAGCGCACCGGAGGAAACGGCGCCTTCATCTATCTCTATGGCATGGAAGGCTTGACCGGGATGTATGTAGGAGAGATCCCCGCCGGCGGCGCCTTGACGCCGGAGAGGCACATGTATGAAGAGGTCATCTGCATCCTCTCGGGAAACGGCGCCACCGAGGTCTGGCAGGAAGGCGGGAACAAGCAGATGTTCGAGTGGGGAAAATGGAGCGTCTTTGCCCCTCCGCTCAACAGCACGCATCGGTTGATCAACGGCGGAAGGGAGCCGGTCAAGTTCCTGGGAGTCACGACCGCGCCGTTGATCATGGACTATTATCGGAATGAAGATTTCGTCTTCAACAACCCGTTTGTCTTTTCCGAGCGCTTTGCCGGCGAGGAAGGCTATTTCAACGAAACCAACAAGCGGTACAAGAGCGGCCTCGCGAACGTATGGGATACCAACTTTGTCCCGGACATCAGCTCGGCTTCCCTTGAAGCGGAGGAGGAGAAGGGGGCGGGCGTTCAGATTACCCAGTTTCACATCGCCAGCAACTCTTTAATAGGCCATATCTCCCATTGGCCGGCCGGACGATACCACAAGGCGCATTACCACGGGCCCGGCGCCATTCTCCTGGGAATCAAGTCCCGGGGATATGTGCTCCTCTGGCCGAAGGATCTCGGGATACAGCCTTACCAAAACGGACAAGGAGATCGAGTGGTGGAGTTCAAGTGGGGAGAAGGGAGCGTCTATTGCCCGCCCGGAGGCTGGTTTCACCAGCATTTCAATTCCGGCTCGACCCCGGCGCGCCACCTGGCGATCCGGAGCGGCGGGCGAATTTATCCCACAGGCATGTCTCTATCCGGCAAACGTCACGATGACGGTACTTTGACATCCATTAAAAAAGGCGGGACGCTCATAGAGTACGAAGACGAGGATCCGGCCATCCGGGTGAACTTTGAAAAGGCGGTCGGGAAAGCCGGCGTGGCCTCCGCCATGCCTCCGCTCAAGCGCGCAGGCTGAATTGAAAGGAGAAAGAGGCATGGATCGAAAGAGACCTCTCAGGATCGCGCCGTCCCACTATCACGTGGGGCACATCGTCCCATCGATGGTGGCCAAAGAGATGATGTTTTTTGAAGACGAAGGGCTGGAGAACTACGAAATCGTCAGCGGTGGCCTGATTCCGGGAGTCGCCGAAGCGATCGGTCTCTGGCGCGCCATGAAGGAAAAAAGCATCGATATCGTCCCTGACCCAAAGCCCCTCTCGGTCTTTGCCCACCGCGAGAGAGGGGAGGATCTTTATATTGTAGGCTGCTGGCGGAACCGGCAGCCGACTGGCTTTGTTGGCGGTAAGGGAATCAAGAGCCTGGCCGACCTGAAAGGCAAGAAGATTGGCACCAGAGACCTTGGCGGAATCGGCTATACACTCTTGGCGACCAATCTTAGGAAAATTGGTATTGATCCTGAAAAAGACGTTGTGTGGGTCACAGGCAGCCGATTCCATGCCCAGGACAATCCGGTGGATGCCTTGCGTAAGGGCGAGGTCGATTGCGTCCACCTTGGAAGCGACGATGATCCCCGGCAAATCGAGCGCGAAGGGTTCTCCATTCTGTTCGATTCAAGGGTCTATGGCGCGGTCTCCCGGCCCGCGCGCGTTACCGCGGCGACGAAAAGCGTGATCGAAGAGAGAAAAGAAGAGGTGGAGGCTTATTTTCGGGCGATCATCCGGGCCTATTGGTTCATCGTGGATCGGGAGCGCAACGGGCGCTATCTCGATGCCTTGGTGCGACGGCTCAGGCGGAGCTGCCTGGATGAAGAGGAGTCGAAGCGGCCGAGCGTGGATTCGGGCGGAGGTTCCGTCCTACCGTTCGATGGGGCCCCGTCCGTAGAGGGCTTGGAACACATCCTCAACGAGGCCAGAGAGACCGGTCAGATTAAGTCCACCCTGGTTCTAAAGGACGTCATCCGTCTGGATGCAGTGCGCCGGGCCTTTCAGTCTTTGCAACAGCGCGAGGATCTGAGAGACGAATACCAAAGGGCCGAAAAGCTTTTCGCTGTCCGGGACGCGAGCTCGCCGCAGGCATAATCTTTTCCGGCGCGCCGGCCAGTTTCACCATGAAAAACGTCCGCTCACTTTTATTACTGCTACTCTCCGGGGCGATACCCTTCACATCGCTCGCCGTGCTCGCTGGGCAAAAGGCCGATGCGGCGGAGTCGAAGCCGGCCTGGCAGATCGTATGGGACAACACGGTCCAGGCGGCAAAAAAGGAAGGGGAGGTCACCATCTACTCGACCTTCGGGACCAGTCTGAAATTGGAGCCTTTCCAGCGGAAATATCCCGAAATCAAGTATGTCAATTTCAACTATCCTACAGGCGGTCAGATTGTCACGCAGAAGGTGATGAGTGAAAGGAGGGCGGGGAAATACCTCGTGGATGTCATCATCAGCGGGGCCAATACCAACTATCAGGGCTTTCACTCCGCGAAGCTCCTGGAACCCTTGAGACCCGCCTTGATCCTGCCCGAGGTCGTCGACCCGTCGAAATGGTGGCGGGGGCAACACTGGTACGTGGATCCCGAGGGGGAATACGTCTTTGTCTATTTCGGCAACGTCGCCCGTCTTGCGAGTTACAACACGAACCTGGTCAAACCGGGGGAATTCAAATCGTACTGGGACTTTCTCAACCCGAAGTGGAAGGGCAAGATCGTGGCACGGGACGTCCGGAGGCCGGGGAGCGGCGGCGATGCGATGCGTTTCTTTTATCACAATCCCGAGCTCGGTCCCAATTTTCTAAGACGGTTATTCGGCGAGGCGGAGATCACCTTTTCGGCTGACAACGCCCAGGGCATTAACTGGCTGGCTCTGGGAAAGTTCTCCCTGGGTCTTTTCTTTGGGGACGTGGACGTGGCGAAGGCGCAAGGGCTTCCGATAGACGAGTTGGATCCCCATCCGTTTAAAGAGGGAGCGCCGCTCGGGGTCGGCAGCGGGACCATCTCCATCATGAATCGGGCTCCCCATCCCAACGCGGCAAGACTTTTCGTCAACTGGTACCTCTCGCGCGAGGGCCAGCTCAGCACGCAGAAGGATGCGTCTCGAGGCGGCACCGGCACCGATTCCATGAGGATCGATATCCCCAAGGACGAGGTCCCTCCGAATTATCGGCGAAGAGAAAAGGGTAATTATCTTTTTGTGGCTAGACCTGAACTGAGCGACACCAGGCCGATCAATAAAGTCGTGAATGAAGCTTTAGCCGAAGCCGCAAAAAAGAAGTGAGCGGGCCGGGTAAGGAGAAAAGATATGACGATCTGGGTGGATCTCATGGGTGCTCAGGTGCGGTACTATGGAAAGAAGTACCGCACGAGGGTCATTGAGGCAGGGGAGGGGGAACCGCTGATCCTCATCCACGGCGTGGGGGGGCATGCTGAGGCCTACAGTCGAAACATCGTCAGGCTCGGACAGCATTTTCGGGCGATGGCTATGGATCTCGTCTGGCACGGGTTCTCGGCCAAGCCGCCTTACAACGACAAGAGCGTGGATACTTACTGCGAGCAAGTCCTGGATCTGGCGGATTCTCTCGGGCTGAACAAGGTCAATATCGAAGGGGAGTCTTTGGGCGGCTGGGTCGCCATGTGGTTCGCGCTGCATCATCCCGAGCGGCTGAACAAGTTGATTCTGAACACCACGGCCGGAATCCGTTTTTCCGCCGGCTCGGTACAGGAGAGGCCTGAAACGGGCGTGAACTTGCTGCGGGAGAGATCGCTCGCCGCTATCAATAATCCAAACCGCGAGACGATCAAGAAGCGTCTGGAATGGCTCATGGCTAAGCCGGACCGCGTGACCGAGGAGTTGACCGACGTGCGCTACAAGATCTACACCGAACCCGAGACGCGGCGCGCGCTCACCGACGTGTTTTCGAATTCTTTCGGGGGAGGGGATTCCGGCCGCTATTATTTGAGCGAAGAGCAAGTCAAGCAGATTCGCGTGCCGACGCTCGTGCTCTGGTCCGATTACAACCCCGGGCATGGCCCTGATGCCGGTGAGCGCGTCGCAAAACTCATTCCGGGCGCGCAGTATGTCTGCATCAAGGACGCCGCTCACTGGCCTCAGTGGGAGCAGCCTGAGGCGCACGACCGGGCGGTCATAGCGTTTCTCACGAAGGGGAGGATAGACTAGGACGGGCAAAGTTTCGTGGCGGTTCGACGAGCGGGTTGTTTCAAACACGCGGAGGTAGGTGACGCATACCGCTGAAGTCCGCTGTGCTGTTGCCTGAAGTCTTGGACGACAGTAAGTGGCTTGGCGGTTTTGACGGCGGATTTTTAGATAAGGGAAAGAAGTCTGGCTTCGGGTTTGCGCTTTACGTGACCGCCACGATATACGTCAATCACGAGACCATCCCCGAATCTCAGATCCAGGAGGGTGTTGCTCAACTTGAGCAACGAGGAAAACGCAATTTTCCGAACCGAATCGATCAGCTTCGCCAAGCCAAGAGCTTAATCAAGTGAGCCGTGGGACAGATTATGGGAATTTCTCAGTTAGGATACGTCGGATTGGGGGTAAAAGACCTAAAGGCTTGGGAGCAGTTTGCCACCGAGGTTTTAGGGCTGGCAATCTCTGAGCAGGGAAGCGACGGCGCGCTTTATCTCAGGATGGATGAGTACCACCACCGCATTGCCCTCCTCCCCGGAGGTCAAGATGACGTGGCCTATGTCGGCTGGGAAGTTCCGGACGTGCAGACTATGGAGGCGTTAGGGGCAAAGCTTGAGGGGGCCGGAGTGGCCGTGAGCCGGGTCAGTTCCGAGGAAAAAGAGCGGCGCAAGGTCTATGATCTGATTCGGTTTGAGGATCCCAACGGAGTGACGCTGGAGGTCTTCTATGGGCCGCTGGTGCTGGCGCGGCCGTTTCAACCGACGCGTCCCATCACGGGGTTCAAGGCCGGTCCGTTGGGTTTGGGACATGTGGTTCTGGTGGCAAAGGATTTAGAGCGGACAGTCAGCTTTTATCGGGACCTTCTCGGATTTCGCATCAGCGACTATGTCCACATGAATCGACCGGAACTTGGCCGGGCGGTGCTGGTCTTCTTTCACTGCAACCCGCGTCACCATTCAGTCGCTTTCATCAGCGCATCGTTAAGCCCAAAGAAATTGAGCCACATCATGTTGGAGCTCAACTCTTTAGACGATGTAGGCACAACGTACTCTTTGTGCCAGGAAAGAGGGTTACCCATCGTTATGAGTCTGGGCCGGCACTCCAATGACTACATGGTCTCTTTTTACGTTCAGAACCCCTCTGGTTTTAATATCGAGTACGGTTGGGGCGCGCGAGTGGTGGACGACGCCACCTGGGTGGTCCAGCAGCATAAGTCGGGAAGTCTCTGGGGGCATGTCCGTGCCCAGGCTTAGGCCCGTTCTTAGCGTCAGGAGAGGCCCCCGTCTCTCGGTAAAGTTATTCAGAGATGGGGCTGTCCTCTGCGGCTCATGGCCGGCATAAACGAATCCGTTTTGGTTGCGCCGTCCCGGCGCTGGGAGATGCAGAGTCTCTTTTTCACTTTGCTTCTCGGCGTGCTGGCCTTTTTAGTTCTTTACCCCCTTTTTCTCCTCCTCCTCAACAGTTTCGAGACGGCTCGCCCCGGAGAGTCCAGCACCTTCGGCTTTGAGGCATGGCGTTTGGCGTTGGGCGAGCCGGGCATGCGCGACGCCATCTTCAATACCATCACTCTCACCTTGGCCGGCCAGTTGGTGACTTTTCCGCTCGCAGTCTTCTTGGCTTGGCTTTTGGCCCGCACTGATATACCCGGTCGGGATTCTCTGGAATTTCTATTTTGGGTCGGCTTTTTTCTCCCTTCTCTGGCCGTGACGCAAGGCTGGATCCTCCTGCTCGACCCCCAGTATGGATTGCTGAATCAGCTTATAGCGCAGCTGCCATTTGTAGATAAGGGCCCCTTTGACATCTACACCTGGTGGGGCATTGTGTGGGTTCACGCCATGGGCGCCACTCTTGCCGTGAAGGTGATGCTGCTGACCCCCGCCTTTCGCAATATGGATGCCTCTTTGGAAGAGGTGTCGCAGGTCTGCGGCAGCAACCGGCTTGGTACTCTCGTGAAAATCGTGGTGCCACTGATGGCCCCGGTCGTTTTCGTCGTGTTGCTGATGGCCATCATCCGGTCACTGGAAGCCTTCGAGATCGAGCTGATCCTCGGCGCTCCACGAAGAATCAACGTCTACAGCACCAAGATCTATCGTTTGGTTCAGCAGGAACCCCCGCTTTTTGGCGCAGCGACCGCCCTGAGCATCGTTATTTTGGGCCTCATGTTGCCTCTGATTGTTCTTCAGCGCTGGTTTACGAGTCGCCACAACTACGCGACGATCACGGGGCGATACCAGGGTCACGTTATGCGGCTTGGACGGTGGAGATGGCCGGCTTTTTCTTTCGTTGTGCTGGTCGTCTCGCTGCTGACGGTCGTCCCTCTCGTCTTCTTACTCGTGGGCACCTTCATGCGCCTGTACGGCTTTTTCCATCTTCCCGATCCGTGGACCTTGAGGCATTGGCGGACGGTATTTGCAGATTCTATTTTTAGCCGGTCTCTATTCAATACGTTTATCTTAGCTTCAGGGACGGCATTGCTGTCGGTGTTTCTATACTCGATCGTCGGCTATGTCATCGTTCGCACCCGGTTCTGGGGGCGAGCCGCGCTCGACTTTCTCTCCTGGCTTCTCTTTGCCCTACCGGGCATCATCCTGGGGCTTGGCTACCTGTGGCTCTTTCTCGGGATACCCCTTTTTCGCCCGCTATATGGAGGCAACTCCCTGTTGATCTTGGCCAGCGCGCTAAGCAGCATGACATTGGGGGTACAGATTATTAAGAGCACCATGAGTCAGTTAGGCTTTGATCTTGAAGAGGCCTCCTGGGTGGCGGGGGGCTCCAGATGGCAGACCTTTCGTCGGGTGCTTCTGCCGATTTTAACGCCGGTCTTGCTCCTGGTGGGTGTTGTGAGCTTCATCTCGGCGGCGCGAAATATCAGCCATCTGGCCCTGCTGGTGACGAGCGCCAATCGGCCTCTGGCGATGCTGCAACTCGACTACATGGTAGAAGGGCGCTATGAGACCGCCTCCGTAGCAGGGGTCATTGTGATTGCGATGACCATCGGCGTTGCCCTGCTGGCCCGTGGCTTCGGTTTGCGCCTCGGCATCAAGCACGAATGAGCTTCGTCCCGGAGTGAAAGGGCAGGGAGAATGCATATTATACACCCAAGTGTTGACAAGCCAAGAGAGGAGGGAGTGACGATGGGATTAGGAAATAAAGTTCTTGTGACTATAGCCGCAATGGGTTTCTGCCTGAGTTCGACCGTTCCCGTGCTGGCGGCGGGCGAGGCTCCGGCGTGGAGAGCCGTGTGGGAAAAAACGGTGGCGGCTGCGAAGAAGGAGGGGAAGATCGTCGTCAGCGGAGCGCCGGGAGAAACCTGGCGCAAGGCGGTCATGATGTTTGAAGAAGATTACCCGGAGATCAAGGTCGACTATACCGGCCTCAACTCGCGCGATTTTTACCCGCGCATGCGACGGGAACGGACGCTCGGGCAGTATCTCTGGGATATCCGCATCGGCGGCGCGGACTCTCTGGCTTTTGACGCCAAGAACGAGCGCCTTCTCGATCCGGTTCGGCCGCTTCTGATCTTGCCCGAGGTCGTGGATGGGAAAGCATGGCTTGGCGGCCTGACCTTTCTTGACAACGAAGGACAGTACATCAACGCCTTTTTAGCCTATGAGACCCAGATCGCCGTGGTCAATCGCGATTTCGTGCCGGAGTCCGAGCTCCGTTCGGTGGAGCAACTTCTAGACCCGCGCTGGAAGGGAAAAATTGTCCTCCAGGATCCCCGGGGTGGCGCGGCTTTAATGGTCCTTACCGGCCTGGTGAGAATTTACGGCGAGCCCTTTGTCCGCGATTTGCTGCAAAAACAGGATATCGTGGTGACGGGCGATAATCGTCAGCAGATCGAATGGGTGGTGCGCGGCCGCTATCCCATCGGCATTGGAGTCGCGCACACTTCCCTCGAAGAGTTCAAAAAAGAAGGGTTGGCCAAAAACGTCGTGCGGCTCACGGGAAAAGCGGCGCTTGTGACCAACGGCTTTGGCGGATTTCAGTTGGTGAATCAACGCCCTCATCCGAATGCCACGACCGTTTTTATTAACTGGATTCTTACGGCGAAAACCCAGGCCCGGCTCGCTAAAACCGTCTTCCTCAACAGCCGAAGGCTGGATGTGCCTATCAACGTGCCGGAGCTGGCGGTGGACCGGAACCGGCTGGGAGATTACCTGAACCTTAACCTCGAGAAGTATCGGACGGATTGGGATGTTGCCTTGGGCGTGGCGAAGGAGATTTTGAAGTGAGTTGTATTTTGGGACGGACAGTATCCGATAAGGTGCTCCCGGCTTGCAGACAGGGCTGGCCATCTACCCCCCAATGGAAGTAATGAGACTTTTTAAATTAGCTGGCTGTAGGACGGATCAAAGGTGATCTCTTTTACCGGAGGATCTCTTCCCGTACTGAGTTGCCGCGCCGATAGCCTCAAGCAGTCGCTCTACTTCTCGGCAGCACTTGTCGAAGGAAGGGCATTGTTGCCGCGCAAGGTTTAAGTCGAATCTTTCAGCGAATGTAGCTTGATCGTCTACCGACAGATACCTGCGACCCCGTGTCATATTCTGGGTGAGATGCTCTTTTGCTCCCCTGATGTTTTCTGGATTTAGCGGCGCAGTTGCAGTTTCTATAATCCCATTGATTCCTCGGAGAGACTCTTTAGAGCCAAGGAACCAGCATTCGAATTCCCGATGGGCAAGGACTACCGAAACTGGCATCTGTGTCGTCTTTTTTGCTCTGTCCAATAGCTGACGGCCAAGCTTCGCAGGGCAATCATCGTCAGAATCGATTAGCACCATGATGGCGGCTACCCCAGCCCGGTCCCGTATGGTCTGATTTATGACGCGTTCCAGTTCCCCCGCCTTGACAACGCGGTTCCGCTTGACCCTCTCTGCCAATATGGGTGAGACACTTACCCGCCTTGAGTTTAGTGTAGGATAGGGGGCGAGTAAGGAGTTGACGATGGAAGCAGGGGATAACGGAGCTTTAACCTCCTCGGAGGTGGAAGTGATGGCCAAGCCTGTACGGCGGCGGTTTACGGCGGAGTACAAGCTTAGGGTTTTGCGCCAAGCCGATGCGTGCCGGGGTCGTGGAGAGGTTGGGGCGCTTTTGAGGCGCGAGGGGCTGTACTCCTCCCACCTAACCCAGTGGCGCAAGCAGCGCGAGCGGGGAGAGCGTCAGGGTTTATCTCGCAAGCGGGGTCCTGCTCCCAAGCAGCGACACCCTTTGGTGGACAAGGTTAAGGTGCTGGAGCGCGACAATGCTCGGCTTAAGCTAAGAGCGGAGCGGGCCGAGGGTTTGGTGGAGCTGCAAAAAAAAGTCTCCGAGATACTGGGGATCGAGCTCAAGCAGAGCGCCGAGCAGGACTGATGGCTGTGGTCGGGGAGAAGAGGGCCTTGTTTGGGATCGAGCCGCTCTGTCGGGTGTTGGGCTTGGCGCGGGCGACGTACTACCGGTTACAAAGTGCCCGAGTAGCTCGGAGGACCGAGCGGGATCATCCCCGGGCGTTGTCCGGTGAGGAGCGCCACACGGTGCTCGGCACCCTCAACGAGGAGCGGTTCTGCGATCAGGCGCCGGCAGAGGTGTATGCCGGCTTGCTCGATGAAGGAAAGTATCTGTGCTCCGAGCGTACCATGTACCGTATCCTGGCTGAGAATCACCAGGTCAGAGAGCGTAGGGACCAGCTTCGTCATCCCCGCTATGCGGCTCCCGAGCTGTTAGCAAGCCGGCCCAACGAGGTGTGGTCGTGGGACATCACCAAGCTGTTGGGGCTGAGTAAGTGGACTTACTTCTACCTCTACGTGATCCTGGATATCTTCAGCCGCTACGTGGTGGGCTGGATGGTGGCGTATCGGGAATCGGCCGAGTTGGCTAAGCGGCTGATCCAAGAGACGTTAAGGCGCCAGGGTATTGAGCCTGGAGAGCTCACGCTTCACGCCGATCGGGGATCAGCGATGACGTCCAAGCCGGTGGCCTTCTTGCTGGCGGAGCTGGGAGTGACCAAGACCCACAGTCGTCCTCACGTCTCCAACGACAATCCCTACTCGGAGAGCCAGTTCAAGACGATGAAGTACCGCCCGGAGTTTCCCGAGAGGTTTGGCTCCTACCCGGATGCCCGTGGGTTCTGCGAGGGGTTTTTCCGTTGGTACCACCACGAGCATCATCACAGCGGCTTGGGATTTCTAACACCCTTTGAAGTTCATTTCGGCCAGGCCAAGCAACTCAGGGAAAAGCGGGCGCTGGTCTTACGAGATGCCTATGAGAGAAATCCTGAGCGGTTTGTGCGTGGCCTGCCCCAGCCGTCCACCCTGCCCGAGCAGGTCTGGATCAACAAGCCCAAGGAGACGGCTTTGAAAAACCACTCCGAGGTGCTGGACGCGTCAAACTCGCTCGTTGACAGCTTGGGCCGGAAAAACGGCTTCCACATTTGCCCTACAATCGACGCAACGGAGTCGGGGAAGGATCTACCTAGGGGTCAAAATCAGGAGAGTGAGGAGATTGTACAGTAATCTCCCAACGGGAAGTGTCTCATTCTATTGACAGGCTCCGATGGATGCTTGCAGGAGGCGCGTTTATGGGGTCTCTTATCATGTTCGGCTTGGGTGAGATTCTTGGCGCTAAAAAAAACGGAGGTAACTGAATAATGCCGTGCGACGCGATAAGGTTAAATAGTCTGGATCTAAGGTGCGTTGACTTGGATCTGCCAAGAGGGCTCTTAGTGCCTTGGGCTACACGCTGCATAGTGAATGATAGGAATTTGTTTTTAAGCCATGGCCGCAGAGAACCTTAAAACTACGCTGGAAACCGCGTACTCAGCCGCTTTAGGGCCAGTAGCACTTTTATTATTTATGCGTAAATCAACCGTTAACCTTCGACTGCCCTTTTTTTCTGAGCCCTCTCAGAATCTCCTCAGGTTTGACCGGGAGCTTGGTGATCCTTACCCCCGTGGCGTCGTATACCCAGGAAAGAGGGTGTTGCTTATCCGACCCGGACTAAATTCAACCCCTCCCGCTTCGCGGCAGTTAGAAGATTGGAATCCCACGCAGCAAAGAGGATTGGCTCCCGAACTCGTTCCCGTAATAGCTTAGCTGATGCTAGGTGGATAGCATCGTAGGCGCGAAGAGCATGAGCCTCTGCAAACTCTGCGGCTCTTCGAATGAGGCCGCTTGTTACCTCAAGAGCTACGTAGTGTTCCCAGTCGGCTTCAAGTTCCCGGATCGTGTGATCGTGCGCGCTCCCGGACAA
>Ga0080064_1001738_pt1 | contig 41529 bp, 43 predicted proteins | sample Subgrocontami54m_FD_69260 | JGI IMG/M metagenome (GOLD analysis project Ga0080064, IMG submission 69260) | Subsurface groundwater microbial communities from S. Glens Falls, New York, USA - GMW46 contaminated, 5.4 m (SPADES assembly) (version 2) ...
GGGCGTCTCGCCTGCACCGATGCAGGCGAGACGCCCGCACCACAACACAGCAAACTGACCCACGACCCGCATTTCGCCGACAATCGCTCGCTGCTGACCCGTATGGTAATATAGGACACGATCCCCCGTCCGGACCTTCCGCAGATTCTGTCGAGCCAGGTTGTTCGTAACCCCTTCCCAAAGTGTCGAGCCGTCACGCTCTAAGTCGTTGTAGCTGTAGTGGTTGGGTTCTTCTTTGAACAGCCAGCCACCCGGCGCCGCGGAGGGCTTCTTCAAGGCAGGTTCCTCATAATCGACACCACTGGACCGGTCGGTCGAGAATTCAGGTCAACCCGACGATTTTCCCTCAAGATCACCGACCCGTACGATGCTACCAGCTGCCAAGGCGGTCTGCAATAGTCTCCGCCAATTCATGGCCCCGGCCTGGGGACGGACGCAAGGAACATGGCGCTCAGCGAAACGGATGAGACTTGGCAAGGAATGCCGACGCAGGAATGGGCTGCATTGCCCTTACGTCCGATACACACACCCGCACGCCAAGTGTCACCCGTTCAGGCCCTCGTCTGAAAAACTGCGGGCATGAAGGCATGGTTCACAAATGCGCACAGGCATAGGTGCTTTTCGAGACGACAGCATTCCGACACAGTTGGCACGCACTCAACTTCCTATCCCCTTGAGCCATCAAATGTTACACCAAAAAAAATGCCGGCATCACACGACAGTAAGGTGTAGCCCCCCCAGCGTTTACGCTGTCACCCAGAAATGACCGAATTGAACCATGCCGGCATGAAACGAATTCATTCGCCATAAGTCATGGAATCATAATACTATCCACGAATTCGTTTCATTACACTGCGGCATGGTTCAAAAACGCGCGGTTACGGGCGCCAAGCGACAGTGCAATCGACTGGGCCACTTGGCCTAGTCGGTCCAGTCGTGGCGCTTTGCCGTAACCATCAGATTCATAAGCCTTTGCGACACCAAAAATGAGCGACTAGGCCACAATGCACGAAACTCCACACACACAAGTTTGTTACCCGGTGTTAAACCATGCCTACACTGCCAGCCAGATCTACTCGTGTTCAAATAGGAAATATGCACAACATGAGTATCCTGCAGTGAGGTGATGACGGTGGTATTTGGCGGAACTATTTGTCCGCCCGCAGCTGCAGCACCCTTTGGTAGAGAGCCTCGCGGGCGCCTTCCAAAAATTCCCGAAGCGCCGGCTCACGATAATCCGCGTAGGTCCAGGGCCAGCATTTGAACTTCTTGTCTTCAAATCGCAGCGTGGCCTCGGCGTAAATGCCGTCCTGCAAATAGATTCGGTGCGATTGATCCTTCGTCGTTGCCAATAGGAACTTGCCCAGCTGCAACAGGCCCGGATCGAGATTCAAGGGCCGTTCGTCGGGGTAAAGGCCGCTGCGGGCACTGTCGCTTTCCAGACCGATGGTGAAGTTCTTCGCCCCGGGCAGCACGGCACCCGAGTGCAGTTGCTCGAAGACAATCAGCCGCTTCTTGAGGCCGGCGCCCATCGATGCGGCGTAATAGTCGGTGTGATGAAAGTCGAAGTCGGTGCTGACGCGCTCGATGGGACCGTAGGCTTCTTGCAGGCGCGTTTGCGCCCAGTCAAGCGCCTGCAAATGGCGGCTGAAACAGGCCACGACGAGCAGCGACGGGTCGAGTCGGCGGCGCTTGGCCATGACATGCACCACGAATGAGACGGAACATTGCTTGTTCTATGCCCATTCGTGCGATCGGCGTCAGCCGTGGTTGACGGCGGCTTGCTGCAATCCGGAAGTTGCGGCCCTTTGTTGCCGAGCCGTTATTTCGTCCTGGAACAATTCGCGCACTTTCTTCTTGGTGAAGAAATCGACGATCTTGGGAAAGAACCGGGCGAACCAGACGAGCAGTTTGCCTTTGAAGGTGAGACAAATCTCGTGCTTGCCGCGGGCGATTGCTTTGAGCGTGGCCAGGGCGACATCGTCGGCCGTCATGCCGCGCAGGTGATCGAGCTTGACGAGCGCTTTCTGTTCGAGCATGTTCTGCGAAAAGTTGGATTGCGTCAGGCCGGGGCAGATGACCAGCACATCCACACCGTCCTTGGCCATTTCGGCCCGCAGCGCCTCGCTGAAACCCTGCACCGCGAATTTGCTGGCCGAGTAATGGCTGCGGGCCGGGATGCCGCGTTTGCCGGCGATGGAGGAGATGTTGACGATGGCCGGGCGGTTGCCTTGCTTCAAGAGCGGCAGAAAGGCCCGCGTCGTTTCGGTCAGGCCGTAGAAATTGACCTCCATGATCTTGCGCAGGATGTCGAAATCGACATCGGCGAAGTGCCCGGTGGCGCCGATGCCGGCGTTGTTCACGAGGATATCGAGGCCGCCGAAATGCCGCTGGGCCGCTTCGACCATCTTGTGCCGGTCCGCGGGGCTGGTGACGTCGGCGACCACGTACTCCAGCGTGCCGTTCTGGCCGCGAACCTCCTGGGCCAATTCCTGCAGGTACTTTTCATGGCGCGCCGCGGCCAGGACCTTGGCCCCCTGCTGGGCAGCCTGGACCGCGAGCGCTCGGCCGATGCCCTGTGATGCTCCGGTGATCAGCATGCGCGACCCGGCGATGCTGCGGCGCTGTCCCATGAATGCTCCTTGGGCCAAAATCGTGGGGCAGACATTCCTGTCTGCCATGGTTTCGCGACAGACAGGAATGTCTGCCCCACGAAACGCTACGCGTGCTTTCCGGGCATTGTAATCGATGCGGTGCGCGCCTGTCGACGAGTGCGTTTCGTGAAATGGGAAAAAGGGCGGCGAGTTTGCCGCGTGTGCGGATCGTTCCGAAAGGTACGGGGATTCCTTGCAATGAGATGGGGGTGGCGACTATCCTATACATGATGCCGCTTACGGCTTAGCCTGCATTTCTCACCATTGATGGAAAGCAGCGCCGTGTCGGAGGGCGGGTTTTCTAACCCGCCTTGGCTGGACGGGTTAGAAAACCCGTCCTCCGATGGTGAGCAATGCAGCTTAGCGAAGGCGTCGGCGCGATGATTCGCTGAGAAGCTGTTTCGAAACGGGGACTGGCCCGTTTGCCTTGGGGGCCTGTCCCCGTTTTGAAACAGCTTCTAAGCCGCAAGCGAGTTTTCAATATTTCACGCGAGAACTCTTATGGCCGCTCCTGTCATTACCTGTCCGGCGTGCACCAAGAAGTTCAAGGGCAAGGACGGCCTGGAAGGTAAACGCATCAAGTGTCCGCTGTGCGCCACGCCGTTCGTGGTGACTTCGGAGCAGATCAAAGCGGGCGCGCCGGCCGGGGCCAAGGACGGTCCGCCGATCAAGATGAAAGAGGACAAGCCGGCGGCCGCGATGAAGCACCAGCGCGTCAGTTGGAACAAGGAAGACGAGGACAGCACCGGCTACAAGCTGGGCCAGTTCGATTTGCGGGCCCGCTGCCCCAACTGCGCCAACCTCATGGAAAGCGAAGAAGCGATCATCTGCGTCTATTGCGGCTACAACCTGCAGACGCGCACCTGGGGCTCCACCAAGCGCACCACGAGCGTCACCGGCGGCCAGCATTTTCTGCACCTGCTGCCGGGCCTGTTGTACTTTGTGTTGCTGATTACCTTTGTCGTAGGCATCTTGTTCTTCTGTCTGGAGCTGCCGCCCTTGATCGTGGGCACCTGGGCGTCGATCTTCGATCATGAGTCGCTGCGCATGTGGATCATTGGCCTAGCGCTGGGCTTTATGTGGTTGTTTGGTTTGCTGACGGTGAAGCGTTTGGTGCTGAATCCCAAGCCGCAGGAAATCGAGAAGGAATCGAACGCGACGGCGAAGTAGGGACGGTCAAAGTTCATAGCTCGTTTTCAATTTCGCGTTTCACCTCGTCCCAGGATTGGTCCGATTCTGCTGGCTGTGCCAAGCGCCGTTCCAGTTCTTCCCAATGTGAGGGCGGTATTGGCAAGGATTCAGGATGCGCGGCGATATTGTCCCAGAGTTCTAATACCAACTCCAGTTTGTGTTCGACAGGAATCTGTTCGAGTCCAAGTGACTTGACCGTGGGTGCCATGTGTAACCTCCGTTCATTGCTACTTTACATCTATGCCAACAAACGCATCTGATCCATCCAGTTCCTCTCCCATCATACAGCGCAGCGCCCAGATGTGCCGGCCCGTCGGCAGATTGGCGGGGACGCGAAACTCGAATTCACGCCGCGCCGATTTGCCCGCTGCGACGTCGAGCCGCCACTTCTGATTTTCCAACACACCGCGGCCTTCCAGCGTGATCTGCCAAGTCTTTTGCCGATTCAGACGATTCTCCGCCACCAGCGTCCACTTTGTGGTGCGGCCGTCTCGGCTGCACGGTGCAGGCGGGACGCCCGCACCACAATACCGTCAAACTGAGACACCACCAAAAAAACTCACGGCCCTGGGGCCGTGAGTTTTGTTGGTTCATGGAGTCGGGGGGATTGGTGGGATCGGCGGCAGCTGCGGTAGCTCGGGTAGAACCGGTTGGATGCCGGGCTGCGCCAGCTGAACTTGCGGCGGCGGCGTCAGCGGCTGACTGATGGTCACGTTGCTGCGGTTGCCGGCCGTCGGCGTGCCGAAGCCTTGCGGACCTTGAGGCGGCGGATTGTTGGTCGCGCCGGTCGGCGCCACATGGTTCTGCGTTGCGAACCCGCCGTTGGATGTTTGGAAATTGCTCGGCATGTTCGGCGGCGGCGGGAAGCCACTGCCGGTCGCCGTGCCGAAACCGGGGCTGCTGGGCGTGTTCGCCAACGGGAACTGCGGTTGCGGCGGCGTGCTTTGCTTGGCAAGGGCCGGGCCTTTGTTGTTGTTGGAGTTGTTCGCCAACCGTGAGCCGGCGCCGGTTTGACAACCCGCGAGGAGCACGGCTGCGCCGCACATCATGCCCCAGCCGAGTCCGAGCTTCCGTGCCATTGTGCCTCTCCCTTGGGATGGATGGACTTCGGCGGCGCATCCTGCGCCGGACGAAATCCCTGGGTGTCCGAACAAGCGGCGGGACTGTAGCGGGGGCGAAAAACTGGGTCAAGGCCATTTGCGTCAGGGCGCAACAAAAAACCCCGTCCCTTGGCGGGGGACGGGGCTTTTGTGCCTCAGAAGCGGTCGAGCTTAGCGGCAGCAGTTATCGCGGTGGCAGCCACGATCGCAACCGCGATCGCAACGAGCCCGGTCCAGAGCGTCATGCAGGCGGTCAGCCAGCGAGGGGCGGCAGCAGTCGTTGCAGGCGCGGGGCGCCGGGCAAGCGACTTGACGTTCCACGCAGCGGCGGACGTAGCGGGTGCAGGTCACGGTTTCCTCGTGGGGAACGCACACGCGGACGGTGCGTTCGATTTTGCACGGAACCTTGCGGGTTTCGCACACGGTGTACTTCTCTTTCTTCTCGGTCTTCTTGCATTCGTAGGTGCACACCTTGACCTTCTCTTCCTTCCACTCGGTCTTGCAAACCGGAACTTTGCACTTCACTTTTTCCTCGCAGCAGACCTTCTTGCAGACCTTGACCTGGCAGCATTCGTACTGCGGGCAGTACACCCACACTTGGCGGGTGCGCGGGCAGCTGTTGCTGCAAGCGTCTTTGCACGACGTGTTGCAAGCATCCTTGCAGCAGCCGTTGCCATGACCGCTGAACAAGCCGCCGAAACCGCACGCTTCACGGGTTTCCCAGTGACCGAGGCACTTCAGGTGCTTCTTCGTGACGGTCTCTTCGACGTTCTTCCAGGTCTTCTTGCAGACTTCACGTTCTTCGTAGACCGTGGTCTTGTGGCAGACCTTACGAGTCTCTTCTTTGACGACGGGGACGCGCTCCACGCAGCAGACGACGCGTTCTTTTTGCACTTGAACGGTCTCACAGCGGAAGCCGTCAACAGTTTCTTTCTTGCACTCGACCTTGTACACCGTGCGCTTGACGGTGTAGGTCTCGGGCACGCACTCGGTGACCCGAATGGTGCGTGTGGTCGGACCACACGGGGAGCTGCAAGGCGCCGAACAGTTATTGGCCCAAGCGGGTGAAACCGCCAAGGCAGTGATGGCGCCAAGGAGCAGAGCGATACGGACGGGCTGGCGGACCATGCCTTCTCCTTAGTTGCGGTACACGCCGATCCGGTTTCCCACGGACACACCCGCTGGGGTTGGATCGACACTGGGTGAGAGATTACACATGACAACTATGCCCAACGTGGGCGAAATGGAGAAATAGCACCAGGTAAGAAAGTGAAGAAATCCACCGAAAAGATGCCGCGTAGGCGCTCTGCTCCCAAAGCGCAGACCGGGGCGCTTAGAGCAACGAATCGTCCCGTGTCGAATTTCCCTTTTGAGCAGATGGGCGCGATCGGCGAAATGGTCCGGCGTGGGATTTTGACGCAAGTTGCGGCAGCACTGCGGCGCGAAAGACACCGCCGCTTGCGGGTCAGCCTGGATTGCGCACGGCCGGAGGGCGGGTTTTTCAACCCGCCCAAATTAACGGCTTTGGCGCGGATGGGCGGGTTGGAAAACCCGCCCTCCGGAGTTGTGTACAATCCAGGTTAGCGATCCGTTGCTGCGTTTTCGCCAAGCCGCGCGCGGCGGTCGGTGACTATCCACCCTTCTTCTTCTTCTCCTCGGCCGGCTTCTTCGTCGCCGCGGGGCGATCCGGCGGGGTCGCCGGCTTCGTCAGAATTGGCGTCGTTCCGTCCGGCGCTTTGGAAGCCTTGGTCGTGCCGTCGGCTGTTTTGGTTTTCATTGGATCCGTCGGCGCCGCACCCTTCGTCGTCAGCGGCTGCGAGAGCGTCGTCCCCTTGGCATCCGGATTCTTCGACAATTTCGTTGTACCCGGCACATGCTGCGTAGTCGTCCCGCTCAGGGTGTGCGTCGTGCCAGGACCGTGGGGCAGGTTCATCGACGCCGTGCGCGGCTTGGCCAGCGGCGTCGTCCCGTGCGGCACGGTCTCGGTCTTGACGCGTTCCGTGATCGAGGCCTTCTGTACCGACGTCGACGACTCCTTGACCTGTAGTCGCGCGGTCTGATCCAGCGGCACCGTTTTGGCGCCGCGCGACGCCACCACGGACTTTGTCGGCGCCAGCACTGTCGTGTTGTACACGTTGGTCGTCTTGTTATTGATGATCGTCACATTGTTCTGCTGGTGCAGCGTCCGCGGCGGCAAGGGGGCGCGACCGGCGTTGCGCTCCACCGTTACACTGACACGTGTTTCATACCAGCCCGGCGTATGGCGGTGCTCGTAGCGGTGATAGACCACGACCGCATCGTAATGCCGCTGGCTATAATGGTAACCGCACTCGAAGCCGATGGCGGTGTAGCGTGGGCCGTAATAGTCGCCGTAATAGTAATGGCAGAAGCCGGGCCGCACGAAGTAGGCGTCGACGAGGATCGTGTCGGAAACCGCGTAATACGGCGTATAAACGAAGTGCGGGCCGACGACGACGGTGTCCACCACGACTGGTGCGTACAATACGCCACGCCGCGCGATCGAATAGTCCCAATATCCTGCGACGAAGACGAAGCCGAACGGCGTCCAACGATAATGCGAGGCGACATACACATGGCCGATCCGCACACGTGTATAGTAACCGGCGCGCCAGACATAATGATCGCCGACCCACATCCAGTGGCCGGGGACATAGAACATGTCCGGCTCCGCGGGGGCTGCCGGCGCTGCGATCTGCGGCGGCGGCGGCGGTTCCGGATAGTAGGTCACCTCCGACGTCTTTTGCGCTTCGACCGTGCGCCAGAAACCGGGCACCCACTGATGTTGCCCGCTGACTTCGCGCCAATAGCCCGACACCCAGTCCTTGCCCTGCGGCTTGACGCGCCAACATCCCGAGACCCAAAGGAAATCGCCCCGGTCGTCATCCCAGCCCCAATAGCCGCCGATCCACACCGCGTCGCCTTCCGGCTTCTCCTCGGGCGGCATCTCTTCGATGTTGACCGGCGGTTTCTTCGGCACGCCGTAGGTCGGCTTGGGCTCGGCGGTCGGCGTCGCAAACGCTTCATGAATCGGCCCGCGCGCCTGCACCTCGACGCCTTTGGGAACATCCGACGCAGCGGCCGGCGCTTCCTGGGCTAGGGCGCTGACGGGCGCCTGTGGCGAAGATAGGAAAAGGGAGCAAACGGCGGCAACCGCCACCGACGACAGCAACAAACCAAACCGGCGAACTTGCATGGTGGGTCTCCATTCCCGCCGCTAATGTGGGCACTGCCGCCGCGGCGTGGTTGCCATTTGTAACGGGTTGGCGGAATGGAGTCCAGGGCAATGGCGAAATGGCCTGTCGTCAGGGGTGAATTCGTTCGCGAAATCGCCACACGTGCAAGACAGTTACGTCGCCATTGTCAACACGATAGTTCACGCCCAAGGGCGCCTCAATCAACATGCGCCGTCCATGAGCCCTCGATTCACCGACGTTGAGTGGATCGTGAGTCAATTGTGAATCAATTTCATGCGTCGCTTTGGTAATCCTGTTTCTGGTTGCTGAATCGGCGTTCGTCCATAGCGTCGCCAATTCCTTGATCGTCGAGTAAAGCCAATCGACGCGGTAGTTCATAGCTTCTCCAGAAAATCCAGCACCTCTTGCGTCGTAAAACGCCGCTCATTCGATTTTTCTCGACGATCAAGTTCCTCCTCGCTGACCTGCGGCTCCAAGCACGACCGATCCGTCTCTGGGACGAAGCAGCCGATAACTTGGCCATTCTCGTCGCAAAGTTCAGCTAGGTGCTTGACGCCCTGAAGCTGCTCTTTCATTTCACGGCTAATGGTAATGCGCGACATTTTCACCTCCCTTTTCGCTCTTGATTATAGCTCCCGATCCGCCGCAACTCAAACGTTAATTATGCTAAAGCCGATCGTAGCGCCGCCAAAACACGCGTCTCGGCGTCAACAAGCGTCGTTTGCAGCGTGGCCCCGGAGGCCAGGCGGTGGCCGCCGCCGCCGAATTGCTCCGCGATCTTGGCGACGTCGATTTTCTCGCGCGAGCGGAAGCTCACCTTGATGCCGCCGGCCGGCTGTTCCATGAACAACAGGCCAACTTCGACGCCGGCGATGCTGCGCGGGTAGTTGACCAGATTTTCGCTGTCGGACGGAATGGCGCCGGTGGCCGCGTAATCGGTCAGGCGCAAGTCCATCAGCGCCACTTTGCCGTTCTCAATAACCCGCAGCCGCGGCAAAACCACGCCTAACAGCTTGAGGCGGGCGAGCGTGTTGCATTCGTAAAGCTGCTCGTAAAGCCAAGTCGGATTGGCCCCGGCGGCAGTCAGCTCCTTCGCGAGATCAAAGGTAGTCGGCGTCGTGTTCGGATGCCGAAACCAACCGGTGTCGGTCGCCATGGCGGCGAACAGAAAGTTGGCAGCCTGCGGCGTCAACGGCCGGCCCAGCGCCTGAATCGCTTCGTAGACCAGTCGGCCTGTCGATTCCGACGTCGTGTCACGCAGGAGCAGCGCGCCCAGATCGTCCTGCGAAACGTGATGGTCGATCACCACCTTGTCGCACGCCAGTGTTTTGAGAAACGGCCCAAAATCGCCGAGCTGGTTCCAGGTGCCGGTGTCGAGAATAATGACCGCCTCGACGTCGCGATAGCTGTCGCCCGGCAGCTCGAAGCGACGAATGCGTTTGCCCGGATCCATGAAGTCGTAGCGCGGCGGCCAGTTGCTTGAGATAACGAGCCGCACGTCCTTGCCCAGCGTGTCGAGCACTTCCGCCAGGCCGAGCTGCGAGCCCAGGCCGTCCGGATCGGGCCGCACGTGCGTGGTCAGCAAGAACTTCCGGCGGCGGCGAACGAGATCGACGAACGGCGTCCAATCAATCGGCATGGGATGCTCCGTACGGGAAGAATCCATTATTATAATGGTTTTGATACCAGCGGATGATAACATCGCGTCGGGGGGTGCTGGTCATGCCGAAGCGTTTGCGTTCGTTGTTGATTCTGGCGGTTGCCGTCGGCTGCGTTTCCGCCGCCGTCGCTTGGCAGTCGCCGGCCAAGGACGACGGCAAGGATCTGCTCCCCGTTCTGCGGCAACCGCCCCCGAAGTACTGGAAAGGCAACCTGCACACGCATTCCTTCTGGAGCGACGGCGACGATTTCCCGGAGATGATCGCCGATTGGTACCAGCGGCACGACTACCACTTTCTGGCGCTGTCGGACCACAACATCCTGGCAGAGGGCGAGCGCTGGATCGACATGCAAGCCGGCAAGGCAGGGCGGGCCGAGGCGCTGCGCAAATATCGCGCCCGCTTCGGCGACGTCTGGGTCCAGCGCCGCGAGATGGAAGGCATCGAGCAAGTCCGCCTCAAGCCGCTGGCTGAATATCGCAGCCTGCTCGAACAGCCGGGGCGATTCCTGCTGATCCCCGCCGAAGAGATCACGACGCGTTTTGCCTTGAAGCCCGTGCACGTCAACGCCATCAATGTGCGCGACTTGATTGCGCCGTCGGGCGCCAAGGACGTGACCGAAACGGTGCGCGTCAACCTTCGCGCCGTCGCAGAACAGCGCAAGAAGACCGGCCGGCCGATGCTCGCCTTCCTCAATCATCCCAACTTCGGCTGGGGCGTGAAGGCGGAAGAGATGCTGGTCGAGGAGTTGCGCTACTTTGAAGTCTTCAACGGCCATCCGAGCGTCCGCAACTACGGCGACAAGGTACATCCGAACACGGAAAAGTTCTGGGACATCGCCCTGGCGCTGCGCCTCGGCAAATTCAAGATGCCGGTCCTGTTCGGACTGGGAACCGACGACGCCCATGCCTACCACGTCTGGGGCCTCGGCAAAACCAATCCGGGCCGCGGCTGGATCATGGTGCGCGCCCCGCATCTCACCGCCGAAGCGATCGTGAAGGGGATTGAAGCCGGCGATTTCTACGCATCGTCTGGTGTGACGCTGGATGAAGTGCGCCGCGACGGCGACGTGCTGCGCGTGAAGATCCACGGCGAAAAAGGCGTGACTTACAGGACGCAGTTCATCGCCACGTTGCGCGACACGCCGCTCGACTCGGAGCCGCGCAAGGATGACCAGGGCCAAGTGCTGGACGTGACGCGCCTCTATCATCAGGACGTAGGCAAGGTCGTGGCGGAAACCGAATCGCTGCAGCCGGCGTATCGTCTGACGGGACAAGAGTTGTACGTGCGGGCGCGCGTGGTGTCGTCGAAGCCGCACCCCAACCCCTACGAGAAGGGCGACGTGGAAATGGCGTGGACGCAGCCGGTCGTGCCCTGACCCCGTTTACGTCTAGCGCGGCATCGGTTAGAATAGAATTGTAAGTCAAAGACACTCGCTGAGGAGCAAGTCGTGCATTTTCGCTTCGACCCCGACAAGACGCTGCAAGCAATTGGCGTCCTTTTGGAAGCCGACGACGGCCGCATGGGCTATTTGCGACTATTGAAGCTTCTGTACATCACAGACCGCGAGTTGCTGGCGGAATCCGGCCGAACCCTTACCGGCGATCGTGCAGTGGCGATGAAAAACGGTCCGGTGCTCAGCCATGTCTATGACACGATCAAGGGTCAAACGTCGTGTGCCGACACGTGGTTTCAGTTCATCCACAAACAGGGTTATAAGATTGTCCTCAAGCAGCCGCCGGGACGCGGCAAGTTGTCCAAGCGTGAGGTCGCGAAACTCGTTGAGGTATCGGATCGATTCAATCAACTTGAAGACTTCGATCTCGCCGAGCAAACGCATCTCCTGGAAGAGTGGCGCAAGAACTACCATGAAGGAACGTCCACGCCCATTCCGTGGCAAGATGCACTGCTCGCTCAGAATAGGGCGGATTTGATTCCCATTGCCGAAGCCGATGCAGCGACCCGGGCATCCATCGATGCAGTTTTTGGGAGCTGAAGTGCGTGCAAGCCGGCGACACGTTTCTGGTGAAGAGCCATTCGCTCGACGACCATTTGTGGGTCGTTCTTTCTGATCCGACCAAGGACCCAACGCGCGTGCTGATTGTCAGCTTGACCACGGCAACGGACTACAAAGAGCGCGTCTGTTTGATTCAGGCTGGACAGCATCCGTGGGTTCGCCATGAATCCTGCGTAGCCTATGACAAGGCAAAGGTTGTCGCGCTCAGCCATTTGCTTGCGCTCAAGGATCAAGGGCTGATCGAATTGCAAACGGCGATTTCTGCGCAATTGCTACAACAAATTCGCGATCGCGCCGGCGATTCCGTCGATCTGCCGATGGAAATGGCAGATATCCTGTCACAGCAAGAACTTGTCGATTTTTAGCGACGATCGCTCAAAACAACTCCATCACCGGCTGCCCATCGCAGATGAAACGCAACTGCCCTTGAATGTCGTAAAGCTGCGCGCGCGGGTCGATGCCCATCACGTGGTAGATCGTCGCGGCCAGGTCGCTGATGTGGACCGGGCGTTCGCGCGGGTAGGCGGCGATGCCGTCGGAGGCGCCGAGCACTTGGCCGCCGCGCACGCCGCCGCCGGCCAACACCACCGAGTAGCAGTTGCACCAATGATCGCGGCCGCCGACGTTGTTGGTGTTGTTCGAGAAGTTCACACCCATGCGCGGCGTGCGGCCGAATTCGCCCAGCCAGATCACCAGCGTGTCGTCGAGCAAAGCGCGGTTGTGCAAATCTTCGAGCAACGCGCTCAGCACCTGGTCGGCAGGCGGCAGTAGGCGGTCGAGGCGGGCATAGTGGTTTTGATGCGTGTCCCACGCTTCGCGATCGACATCGGTGTGCGAGAAGACGGAGACGAACGGCACGCCGGCCTCGACTAGCCGCCGGGCCAGGAGCGCGCTTTGCCCTTGCTGATGCCGGCCGTAGCGGTCGCGGATCGTCTCCGGTTCCTGGCTGAGATCGAACGCTTGCTTGGCGATAGGCGAGGTGAGGATGTTGAACGCCCGCCGATAGTGCGTGCCCATCGCATCGATGGCGCCGTGTCGCTCCAGGCTGCGCTGCACGCTGTCGAGCCGGCGCAGGAGCATTTGGCGATCTTGAAAGCGTGCCGCGTCCAGTTCTTCGGGAAGCGCGAAACTGTCGATGCGGAAGTCGGGATCGCTCGGGTCGGCGCCGAGGACGAACGGATCGTAGGCCGCGCCGAGGTAGCCGCCGAGCAGGCCGGGCGATTTCGCGGGGCCGTTGTTGGTGACGTTGGGAATGATGACGTGGTGCGGCATCGTCGCCAGGCCGGGCCGGAGCCGCGCCACGACCGAGGCATAATGCGGATGGTCGGTGCGCGTGGCGTTGGTGCGATTGGAGACCGCCATCGGATCGGTCGCCTCGCGTCCCACCAGGCTGGCGTAGATCGCCGGATTATGGCAGCGAATCAGATGATGTACGGTGCGGACGATGGCGAACTTGTCCGCTTGCTGGGCGACGCGCGGCAGCGCCTCGGTGACGCGCATGCCCGGCACGCGCGTGGCGACGGGTCGAAACGGGCCGCGCACTTCCGCCGTCGCAGCGGGCTTGGGATCAAACGTGTCGCCTTGATACGGCCCGCCGAGTTGGAAGAGGAGGATGCACGCCTTGGCCCGGGCGCGGTGCGGCTGCTGCGTCGCCGCCCGGCCCGCGAGCACGTGAAGCAGGCCGGGGCTAAGCAGTTGCACGCCGCCGATTTGCAGGAAGCGGCGGCGGGTCAACGCGGGAATCAGCGAATGCGAATCGTGCATGATCATGGATGATTGTAATCCAGCGCGCAGCCGTGAAGCGAGTGTTTTTCACTCCTCTTCTGCCAGCACGGCCAGCGCATAGGCACACGCGGCCGCAGAAACGGCAGGCGAGAGTTTCTTTTGCAGCGACACGACACGATAGTCGTGCAGTATAGCACACGCCTTGAGCGCCGCCCGCGCCAGGAATTCTCCGGTGCCGGATACCAGGACGACCGCGGGCGAAGCCGGAAGCGATCCAGCAACCCATTGCACGGCGCGGGCAACGTCATGGACCTGCGCGTAAGACGCTGCCCGAGCCAATCCGACGGCCTGATCCCAGGCAAAATGCTCCTGATCATCGCAGCGCATGCGCGCCAGTCGCGCGTGGGCGGCAGCTCGGGTCGCGGGTTGCCCATCGGCGGTGTCGAGATCGCGCGGCTCCTCGGGCAGCTTCTTCAAGACGAGATACACGTCGTGCATGGTCGCAAACAACTCCCGTGCCACTCCGGCTCGCAGCACCGCACAAATCGGTGTGCGACGAACCCCGGTATAGACTAACTCACGCGTGGTCAGCCGCTCCGGATCGGTCAAGCCGCGCGGCACAGGCCGACCTTGCCATAGCGGGATGATATCCGTCGTCGTAGAGCCGATGTCGATGAGCAGCGCGGTACCCTCAGGCGCAAAGCGCCCGACGAAGGTGGCGAGGGCGTGCCAGTTCGCGGCGGCCACACGCAGCGGCTGGGCGCGGGCTTCAGCCACGTTGACGAATCGGCCCTGCGTACTCCATATCTGGATCGGCGTCTTCGGCACTGCCCGCGTCACGGCATCGAGAATCGCGTGAATGCCTTCGCGTTTCGTGGCGAAGCAATCGCATAATTCTCCGGTCATGGTGACAGCCAGACGATCCGGCTCGAATTGCCGCACGATTTCCCGCAAACGTTTGGACAAGTTTTGCGGCTCGCGCCAGAGCGGAAACGGCACACTGAGCGCGCGGCCGTCCGCAGTCGCCGCCTTCAAGTTGGCGCCGCCGATGTCAAGGCCGAGGACAGACGGTGAATTGGATCGCAGCCACAGATTCATGTGGAAAGTGTATGAGGTGCGACAGAGTCGAATGGGCTGTCTTTGCTGCCCACTGCCCACTGCCCACTGCCCACTGCCTACTGCCCACTGCCTACTGCCTACTGCCCACTGCCTACTGATAATCACGCCGCTTGTTCGAGCGGCAAACTCGGCGGGTCGGGTTGATCGAGCAGGGCGCGGGCGATGCGCTCCACTTCGTCGCGCATCGCAACGAGCTGTTGTTCAGCGACGAGGCGCTGAGCGTGGGCGTGCTGCAGATCGTGCTCCAGGCGGGCACGCTGACTTTCCGTCTGCACCTGCTGCTGTTCCCAAGCGGTCTGCTTTTCCATCAGTTCCGTTTCGGCGGCGGCGACTTCGGACGCACGGCGCTCCAGAGCGTCATAACGTTGTTCCAGATGGCGCAGCTCGGCCTGCAGGGCGGTGCGTTCGCGGCCGGCCTGGCGGATGGCCTCGGCATTGTGCGTCAGCCAGCGCCGGCGCAAACGTTCCAGCCGCCGCTCGGCCTGCGGATCGTCGGCGGACCGGGCCAGCACTTGCTCGCGGTATTGCTCCAGGGCCAGCGCCTTCTCGGCCAGCAGGCGTTTTTCTTCATCCAGCGCGGCCACGCGCTGGGTTACTTCCAAACGCAGCTTGGCGATCTCTTTGCGAAACGCCCCCAGGGCAATGCGCTGGCATTCCAGTTGATCCACTTCGCGCTTGCGGCGCTTGGCCCAGCGCTGACGCAACTCGACCAGCGCCGTCTGGTGCTGCTCGCCGGCGGCGTCTTTGCTCTCCAGTTCGGCCAAGATTCGCGTTTTGTCGGTCGTCCAGGCATTTTCCTCGATGCGGAGCTGCGTGCCCCAGGCGATGAGCTGATGTTGCGCTTGCGCCAGCTCTTCATGGCGCTGGCGCAATATATCTTCGGCCTGAATGCTCGCCTGTTCGCGCGCTTGCACCAGCAGATCGCGATCGAGCAGCCGCTGGCCGAGCGCTTCCATCTCGGCGGCGGCTTGCGCCCGCTCCGCGTGCCACTGATCGTGCAGCCCCAGCATTCGCTCCCAGGCTTCCACGAGCTGGCGGCGCTGGTCGGCTAACTCTTCGGCGAGCCGATCCAGGTCGGCGACGCGCTGCGCATCGACGACCGTCGGCGCGGCGGTTGGGAAGCGTTCGGCCTTGGCGGCGTCCACGAGCGCGGCGGCGGCGGCAAGCGCCAACGCGGAAGGCGCCGGGACGGGTTGGTCCAGCACGGTCCCAGTTTCGGCCACGGACGGCGGCGCAGGTGCATCCAGGGGCGCCAGAGCGGCAAAGGTCTGTTCGCGCCGATAGATCTCTTCCTCAAGCCAGCGCAAGCGCGCCTCTTGCTGGTTCATCGTCGCGCGCTGGTTCTGGACGCGCGCATTGACGCCGTCCAATTCCAACTCCAGCGCTTGGCGCTGGGTTTGCCAGACGCGTTGATCGTGGTCCAGCTGCGCGCGGGCGGCGGCGATGCGCTGGGCGGCGGCTTCCACTTGCTCAGTGCGCACCCGCAATGCAGCGCGCTCCAACCCGCGGCGATGCTTCCAGCGAAATTGCCCGCGCCGCAGCTTGCCCCACGCTTCCTTCAGGTGCAGCCGCGACAACTCCGCCTCGCCGTTGAAGCGCAGTCGGCGCTCGCGCAAATCAGCTTCCTGGTCCTCGACGCCACGCTGACGCTGGTCCAGCGATTCAGCCAAGCGGACCTGGGCGCGTTGCCGTTCGATGTACTGCTGTTGCCGATGCTTCCAGTGGCGGTGCCAGCGGCGCTTGAGCTTGTCAACCAAGCCGGATAGCCGCTGGCGTTCGGCGTGTGTGTGCTTTTCCGCGTCGAGAATCTCGCGCTGCGGTTGCGACAAATCCCCGGTGATCCGCTCGATATGCCGCTCGTAGGATTGCCGTTCCTGCTGCACGGCGGCGCGCTCGGCCTGCACCTGCTCGCTGAGCAGCACCAGTTGGCGGCGTTTCTCTTCCACATGAGCGGCGAAATGTTCTTGCTGATGCTCCAGCGCGGTCCGTCGCTCGGCGATCCGGCATTCTTCCTCATCCACAGCGATCTGCTGGGCAGCGATGGCCGCCACCTGGATGCGCAGCGCCTCCGGCGCCGTGGGTCCCGGTGCGTCATCGTCGGCCAATCTGTGAACTTGGGGATCCATCCCGACGCCCTTGTGCAAGCGGCAGCGGTGGCGATGCGGCCGCCGCAAATACGGTTGTCTTCATTATCGGCAGGCGAACGAGGCGAATTGAGCAAGCAGCGAAAACCGGCAAAATCAACAAATCTGCGAAAAAAGACCCGGGCGAACCAGCCTGGGCCGGCGTGGTAAGCACGATCTGTCCAAACTGCCGACGCCAAATCCCGATGTTTCGCTTGCGGCCTTGCGGAGATTTCGCAACTTGTGCATTCGTCGCGCTAAGCCGCTGTTTCAAAACGGGGACTGGCCCGTTTGCTTTGGGGGGCCTGTCCCCGTTTTGAAACAGCGGCTATGCCGCAAGCGACCAGATTCCCTAACCTTCCATAACGCTGTTGATGTTCTTGACGATCTCCGCTTCCGACGCCAAGCCGACGATCGTGCGTTGCGGTTGATCGCCGCCCTTGAAGATCAAGACACGAGGAATGTTGGTGACGCGATACTTGGCAGCGAGATCTTGAGCTTCGTCCACGTTCAGCTTGCCGACTTTCACTTTGCCGGCGAACTGCGTGGCGACGCGGTCGATGATCGGGCCGAGCTGCCGGCACGGGCCGCACCAGGGGGCCCAGAAATCGACGAGCACCGGCACGCCGCTTTGCGTGACTTCCTGGTCCCAATTCGCTTGCGTGAATTCCATGACATTTTGACTGGCCATGCTGGTCCTTTCTATGCGGAATGGTTGAATGCTGGAATTATAGGCAAGCCGGACAAGGCCCGCCACGGAGCGCTCGCGTTCCCTGGCCTGCGCCGCGCGCGGGCGGATTCGGCGAACTTGACGTAACTGGAAGTGTCTTCTAGGATGCACCTGTCCTGCAAAGGACGGCCCCGTCGTCTAGAGGCCTAGGACACGGCCCTTTCAAGGCCGCGACACGGGTTCGAATCCCGTCGGGGTCAGTCGCCGATCTTGCAACGCGGCACGCCTCTAGCGCCCCGGACGGCCAGGCGGCTTGCCCCACGTTCACCCCACCACTGCCTTGACCGTCAGTCCCTGTTGCTGAAACTCGCCAAGCAGCTCCACCTGCTGCCGTTCATCCCGGCACGTCACCACGATCAGAAACTGCTCCGGATACGACGTGATCCCCGGCCGCTCGTTCTTGACCGCTTCCCATTTCTCCTGCGCCGCCTCGCGCCACGCCCGCTTCAAATCCTCCGACACGGGCGGCGCCAGTTCCACGAGGCGCTCGCGCAACTGCTCCTGCGTCTTCGCCAGGCTCGCCAACGGATCGATCGACAGGAGCAGCGTCCGCGCTTCCTCCTCGGTCACGTCCAGCACCTCGACATCGACGTCCATGTCCGGATCCATGTCGCGCCGCAAATGTCCATCGATCAGCTTTAGCCGCCCGTCGGGCAACTCGAACGCCAACAGGCTGCGCGCAAAGCCAACATCCTGGTAAATGGCATCAAGCGCCGCCCGTTGCCCCGGCGGATGAAAGCGATAGTTCCACTCATGCGGCACCAAATCCCCCGCCCGCACCCGCCGATGCTCCTTGATCCGATTGCGAATAGTCGCTTGCATGGAAAACTCCTTGTCATTGGTCATTCGTCATTCGTCAGTAGTCAGTGGTCAGCAGTCATTGGCCAATTGCTCCGCACGCCCGTTTGTATTTACTACTGACCACTGACTACTGACCACTGACTTCCTCGCCATCTTCCCCGCGTCCAAACTCGCCACCAAATAGCGCAGCGCCGACAGCGCATGATTGTGTGCGTCCACGGGCGTCTCGGAATCGCGCTCCGTCGCACTGTCGTCCCAGCGGTATAGCCCTGCCTCGTGCAAGAGATTCGGACAGCGCCCCTCCAGTACCTTCAGCGTCCCGTTGGCCAGCCGAGCCGTCACCGCCGCGATCCCCAGTTGTAGCGCATTCTTCCCCTGGCGCACCACGAAGTCCGCCTTGCGCAGCTCGCACCGCTCCATCGCCCCCGACGGGTCCGCATACCACGTCACCCGTTTCGGAATCCGCTCCGCATTGTAGGAAAGTGGCTTCTGCCGCGCATAATGCTCGCCGACCAGCCACAGCACATCATCGTTGTCCAGAATCCCCCACAGCGCCGCAAACGGATTGCGAAACCCAAAATCAATCCCGCCGACCCAGCGGGCAGAAGGCAGTAGGCAGTCGGCAGTTGGCAGCCGGCAGTCGGCAGTTGCCGATTGAATCCCCGTCCGGTGTTTACTTTCCAACGCCAACTGCCCACTGCCAACTGCCGACTGCAAACTGCCCACCGGCACCACGCACCTGCTGAAATCCGGAAACACCAGCCCCTCCAGCGATTCGAACGAGCATTCATACTCCTGCCGATAATACGAGTCGCCATACGCCCGCCGCTCTTGCTCCAGAAACGCCGTCGGAATCCGCGTCACTTTCTGGGCCGGCACCTCGACCCGCGTCCAATCGTCGCCGCCGCGCGCCCACGCATTCCAGAAAAACCCACGCTTGCCGTATGGCGTCGACAAGCAAATCAGCCGCCCCGCCGACACCGCCAGCATCGGCCGCACCGCCCGGTAAATGTCGTCCGGCACCCGCGCCGCCTCGTCGATCACCAAGTAGTTCACCTTCGCATACCCCCGAATCGTGTCCTCCCGGCACGGCAAGCACACAATCCGGCTCTCATTCGTCAGCACCAGCTCCGACGCCGTCAGCCGCTCCTTGAGCGGTTCGTCGATCTTGCGATAGGCATCGGTCATGATGCGAAACAACTCGCTCGACTGCCGCTGACTGCGCGACACCAGCAACACCTTGGTCCCCGGTTCCCAAATCGCCTCGACCAGCCCCAGCATCGCCACGACGGTCGACTTCCCCGCCTGCCGGCAACAGTTGAGGAGCAGCCGCGCATGCCGCCCATCAAGCACCTCGAGCTGCCAGGGATCGGGATCAAGCCCAAGGCTGCGCATGACTTCGGCGGCGGGGGGACGGGTTTGGATGGAGAGGGACATGGGCGTAGACCTGGTGGCACAGATTGAAAATCTGTTCTGGAGCACCGAAGGAGGATGGACTGCTTTGGAGTCCGTTGTCCCTTGGACAAGGGCGGCTCTGAAATCCGCCTCACGAAGGGAGCTGACGTGCGTGTCAACAACTCGATGGTAACATGGATCGACGTAGTCGCAAGGTCGGTAGTACGTTTTTCGTACACGATTCCCAGACGGTCTCAAAACTCCAGTTTCTCGAACAGAAACACTTGATGGATCGTCAGATACTTCAGTTTGTAAGCCTCACAAACATGGGGAATCCTCGCCTTGCCTGGCGCGTACTTCTCTTCGGTTACGACAATTACCTCCTCGGCATACAACTCGCTCGCCTCTTTCAACGCCAAGGCAACAACGAATGGATCGGCACTTTGCGTCGGTTGGTCCGCATCGACTAGATCGGGAAAGCGCCTCAGAATCTGCTGGACGCGCTCAACGATGTCGGAGGAATTCTTGCGGAACATCTTCGTCCGTTTCCGTCCCCATTTCACAAGGGCGTCGTCTTTGCGCTGCAATTCTTGCAAGACCATCGAAGGCGCCAGCAGCCGTTCTTGTTTGATCAATCCATCGAGTCTCTTCCACACCTCCGGATGGCTCTTGAAGGGCCGCCATCGCCGGAGGTCGATCAATGAAGACGTGTCGATGCAGTAGACGACGTCCGACACTTTACGCGCCCTTTGCGAGTTGGCGGAAATCCTTTACCTTCGTGCCCAAGTACGTGGTTGCTTCACTGACGGTGATCAATTCACGTTTGGCCGCTTCAACAACGAGCGACACAAACGGCTTGCCCCGTTGCAAGAGACAGCGCGCCGGCGCCTTCAAGCCGCCGCCGCCTTGCGGGCGAGCTGCGGCAGCCTCATCCTGTCGCTGCCAGCCCTGGCTCAACTGCCGATACGTCTGCGCGGAAACGGCGCCCAAGTCGTGCAATCGGCCCAGCACAACATACCGGCTCACGAAATAGCGGCGCGCAAGCGTGCGAAAAGTGTCGTCCGACGGTGAGTTCGGCAATCGCTCTTGAATTTCCTCACGAGGCAAGAGCAGTGCCGCCGCAAAGCGATTGCAAAACGTCTCGATCCGCTGCGACGACTCGCCGACGTGGAATTCAGGATTGCAGACGCCGGGCCGCCTGAGCAGCAAGTGAGCATATTCGTGAAACAGCGTGAAGATCCGCGCACTGGCGGCATCACTTTGGTTCAGGACGATGGCGGGGCGCTCGTTTTCGATGACCGAGAACCCGCGCGCGTCGGCCACGGGCATTTTGAACTGAAAAACAAATACATGCTGAGCTTCGATGGCGGTGCGCCATCGCTTCAGCGCTTTCCAGAGGTCGCCGAACGCCGCTTGTTCTTCGACCGTAACGCCCAGGATTTCGCGAACTGCGCTGGCGGTCTTCTCCGGGTCGCTCGAAAGGTCGATGCCAGGCTCGACAAAGCGCATTTCCGTTTTAAGTTGCTCTTGCAACTCAGTGGCTTTGCGAACGAGCCACCGAGCTGTGCGAATGGCAAAAAGCGTCCGCGGCGAGAATTGCCCTTTGCCGTCAGGCAATGTCCGGAAATCCGGCGGAGGTGGGGCGTCGTGGGGGGGCGCCGGCAGCAGCAGGGAAGCCACGGGCCGTTTGTAGATCGCCGCAAGCTTATTGAGCACCGTCCAGTTGGGCCGGCGTCGGCCGGTTTCCCATGCCAGCAATAGCTCGGCCGGCTTTCCGCAGCGCAGCGCCGCCTCTTCGACGCTGTACCCCGCGCTTTCTCGCGCCCAGGTCAGGACCGCTGGATTGACATCAACGGTAAAGCTCTTTGCGGACATAAATTCGCCTACAGAATCCACCCTCAGTTCAATCGGCAAATCGTTCCGGCAATCCTTGGACAATCTTAACCGTTTCGATGCTCACGCGCACCACTTGGCCAACCAACTTGACGATGTATTCCGGATCATCCGGGCGGTTCGGGTCCGAGCGGATGCCGCTGCGTTTATCTTCGCTGACCTGGTACTGGTCGATGACCCAATCCAGGGCGCTGCGGTTGCCGAGGCGATAGTCGAACACTTCGGGCGGGATGCCGGCCAGGGTCAGCGAGGGGTTGACCTTGAGCGACGTTTTGTCTTTCGAGAGCCGCATCTTGTCCTCGACGTGGTACGACAGCGGCATGCCTGGGGTTTCGATGAACTTCAGCTCGTACGGCTCCAGCTTTTCGTAATCCAGGTGCAGCCGGGCGAGTTCCTTGCCGGCGTCGGCGAAGGCCCAGAAGTCCGGCGCGAACGGAATCCGCGGCAGCTCGCGTTTGAGGTTATCGGCGAACTTGGTGCGGTAGCCGGGATGGTGGAGCAACCCGTAGACGTAGTAGAAGATGTCCCACTTGGTGATGTCATCGGCGGTGCGTTCGGCGAGCCGCGGGGCGTCAGCCCCCGGTTGCTGCATCCCGCGTTTCCCTTTCGCCGTCGCGTGGGATTTTGAATCCGAGGGCTTACGCCCTTCGGCTCGCCGGTCCGTGTAATGTGTCCGAAACTGCTCCAGCGCCCAATCGGTGATGTTCTCGCGGCGATTGGTGCCGTCTTCGTCGTAGATGTAGAAGGGGAAGCATTGGAAAGTGTCCAAGGAGGTAAGCGACAGATTGGGTATTCGGTCCGTGATGATCGTAGCCCAATTGGCACGCCCGCCCGGCCCCGGCACGCAAACCATGCGGTTTTCCGCTTCCGCCTTCGCGGTCGGCATGATTTTGGGAAACGTGTATACCTCGGCGTTGATGATCCGATCGAAAAAGAGAAACCGCTTCGTGAACGGGTGATAGAGAGCATGACGGATCTTGTCGTCGGCAAACTCGGCGTACCGACCTCGCGCAAGGTCCTTCTTCAAGTCGCGATCCCAAACGATCTTGTCGTATCGAACAAAAGTGTCAAGGTCAGCTTTTCCGCCTGCGCGACGATAGCGATCTACTTCCCCGTTATACGCATCGATGAATTCCTTGACTCGTTGAACTAACGTCGGGCGATCAAAGTCGTAGACGACCTTATCCCGATGTGTCGCAACCCCGAGGCCATATTCCTGAAATAGTGTGAGTGCCTTGTTCCATTCCGCCGAGCGGCCCTCCTTGGAACCAATCGGCAAGAACCTCGCAAACTCCACGCCGTTGGCAGGCGCCAGCCAAGCGTCGTCCGGATCGGGGTCGATCTTCCGCCATTTCACTTCGCTGATACCGGCATGTTTGGCGAGCCAGTCGAGTTTTTCCGCTCGGCGCAGTTTCTTGTCGACTCGGTGGAATCGTAGGCTCATGCGTCGGTGTTTCCGGCGGCGCACGGCCACGGTAATCCCGACTCCAACCTGAATTCCGAAGACGTTGTATTGCGTTCCCGAGAGCGTCGGATTCCGTCGTACGTTGCCTTCCAGGTGAATATGGTAGATGCGTGAAAACTCGCGAGCCAAATGGCGCCGCATTCCGTCAAAGGCCAGTTGGTCCACAAAACTGTTGTTGGTCACAAAACAAACGATGCCGTCGCGATCTTCCAGGCGGTCAAGCGCCCAGCGAAAGAACTTGACATAAGGATCATTCAACTTGCTGACGCTCGTCGCCTTCGATGCTTTGCCAAAGGTCTCTTTCACGCGCCGATCAATGAACGAGTATTTGCGGTTCTTGTTTTGGTCGTTTTCGTTAATCTGGCCGACGTTATAGGGCGGATTGCCGATGATCACGGTGATCGGTGCGCTCTTCTGCCTGACCACACGCGCGGTGTTCTCTTCGGTCATGAATTCGAAAAACCGCTGCGTTCCATCCCCGTTGACAAGATCAAGCGTGTCGACAAAGCACAAACCTTCGAACCCCTGATACTCGCCGGTAATCTCAAAATACGCATGTTCAATATTCAACGCCGCGATGTAATACGGCAGCAGCATCACCTCGTTCGCGAACAGTTGCTCCTTGTACACGCGCGGCAGGTCGCGCTTGGGGATGCGGCGGATCAGGTTGACGATGAAGTTGCCGGTGCCGGTGCATGGGTCGAGGATGTTCACGCCCTTGGAGCCCAGCGTCAGGCCGAACTCCGTCTTGAGCACTTCCTCGACGCTGGCGCACATGAAATCGACAATGGGTTGCGGCGTGTAGACGATGCCGTGCGTGTCGGCCACCTTGACCGAGTAGCCCTGGAAGAAGCGCTCGTAGACCGTGTTGAGGAACTGCTGCTTCTCGCCGAAGTCTTCCAAGATGTGAGCGGCGTCTTCGATGGCGCGGTAGAAGCGGTCCAGCGATTTGAGGAATTGATCGCGGCTGAAGGTTACGCTGATAAGGGCCTCGATCACCTTCTCGATCTCGGCGGCGATGACGTTGCGGCGCGTGAACTCCTGGTTGTCGAAAATCTTGCGGATGAGCCGTTCCGTGAGGAGGTGCTGCACCAGCATTTCATCGACGGCCGCCTGGCTGATATTCGGGTTGAGCGTTTGTTGGCACAGAGCGAAGAAGCCGTCGAATGCCTGCTGGAACTTCTTGTTCTTCTGGTGCGCTTCCGTGATGATCGTGACCAGCCGGCCGGCCAGCTCCGGGACGCGGGTTTGGAATTCCGTGACCGCCTGATGGAAACCGTCGATTTCCGGCTCGGTGTAGCTGAAGAACTCGTTGAGAAGCCTGGCGAGTTGCTGCGGGTCGGCCAGGTCGAAGCGGTCGCGCTCGATGCCGCTCTGATAGAGGACGGCCTGGCGCGTGTCTTCGAAGATGGTGTTGCTGGTGGGATAGCCCTGGGCGAGCTTCTTGCTGATTTCCTGGTCGAGGTCGTCGCTGGTGTCTTTGGCTTCCCAATAGCCGCGGCGGGTAAACAGATCGCGCAGGGTGCCGTCGGGGATGATGGTGTGCTTGCCGATCTTGTGCGATTGCTTGGGAATGAGCTGCCACCCGTAAGCTCGGGCGGCCGCGGCGAGCAGGTTCGAGAAGGCGGTTTCCAGAGCGCCTTCGTGGATGACGCGGTGGGCGCTGTATTCCTTGAGCGATTGATAGTATTGCTTGATCGCCTTGTGCGTCGGCTTGATGAGGACGGCGGCAGGCATGCAAGCAATGTAACCAAATCACGCGGGCAACGCAATCATCCAAGCAACGCGCCTTTCACTCCTCCTCCAGCGGCCCCTTCTTCGCAAATCGCTCGATCTGTGGCTTCAGCCACGGCTCCAAAATCGCTGCCCCTTCCGGCTGCACTACGTTCGCGGGTGGGGCGTCGTTTTTGAAGTGCCAGAACGTTCGCTGTCGGCCATCGACGACAACGCGGCAGTGTTTGATCTTCATCTTGTCCTTGACGCGATCCAGCGTCTTGTCGGAGATGCCGCGCTTCAAGGCGACGGCCCAGATTTCGCGGACGGGACGCGGGCCGGCGGCGAGCAGCTCCACCAGAAGTTCGCGGGCACGCTCGCGCGGCGACAGCGCGTCGAGCTTCGGCAAGCGGTGGCCCAGGAGTTGCTCGGCGGTCCAGTCGGTGGGGCCATGCCAAATCAGTGGGCAGTTGGCAGTCGGCAGTGGGCAGTTGGCGTTCGGCAGCGATTCGCTTGCCTCCTGATTGCCGACTTTTGCCTGCCGCGCACTGCCGCCTGCCGCCTGCTCACTGCCAACTGGCTCCTGCCGACTGCCAACTGCCGACTGCAAGCTGAACGCCAGGCTCGGTTGCGGGCCGGCGAGGTTGTTTTTGATTGGGGCGAAGACTTGGCGTTCCGTCGGCGCGTGCGGATCGGGGGCGACGAGCCAGGTCGAACGGCAGACGCCGGAGAGGCCGATCGGGCCCAGGCCGCGCGTGACGGCCGGGCCGCCGCTGACTTTGGCGAGGTGTCGGACCAGCAGCGGGCAAGTGCGGTGACGTTCGGCCAGGCATTGTAAGGGGAGCATGGCGGCACGCAAACGGATTTCGCTGGAAGCGGCGTGGGACGACAGGAATGCGTAGATCGGATCGACGACCGTGAGGACCGGGTGCAAGTCGCCGAAGATTTGGTTCCAGGTGTCGCGACGCGTCGGCCAACGCAGGTCTTCGATGTCCATGCCGGGATCGAGCGCGGAGAAAACGAAGACACGCTTCAGATCGGCGCCGAGCAGGCGGAGCCGGCGACGGATATCGGCGCCGCTCTCTTCACCGCTGAGGACAAGACACTGGGCCGGTTCGGCGCGAGGTGTTGTGGAGCAGGCCGCCTGGCCTGCTGATTCGCACGACACGCCCGGCGGTCGGCCCCAGGTCGTGCCGTCGGGAAGAGGCCGGCCCGTGCTGATGCGGGCGCAGAGATCGAGCGCCAGCCACGACTTGCCGACGCCGGGATGGCCGTCGAGTGCGGCGAGCTTGCCCGGCGCAAGCCGGTACGGCCATAGCCAGGTGATTGGCTCATCCGTCAGTTCGTCGGCGCAGGGAATGCGCATGGGAATAACGTGATGCAGGCCGCCTGGCCTGCCGAAATGGGAGGATTGGCGACGGGGCGCATCCCTGCCCAGTAAAGGCAGGCCAGGCGGCCTGCCCCACGTCCTTATTCCCTTGTAACACAGATTCCGGCGATTGCCAGGTCGGTGGGCGCGCGCGCGACAAAAGTGGGATTGTGGCCCTGTCGCTCTTTCGCGTCGTCGCAACTGATTGTCCACGTTGACGTTGTGACGATCGCCTGCGACTGGACCGACTAGGCCAAGTGGCCCTGTCGAGTGCATTGTCATCGGATTTGCGGCGTCTTGGCGACCGGCGTCGGCGACCGCACCAGTCCCGAGTTGTCCACCCGATTTTGGCTGCCAGAATTGTGCGAGCTCGAGAAGTGACAGGATCCGTGCGCTATTCGCGCGCCGAATCCTTTTCCGCATCCTCGCCGTCCGCGCGCGACCACAATTCCATGACGACGCGGACGCCGGCGTCGTCGGCGCGGGCGGCAGTGGGCAGGGCGTGGCGCGCGGCGGAACGGCAGGCGCCGACGCCGGTGCGCCACGAACCGCCGCGCAGCACATGCAAGGCGCCGGCCGGATTGCCGGGATACACGTCGGCGCACCATTCCCACACGTTGCCGTGCATGTCGAACAAGCCGTAGGCGTTCGGAGCGAAACGACCGACGCGCGTCGGCGCCTGGGTCGCACAGCAGGCCTGACCGGGCGGCAACAGCGCGCCGAAGTTGTAGGCCGTCGGCGTGCCGGCGCGGCAAGCGCGTTCCCACTCCGTTTCCGTCGGCAAACGATAGCGGCGGCCCGCTTTCAGCTCCGCCGGCAACTCCGACAGTCTCCGACAAAACTCTTCCGCTTCCTGCCAGGACACCATTTCGACCGGATGATCCGGGCTGCCGCCTTGCGCCGCGGTGAACTGCGCCGGATTGCTCCCCATCACCTGCTCGAATTGCCGCTGGGTGACCGGAGTCACGCCCAGATGAAAATCGCCCGGCAGGGTGACTTCGTGACGCAGAAACTCATTGGGCTCACGGCCCGGTTCTGCGAAATCCGAACCCAACCAGAAGGATCCGCCGGGAACCAGCGCCAGCGCCATGCCGGCCGAGTTGATCACGGCCGGCGCCAAGCGCTGCGTGCCGTTGGCGCTCATCGGCTTGGGACGCTGCGCCAGTTTCTGCAGACGTTCGGCGAGCAGCAAACCGTCGGCGGGGCGTTCGGCAACGTCGTCGTCGAAGCAACCTTCGAGCAGCTCGATGTGTTCGGCCGGCACGCCTTGACGCGTCAAGCGCCGCCGCCACGACGATCCGCCGGGCCGCGGTTGCTGCAAATCACCGACCAACAGTTGGTACCAGAGCACGCCGAGGGCGAAAACATCGTCGGGCGGCTCTGGGGCGTCGTCGCGCAGTTGTTCCGGCGATGCATAGGGATTCGCAACGGCACGATTCGCTACGGCGTTCCCGTGCCACGGTCCGAGTCCGAGATCGGCCAGCTGGCAGCGCCAACCGCCGCGCGGCTTCGGTGTGACCAAGATGTTGCTGGGCGAAAGGTGGCGTTGCACGACGACCGGCGCGCGGCGATGCAAGTGCCCAAGGATCGACGCCAGCTGATGAATCAAATCCGCTACGTGCCAGGGATCGGGCGCGCGGCCGTTCTCGCGCCATTCCTGCACCAGGGCCGTCATGTGGGCCGCTTCGACATGCGCGTACTGTAGGCACGGCGGTTCCGTCTGCTGGTGGATCGCTTGCAGCGGCACGACGCCCGGCGCTTTGCCCAGCTGCTGAATCTGTTGCAGCACCGCGGCGCCGGTCTTCAGCACATAGTTGCGGGCCGCGGGATGCAGTATGAAATGCAAGGCTACCGGGGGCGCCGCATCGTCAGCCAGGCTCTTGGCTTTCCAGACTTCGCGGTAGGCGCCGTGATCGATCAGCTCGACCAGCTCCCATTCACCCACCGCCCACGGCCGATCACCCGGCTGAAAGCGTGTCATGCGCGCGGGCAGAAGTGGCAGCAGATCGTCGCCGCAGGTCAGCGCCATTTTCGCCGGCACCGCTGTGCCCGCAGGCTGACTCGGCCGCTTACACCAGCGCCGAATGCTGCCGGGCAACAGATGCAGATAATCGCCGAATAACTTGCCCAGGTCGCTGTTTGCCGATGTGCCGAACGTTTCTTCCACGCGTTCAATCAACTTGTCGAGTTCCTCAAACGTGCAACGCGCCACGGCTTCCAGAGTCGCGCGCCGCTGTCCGGCATTGGCGACCTCGCTCCAGCGCGTCCAGATGTTGTTCGCCATCTCCGGCGTCGCTTTGACGGCGAAATCGCTGAAGATGCTATCGTCCATCTTGTCGAGGATCGATTGCGCAACGACGGTAAGGAACTTCTCGGCGAGTTGACTGGCCGAGGGTGACGGGCGCACCGGTTTTTTGAGCACGGCAGGCAGGGTCATGCAGTCACGCGGGTGCGGGATAAGGAGGGGGAACAAACGACCCGCACAACTCTAGCTTTTTTTTCCGAGTAGATCGGCGATTTTCACCTGAGAACAGGTGGTATTGGCGTTACCGGTGTACAAAAATTGCCCATCGGGGGAGAAGGCAAGCGCGGTGATTTGACTGTCCAGCTCCGCCACGACCAGCTCATCGCCGGCATCATTCCACATGCGCAGGGTGCGATCTTCGCTGCCACTGACCAGCAGTTTGCCGTCGGCGCTGTAGGCCAGGGCGGTGACTTGGCCATCGTGACCGAGGTACTCGTCGATCAACTGTTGGCTGGCGAAATCCAGGATGCCGATCGATTGCTGCAACATCGCAAAGGCCAAGCGTTGGCCGTCCGGATGCATGGCAATTGCCCGGGCGCCTTCGAAAGAATCAACCTCCGCATAGCGGCCGGGAATGTTCCACAGGGCGACGGCGCCGTCGCTGCCGCCGGTCGCCAGGTGATCGATGCCGCCCACCGCGAGCCGCTGACCATCGGGATGAAAGGCGAGCGCTTCAATCGTGCAGCCTTGGAGTGCATCTTGGATGATGAGGATCGCTTCGCCGTCGGCAACGCGCCACAACCAGACCGCTAACCCGGTCGCACTCGCGGTGGCAAGCGTGCCGCTGTCCGGCGAAAAGGCGAGCGCCGTGATCGGGTCTTCGGGGCCTTCCCAATCAGCGTGGACCTGGCCCGTGGCCGCGTCCCAGAGCCGAACTTGTTTGCCCAGGGCGCCGGCGATGAGCTTGCCGTCGGGAGAGTACGCCAGCGCGTGAACCGTGTACGGTGCGTCGAGGCTGCAGAGCGCCTTCTTCGTGCCGGCATGCCAAACGAGCGCCGCCTGGCCGCCGCCGCTCGTCGCCAGGGCCGCGCCGTTCGGGCTTACGGCAATGCTGGTCTTGGCGCCGAAGCGCGGCGCGACACCGGTGCGCGCTTGTCCGGAGCGCGGCTCCCACAAATGGATCAAGCGATCGCCGTTGCAGGCCAGCAGACTGCCGTCTTTGTTGAACGCCAGCGAACGGATTTCGCTCTGCGGCCCTTTCAAAACATGCAGGGTCTTCTTGCCGGCGAAATCCCAGACGTGCACACCCAGTTTCGAATCGGCGCAGGCTAGCAGTTTGCCGTCAGCGCTGATGGCGAGGGCCGTCACCTGGCCGCTATGCGTGTTGAGCAGGATCGCAGGCTGCATCGCCATCACATCCCAGACGCGGGCGGTTGTGTCCCAGCCTGCCGAGATCAAGTATTTTCCGGACGGATCCCACGCCAGTGCCGGAATGCGATCGGTGTGGCCTTGCAAGACGCCGAGCATTTTGCCCGTCTTCGCGTCCCACAGCGTGATCGTCTTGTCTTCGGAAGCGACCGCAAGCTTGGCGCCGTCGCCGCTGAACGCCACCGCACTGATCGGCTTTTGATGATGGCGCAGCGTGTGCAGCACTTGATGCGCCGACAAATCCCAAGAGCGCACGACGCCGTCGTCATGCCCGGTGACCAGGAACATCGGGTCCGGATGAAACGCCATGGCCGCGACCCAGGTATCCTGAGCGAGAGCCGTGAGTATTTGTCCGGAAGAAACGTCCCAAAGCGTCAAGTCGTCGCTGGCCGAGGCTAACACCCGAGCGTCGCCGCTGAAGCACCACAAGGTTTCCAGGTCGCTCAGTGTTTGCCAGCCAAGCTGCTGCCCGCTCTGCGCGTTCCAATGTCGCAATACGCCTGGCTCTTCCACCGACCAAAGCGTGCCGTCGGGCGCGAACGTGAGGGCCGCCAGATCGCCGTCGGTGTGGAGCTGGGGCTCGCCGAAGACGTGCAGCTTGGGAGTGATGCTCGAAGGCGACAGCATGGAAGTCATGGGTTCGGCCCGCTCAAAAAGGGGACTGGACCTGTGCGGCCCCACCCTTTTTCCAAGGATTTCAGAGGGGGCCGTAGAGGTCCAGTCCCCTTTTTGAGCGGGCTGCCCACCGACGGACGAAGAACAACCCGCATGCAAATTTTACACGATGTTTGGGCGAATGCGGAAAAGTTTGCCGAAAACTTTAGGAAAACCGCCGGTCGGCTTGGATCAGCCGCCGTCGCAATCGCTATGTCAGGCAGGGTTGCTAGGAACGGTGAATCTTCCCCAACCCCCCGTAGTGTAGGCGGCTCGCCTGCACGGATCGCGGTAGCGCCGGCCGAGTCCGCCTTCGGCGGAAAGGCCGGGGTTCGCGGGTTCGGCATGTGTGCGCGAGGCCCGGCGGGCCGATCCGCCGCGGCGGACGTGTCGTCGCTGGCCGGAGGTTGTCGCCGCTCATCGCCGCGGACAACTAGTGCTCTGTCACGCATGAATTGATGAGTCGCCAGAAGTAAGAGCCGCGCACGAAGTAAGCGGCCCACTCGCAGCCGCTTACTTCGTGCGCGGCTCTTGTGATCCATCATTCGACGTGTGACATAGCACTAGCAGATTGCCGCCAATCGAGGTATGCTGTCAACATGAGCCAGGCGATACGCGAGGTAGATCCAGCCGAGCTTCGTTTGCCTCCCAGTCGTTTGAGCGGCGCCGACCCATGGAAGTTGCACCGGCAGATTCGACAGTTTGGCTCGTCGCGGGACGGCATGTCGCCCATCTTTGTGTTCGAAGGCCCTGATGGTGTGCTGGAGATTTCGGATGGCGTGACCCGCGCCGCGCGGATCGCCAAACTGGCGCCCGGCCAGACGGTTCCCGTTGTGGTCATTGGCCGGTATCGACGAAGTCGGGCAAACTCGCCGACGGTGAAGGATAAGCTATGAACGAACAGACCCCACGTGCCGAATTGTTCGAAGCACTGAATTCGTTGGCGGCGATCGTCCCCCAAATGCGCGCCGGCCAACTCATGGCTGCGGTCGGAGAGTTGTGCGCGGACCTTCACGGTCGCGGACTGTGGGACGTGGAGGATGCCGATCTCTTGGAAGCGATCTGGCGCTTTCGGCGCGGCATTGAAGATACGGCCGCTGTCTCCGGCCACCACCAGGCGGCGCCATGACCGCGGCAACCGGCCGAGGCTTGGCGAGGCCGGGGTTCGCGGGTTCGGCATGCGTTCGCGAGGCTCGGCGGGCCGATCCGCGGCGGCCGACGTGTCGTCTCTTCGGCCGTGTTTACTGTTTCGCCCGCAACTTCGGCAGCGGCATGCGGACGTTGGGGTCGTCTCCGGGCGGTTCGTCTTCGTAGTAACGGCCCTCGTCGTCGCGACCGTTGACGCCGAAGCTGTAAAGCAGATAACCGTTCTGGGACGGACGATAGACAAGCGCCTTGCCGGTAAAGAGGTCCTCTGGAATCGTTGCCAGATATTTGGGCGCCAGCGCGTCCAAGTTCATCGGATAGCGGCCATGATCGCGCTGATAGGCGGCCAGGGCGAAGGCAAGGTGAAGGTTGCGCTGGATTTGCTCGGTGCGATCTGCGGCTAGCTGCACATTCAGCACGGATGGGGCCATGAGGACCAACAAAAGGTCGCCAATCATCTTGCCCTTTTGTTCGCCAGTTCCAAGAAAGAGTTTTGCAAGCTTCTCCCGATCAACGAAATCTGGTTTCCGCTCTCTCACCTCGTCGATAAGTTCGTACAGGTCGCGTGCCCGCCGAAGAGGATCCCGTGAGCGCATGTTGGCGGCAACACGATCATACCAACGGTTGATCCCGCGCAAGGCCGGGTTCAAATCGAGGTTTTCCATGATTAACTGGTGCGCGAGTTTTTTTTCAGGATCGGGAGTGTTTTCTCCGATGAAGCTAAGAGCTTCGAGATACAAGAGTCCGTAGCGGTTCACCATCATGATCTGGTCGAGCAAACAGAAGCGTTCGCCAAGATCGACGGTGTCGGCCAGTGCGGGCATCGGCGGTAGCAATTGCAGGTCGCGCAAGCATTGCTTGATCCGTTTCGCATCAAGCTCGGCGCGTTCCAGGAATGCCAAGTCCGCCTCGCTGGCAATTGCCTCCAGGGCGACACCAACGAGAGCGTCAACAAACTGAGGTCCACGGGCGACATGTCGGGCGAGCCGGTGACAGGCGAGCAGGTCTTGCCAGGCTTCTTCGTTGCGTCCCTGGCCAACACGCAACATTGCGCGGGCGGCCAGTGCGCTCCCGAATTCACGACATTTCTGCACGCCGGGCATGGGCGACGCAAACAGCACGCCCTGTCCTTCGTCCGACTTACCTGGCGCCAACGGCGAATAATAGTGCGAGCGCTTGCTTGCCGCCACGACCAGGGCCAATGGCTTCTCGTTCGCTTTCAGCCATTCGGCAAGGTGCGGATATTGTTTTGGCGTCCAGGCGCGTTTGCCCGCCCGGTCGAGCTCGTCGTTGAATTCCTCCTTGCTCTCCTTCGTATCGACCTTGAGCTGTTCCTTCATGTACCGCGCGAGATCGACAAAATAATCGCCTTGCTCCGGCGGAGCCGGCATGCCCAGCCAGTCGAAAAAGTAGGCTGGCATTGTCAGTTTTTGCGGATGCGGCCCGATCGCCTTCCAGATCAAGACATTCGCATTGTTCTCCGGTGTTACGCCCTGGCGCATCCGTTCATGGAGTGCGGTCGCGTAATCAATGAACCCATCCTTATCGACCGGGCCGGTCGCGTAGGTCGTCTCTTTGCCGATCGTGAACTTCGGCTTGTATTTCTTTCTCGGCTTGTCCAACTTGTCGTTTTTCTCTTGAGCGAGCGCAGGTTTGTCACCGAGGTCGTCCGTGGCGAACGCGCCTGTCCGCCCAGGCGCGGCCGTGAGAAAGTGAGCGAACAGAATACCGATCAGAATTGTGGCTCGGATTTCCGCCATCGTAGAACCACCTCCATGCACCGATCATACACGACATAGATTTGTCCCGCGAGATGATTCGCCTTTCAGTCCTGGCAAGGGCGGCGGAGACTCGCCGCGGCCGAGGCTTGGCGAGGCTGGGGTTCGCGGGTTCGGCAGGCGTTCGCGAGGTCCTGCGGGCCGATCCGCCGCGGTGGACGTGCCGTCGCTGGCCGGTCTCAACTCATGCCGAAACGGAGTGCGGCAGTGCAGCGCGAAGATGAAGGATCTCCTGGTATTCCGGCGTCTTGGCGAATGCTTCCCGCTCCGCGCGCGTGGGAAACAGCTCGGCGAACTTGCCGCCGACACCGAAGAAGGCGTTGTGCAGGTCAGTAGCTGACTTGGCTTTTTGCGCGAGTTCCCGCGCCAGTCGTAAGGCTTCTTGGGCCTTGTTGTTGTCCATGATGAGAACTCCGTTGGAGGCTCCCCTTCGATCAGCCATGGGGAACTTCAAGAACCTGAACGCCGTCGTAATCGCGAACTTCAAAGTACATCGCGCGCTGTCCTAGCTCTTTTCCAATTCTAATCACGGCCTGCTGTGCATCCCAGAGCAATCGATTGTCGCAGCCGACCGAGACACGCCGGCTTTCGTCCCGATAGAGCTGGGAGTCCTTGGGATCGAGCCACTGACCTTTGGTGACCCCTTCGTCCGAACAGCCGCCGAACTGCATGGCGAGGTCATCGATGATCCGGCTGAGTTGCTCCTGCGGAACCTCGCCGCCGTCGTTCAAACGCATGGGAATCAAGGTCGTGAATTTCATAGGTCACGGTCGCGTCGGTCTGCCACCGGTGGCCGATCCAGACGTTGGCATCGAGTAAGAATGGCATTGCCGGGAATCTCGCACTTCATAAACTCCTTGCTCGGGCCGCACGAATTCTCCTTGCCAGGCGCCGGCGGTCGCTTGCAGAAAATCCAAATAGTCTTGCCGCGATCGCGCCGCGGGCGCCCCCGCCGGCTCGATGGTCACTTGCACCTCGCGATTGGCATCCGCCGCGCCGATGGGCACGTTCACGTGCAGCACGCCGTCGGTGCCGACGCGCGACTTGACGATCATTCGATTCATGATGACGCCTCCCGTTCCGTGATTATATCTGGCAAGCGCTGTCGCTAGCTAGCCCCGGCCGAGCCTTGGCGAGGCCGGGGTTCGCGGGTTCGGCAGGCGTTCGCGAGGCCCGGCGGGCGGATCCGCCGCGGCGGACGTGTCGTCGCTGGCCGGAGGTTGTCGCCGCCGCGCGGTCAGACTTCAATTACCGGGACAACAGTCCAAGGCTAACGACAAGGGCAGCGAAAAGCGCTACGATCAAACAACCGAGTTGAAACGCGCCTTCGATCGGACCTTCCTCGCTCCCATCGTCGTCCTCACGGACCAACGCGCGCCAAAGCCAACGAAACAGGTTCAAGAGGCCGTCCCCATTTGGCCAGTCCGGGGTTCGCGGGTTTGGCATGCGTTCGCGAGGCCCGGCGGGCGGATCCGCCGCGACGGACGTGTCGTCGCTGGCCGGAGGTTGTCGCCGCCGCCCCCCTGCTAATCGTCCGGTTCGTTCGAATTCTGCTCTGTTTCCTTCGCCAATCGTCTCATGCGGATGCGATCCTCCGAGATCACGGAAAAATGTCCGGCCCAGTCCGTGCGGCTTGCGATTGCTTCCAATGCTCGCCGATTGTCTGTGTCGTTGTTGGTTCCGGCAAGACGCAACAAGATGACGCCACATTCCGCCGACAGGCCGACGCGGAAGGCCAACTCGCCAAAATCCTTGTCATGGGTCACGACGATGCGTTTTTCGGATTGCGCTTGTGCAAGAATGGCGTCGTCCTGCGCGCCGCGCAGCGACTCTTTGACCGAAAGCACATCGTGACCCTGAGCGCGCAGAGATTCGATGACGGTGCGAGTCACGTTTTCATTCGCGACGATCCGCATGGCCGACCTTTCAACCGGCGGGCAACAGATAAACCTGCTCGGACCGCAAAACCTCACTGGCGTAGGCGAGGCAAGCCTGCAGGTCTTCGGGCTGGAGATGGTCGTACTCGTGGAGAATCTGATCCGGCGACCAGCCCCGGCCCAGCAAGTCCATCACGAAGGGCACCGAAATGCGCGTTCCCTTGATGATCGGCTTGCCGACCAAGATGTGCGGATCCAGCGTAATGCGCTCGCGCCAGTTCATGGAAGAATTCTCCAGCTATTGGCTCGAATTGGCCAATCGTCATTATAGGGTGACGCGTTTTGTGCGCCAAAGTTCGCGACAATGCAACGCGCACGCCCTGGCAAGGGCGGCGGCGAGGCCGGGGTCCGCGGGTTCGGCACGCGTTCGCGAGGCCCGGCGGGCCGATCCGCCGTGGTCCGCTTGTGGCGGATCGTCGCTGGCCGGAGGTTGTCGCCGCCGCCCCCCTTCGTCATGTTCAGGCCGAGCAACACGCACTTACGATTCCGTCTCATAAGGAACCGGCAAACCGATGCGCATGTACGTCACGGCAAAATGTTGGGCGAGATGTTCGCGGTAGGGCGAAAGAAATCGGCACACGCGTTTGCCAGTGGCGATCAGGCGTTCCAAAACGGCACGCGGAACCGAGTGCAGATCACGAAGATCGATGATCGATTCCGGGAGCGGGATCGGAGCAGGCGCCGCGGGAAGAAAGTACCAACCGTAAACCAATCCGCGCCGCACTTGATCGCGAACGCTTGGCGCTTTCAAGATGCCCTTGTCCACCAAGGCCTGCGCCGGCTGAATTAGCGCGACCAGAACTTTGGTCGTCTTCGTCTGGGCCAAATCGCATGCCTGGGTCAAAACGATAACGCGTTCTTGCCAGCGGGCCGGCGCGGCATCGAGGTCCACGCCGCGCGCCGTCGGCTCCAACCCAAAGATCGGACAAGCATCAAAGATGTCGGCTTGGGAAAGGGGATCGTCAGACGCCGGAGTCGCGTAAATCATGGTCGATCACTCCGGCACTTCCCCGTCAACAGCGTCGGGCAAGCGTGGCTGGCCCCAGGCAGCATGCATCGTCACGGGCTGACTGGTGCGCGGCAAATCGCATGGAGCCGAAATCTCTTCGCCTGGAATGAAATCCGGCAAGCGCGGCGCTGGATTGGGCGCATTCTGGACCACCTGGGTCAGCAAATGCAGCGCCTCTTCCGGCACCGACCGCCGCTCCGCCGCCGCCCGTTCTTGGAGGCGCTCGTAAGTCTCGACCGGCACGTTTTCCACAATGAGCGTCGGCATGAGTGGTCCTCGCAAGGTGTTCATTGTCATTGTAACGAAGTATTCGAATCGACGGTAGGCTGTTTCACCTGCGCGCCGAACGCTCTGCTTTTCCGCCTTGGTAAGGGTGTCGGAAGTAGCCCGGGTCCACTCCCGGCGGGGCCGGGGTTCGCGGGTTCGGCATGCGTTCGCGAGGTCCGGCGGGCCGATGCGCCGCGGCGGACGTGTCGTCGCTGGCCGGAGGTTGTCGCCGCCGCCCTGCCTTCTACTTCTTCATTTCATACACCGGTCAGCGGGACAGCACAACCAAGCCGACGAACAGGGCGGCGAATATCGTGAGGATGAAGCAACCAAATTGAAGCGACGCTTCAATGGGGCCTTCCTCGCCTACTTCGTCGGGGTCGCGGACCAGGAATCGCCAAAGCCATCGAAACAGCTTCAAAATCCAGCCTCATTTCACGTTCGACGGTGGCGCCAGCGGCCAGCAGAAGGCGGGCGACGGCGGACAATTCATTTACCAGGCTCAACCCGAAGAATTGTGTCATTCTTGTCAACGACGACCGTCGTGAATCCCCCAGGGACTGGCGGTTTGGACCAGAATGTCACGTTCCATTCGCCGTCTTCTTTGGCAGTAGCATCCACATCGTACGGTTTAGAAAGATGTCCCTGGCCTCGCAGATGCGCCTCTGCGGCTTTGATCGCTTTCGATCTAGCGATTTTACTCCCCGGTTCGTTTGCGTTGGGCGATGGCCGCTGCTCTTCTTTGGCCTTGTTGGCGCCCGTTGCTGCTGCGTCTTCGCGCGCGCATCCGATTGCAAGGCCCACAAGGATCGACATCGCTGGATGACCAAAGATTCGCATGCGTGTGTGGATTTTCGGCATGGCGCTGACTCCCTTCTTCGTGACCGCTCATTCTACCAGGAAAGTCCCGCGATTCTCAGCCGCCCCTGGTCCCGTAACGCCCGTGGTGTCGAGCCCCAGCCGTGAAGCGCTTCCAGTTTACCAGACCGTGCTCGTCGAAACCCACTTCAATCGACCCCTGGTTGCCGAACCATATCGACACACGATCGGCCGTCGCCCCGGCCGGCTGATGCACGTCGGTTGCAGCAAAATGGTCGTGTGCGCCGCCGAGAAGGCAATGAACCTGCTCCTTTGTCATGCCGGTTTCAATTTTGCGAAAATTAGCCCAGGTTACCGGGTCGCGCAACAGGTGGACCAGCCCAGCTCCAACAACGGCTGTAACCAGAATGAGAGTCATGTATACGAAATGAACACGACGCATCGATGCTCTCCAAATCCAGCCGCGTTTACGCGGTTTGCCGCGGCAGCGGTCATAGGCCCGGCGTTGACGCCGGGTGCGCCGATGGCGGTTTGAAGCGTTGAGGCCCGTTCACGGGCGTTCGCGCGGTTGGGCTTCAGCCATGATTGCGCCGCGCGGCTCAAGCCGAACATCGAGAACCCTCGTGAACGAGGCTCAGGTCAGGCGTGGCCCGCCAACCCGGCGTGAACGCCGGGCCTAGGACCGCTACCGCGGCAACGCCCGTGAACGGGCCTGGGTGGGACGGCCTCCTATTGGTCATGCCACAGCCGCCTTCTCAATTTGTTTCTTCCAAGAACGACAGGAAGGGGATCGTGAGCGCCCAAATCGCCAAGGCGACGAGAACGAATCGGCGGCGGCGATTCTGATCCATGTTGGGCTCGATGGCCAAGTGCCACAAGTTGTCGGACCGCATTATCCCGCGCGCCGCTTGGCCGAGTCAATCGTCAATGCCAGAAGGCAGTGGGCAGCGGGCGGAAGGCTGTGGGCAGGTGGCTTGCACGATCCCGGCGGCCAAGTTGTGGCGAAGTTAGCCCCCTGTCAAGCTCGGTTGCCGCGTTTCAGGGCGCCCCCAGGGGGGGTGAAATGAAACGCGGCGCGTTGTCGGACGAGCCATGCGGCGAGAGGCATGGTCCGGCGTTTGGTTTGATCCCTCGGCCGCTTACCCCGTTTCGTGCAAAGAGTTATGTCAGCTACGGAATTGCCCACGGTCATTAGAATAGTCGCATCGCGCCATTCGCTAATGTGCCGGGAGAAACCGTCATGTCGCTTGCTTCTCGATGGCTGATCGCCTTTCTCGCTTGTGGTTTCGGTGGCTCCACCTTGGCCGCTCAGGAGTTGCAAGCGGGTGCTGCCAAGATCGACATCACGCCGCCCACTGGCTATGCGATGTGGGGCTACGGCGCCCGGCATGATGTGCCCAGCGTTGGCGTGCTCGATCCGCTGCATGCCAGGGCCCTGGTGCTCATCGCCGGCAAGGAACGCATCGCCCTGGTCGGGCTCGATCTGGGGCGGGCGCCGACGCGGCAATCGACCGCGGCGATTCGGGCGCGCGTCAAGGCCGAGGTCGGTATCGAGCATTTCTTTCTCGTCGGCTCCCATACGCACCACGGGCCGGTGATCGAACTGGACAACTGGCCCAAGGGACAGAAGCCCTATGTGCGCGACTTGGAAGACAAGCTGGCGAAGGTCATCATCGAGGCGGCCAGGGCGGCGAGGCCGGCACGCGTGGGCGTCGCGTCCAAGGATATTCCTTTCAATCGCAACCGCCATTCCAAACGGCCCGACAAGCTCGTGGACCCGGAGCTGCTCGTGCTGCGCGTCGAGGATATGGACGGCAAACCGATCGCGCATGCCGTCAACTTCGCGGCCCATCCGACCATGCACCCCGCCCAGGTGTTGAAGTTCTCCGCTGACTATCCGGGGGCGATGGCGAAGGTGATGGAGCAGGAGACCGGTGTGCCGTGCTTGTTTCTGCAAGGCGCGGCGGGCGATCTCTCGGCCAATCCGCCGCCGGGCGTGAAGGGGCCTGACCAATTCGGGCAAGCGTTGGGCAATGAAGTTTCGGTCCTGGCCAAATCGATCCGCTGCAAGCCGCTAGACAACCCCAAGCTCAAGGTGCGCGAAGATGATTTCCGATTTGGCATGCGCATCGATCTGAAGAATCCGCTGGTCCGCGGGGCGCTCGTGCTCGCATTCTTCGAGGATTTGGTAGCGGCCTTTGAGCGCGAATACCGCGACGGCGTTCGCCCCCACCTGACCACCGCGCTGCTGGACGACCGCATCGCCTTCGTCGGCGTCAGCGGCGAGTTCTTTTGCGGCCACGCGCTTAGCCTGAAGCGGCGTGCCCGGCTGGAGCACGTCTTCTTCCTCGGCTATTGCAACGATTACCACCAGTATTTTCCGACCATCGAAGGGGCCGCTGAAGGTGGCTACGGGGCCGATCCGGGCGTGAGTGCCGCGGAGGTCGGGGCCGGCGAACGCATGATCGATCGCGCCTTGCTGCAACTGTATTCCATGCGCGGCAAGCGCCCGAATCTGCCTGGCGAGAGGCCGGCCGACTGATCGTTGTAACCCTTTTGCTTCGCGCGAGGGCGTACAATGCCTTTGTTCCGGCACGCCAACGGTTGCACCTGGAGTCGCTGATGCCCTTTAAGGCGCTGAGTCTGCACGCCTCGCTCGTGCAGGCGACCCGCGAAATGCGGTACACCGAGCCGACCCCCATTCAGGCCGAAGCCATCCCGGTCATCCTGAGCGGCCGCGACCTCATTGCCACCGCCCAGACCGGCACCGGCAAGACCGCGGCCTTCCTGCTGCCTATTTTGAATCAACTCCTGGGTCTGCCGAGCGGCTCGACGCGCGCGCTGATCATCACGCCCACCCGCGAGCTCGCTCAGCAAATCGACGATGTGTGCTTGGGCCTGGCTTACCACACAACGCTCAGGGTCGGTCTCGTCGTTGGCGGCGCTTCGATGGGATCCCAGGAGAGGGCGATCCGGGCCGGCGTAGACATCATCGTGGCGACGCCTGGCCGTCTGCTCGATCACATGCGCCTGAACCAAGCCCGCTTCGATCATCTGCAGACGCTGGTCCTCGATGAGGCGGACCGCATGCTCGACATGGGCTTTTTGCCCGACATCAAACGGATCGTCGCGCGCCTGCCCGGGCGCAAACAGACGTTGCTCTTTTCCGCGACGATGCCGCCCGTCATCACGAGCCTGGCCAAAGAACTCCTGCGCAATCCGCAGTCCATTCAGATCGGTCGGCGCAGCACCCCGGTCGTCGGCATCACCCAGGCCGCCTACCCCGTCCCCGAGCACCTGAAGACCGCGCTGCTGCATCATCTGCTTCGACACATGAACATGCCTTCGGTGCTGGTGTTCACGCGCACCAAGCATTCGGCCAAGCGCCTGGCCCGCGCCATCGCCGCGGACGGTTTTGCGGTGGCCGAGTTGCATGGCAACCTGTCGCAAGCGCAACGCAACCGGGCCATGGACGGGTTTCGGCGCGGCGATTTTCAAGTGCTGGTGGCGACCAACCTCGCGTCGCGCGGGCTCGACGTGGACCACATCACCCACGTGATCAGCTTCGACGTGCCCAACGTCCCGGACGACTACCTCCACCGCATCGGCCGCACCGCGCGCGCCGAAGCGGAGGGCGATGCCTTCGTCTTGGTGTCGCGCGCCGAAGAAAAGTCGCTGGCGGAAATTGAGCGGCACATCGGCCAGCGTTTGCCCCGCGTCACTTTGCCAGATTTCGACTACGCCCAGGACGCCCAGCAGCGGCGCGGCCAACAGGGACGACGCCCCCACGCGCAACGTGCCGCGGAATCCACCCCATCCGAGCATCGCGACGCGGGTACGCATGCATCACGGCCAGGACGTCCGGGAAGTGCCGGCCGGCCAGGTTCGCGGCGCCGTCGATGACCGCCTCCGCCGGATTCAGCCCGGCGGAACGACGATTGGTCCGCTAGCATCATCCGACATGGTTCAATTCTTGTCATTTCTGGGTGACAGAGTGAACGCTGTAGGGACTACACTTGCCTGTCATGTGATGCCGACATTTTTTTCGATGTAACATTGGATGGATCAAGGGGATAGG
>Ga0080064_1001740_pt1 | contig 41516 bp, 37 predicted proteins | sample Subgrocontami54m_FD_69260 | JGI IMG/M metagenome (GOLD analysis project Ga0080064, IMG submission 69260) | Subsurface groundwater microbial communities from S. Glens Falls, New York, USA - GMW46 contaminated, 5.4 m (SPADES assembly) (version 2) ...
GAGGCCTCGCATATATCCGAGGCGATTCATTACCGCGCGCTTGACCGTAATATTTGGTTCAGATGAGTTGTCAGCCCTCTTAAAAGGATTTACAAAGGAGTAGTAAAATATGATTTTATATCAATTATAATTTGACAAATAATCAAACCTAGTGTAAGGTTTGCCTACCGTATTTAAGGGAGGTAAGTTTATGAAAAAATGGGCCATTTTCTTGTTTTGTCAGCTTTTCTTGAGCCACTCCGCGTTAGCTCAAGGGACCTGGGTCAACTTGTCCAAGGGTCTGGATGAGTTAAGCATCGAAGCCCTTGCGATCGATCCTAAAGATCCAAAAGTGATATTTGCCGGCTCCGAACGCCGGGTCTACAAGACGGCCGACTCGGGGGTTTCTTGGAAACAGGTGCTGGAATTAAGAGGAAGCGACAACCGAGTAAGGTTTATTTATGTGGACGCCGCGAATTCTAAAGATGTCTACGTGTGTACGGAAAGGGGCGTTTATCAATCCCGCAATGGGGGAAAGAAATGGGAGTTATTTTTCAGAGGAACGGCGGATGAGGACAAGGCGATTTATTGCATCCAAGCCAGCAGTCAAAATCCGGCTGACATTTACATCGGGGCAAGTCATGGCCTATTCATTGCCAGTTCGGGAGGGGGAAGGTCTCACGAGGTAGGCGGTCTGCCGGACGCGGCCATTTACTCGATTTTACAAATCGGCGGTGATAAGCCGCTCATTTTGATTACGACGAGTAAAGGCATATACAAGAATTCAAGGGGCGGGCAACATTGGGAAAGAGTAGCGGTCGCTTCGGAAGAACGCCCGCAAGGGCAAGCGGAAATGACGACGCTTGAACAGTTCGATGTTGAGGAATTTTCTACAGCAGCCGCTTTCTCAAATTTAATATTTTTGGGAAATCACGCTAAGTTTTATGCCGCCAGTCGTCAGGGTATTTTTGAAGGGTCGCCCGATGCTTCTTCCTGGGAACCGCTTAAAGGCCAGAGACTGCCTGATCAGAAAATTAATTTCATTGAGAAATCCTCCAAGACCTTTTATGCCGCGACGGATCGCGGTATTTTTCAGTGGGATCCGGACTCGTTCTCTTTTCAAGAAATTTATCAAGGGCTCGATTCGAAAGAAATCCGAACGCTTTCTTATAGCCCCAGCGGAGACTATCTTTTGGCGGGCACAAAAAAGGGGATTTTTAAACTGGCCTATCCTGAATTAACCCTAGCTCTTCCGCAGGAGAAAGAAAAACTTTTGCCAAGCACCGATCAGGTATTGGCCCATTTTAAACAAGAGCCATCCATTGGGGAAATCCAGAAAGTGGCGGTCCAGTATGCCGAGGTGCATCCCAGTAAAATTGAAGAATGGAGAAAGGCGGCTTCCAAAAAAGCTTTTTTACCCACCTTATCAGTCAACACCGGTGTTGATACCAATCAAAACGTGGACTTGGACAGGGGTGGCACCAATGATCCGGATCAATTCATTATCGGTCCTCCCGAAAAAAGTTTTGATTGGTCGGTCGGCTTGAGCTGGAATCTAGGGGAACTCATATGGAATGACGACCAGACTTCGATTGATACTCGCTCTCGTCTCATGGTTCAGTTGCGAGACGATATCTTAAATGAGGTCACGCATCTTTATTATGAACGGCGGCGTCTTCAAGTCGAAATGGCGATGGCACCGATGCGGGATCTCCCGATTCAGATCGAAAAGGAAATCCGGCTCGAGGAGCTGACCGCCGGAATCGATGCATTGACAGGAGAGTATTTTTCGAAAAAAATCGAAGCGAACTTAGAAAAAAAGAGAGCACATGAGCCGATTTTACAATAATCTTTTTATGAGTAACTTGTGATATAATCCCACTTGGTGGATCATGAATAATAAGCATTATCGGTTTTTTTCGTACGGCCTGCGGGTTTGCCTCGCAGGCTTTTCTGGTTTAAGGGATAAGGAATTTGGAAAACTTTTTATGAAGATTGGCATGATAGCCGTCATTTTAATGTTTTCTTTATCACAAATTTCATGGGCGATAGATCCTAGGCAACTGATTCAGGATTCCAAGAGTTTCTTTGCGTCAGTCGAGGAAGAAAGAAGCTCGCGCCGATCGGCTCAAAACTTGGAAAGTCTGGAGGCCGGACAGCAGTCTTTTATTGACCAGCAGAACGCATTACAGGATCTTGTTGCTTATAACCGTTTTCAAACGGATGGTAATGTGGATGGCGCGGATTACACCATCTGGGCTGACCAATATGGTCAAACCGGACCCGATTTAGCGGGGGACTTTAACCACGATGGGCAAGTTGATGCCGCGGATTACACTATTTGGGCTGATAATTATGACAAAGTTTCAATACCCAGCGATGCGAATGGGGATGGCAATGTGGATGGCGCAGATTACACCGTCTGGGCCGACCAATATGGTAGAACCGGGCCCGATTTAGCGGCGGACTTTAACCACGATGGGAAAGTAGATGGCACGGATTATATGGTTTGGGCCGATCATTATGATCCTCCCGAAGTTTCAATATCCGATCATGCTGATTTCAGTGATGTGAGAGGGCTTGAGTCGGTTAAGGTAGAATCGGAAGCGCCTGTTCTCACGTATTATTACATGGATAAGATACTCAATTCTCAATTTACCGTTTATGACAAAGAACACCCTTTCGCCCAAGAGCTTCAATCCCTGGCGAAGGAGCACTATGTCGACGTGGCTTATGGTCTTTTAAGGGACGTTCTAAGAGCGATCGATACGGGGAATTATACCAGTTGGTCTGGCCCACAGCCCCATTATGAGGATCTCTTGCCGCCGGATGCATCCAGCCTTTTGTCCAAAAAATTAGCGTATAACTTCACGGTATGGGAACTAACGAAAGGACTTTCGAGCTCTTATTTTTCTCCTTACTCCGAACCTATAACTCCGTTTGCCGTGTCTTTGAAGCAGGCGGTCGATCCTATAGATACGGTTCAAGCGGCTCGAGGGAGTTTCTGGGCGGCTTGGTACACGAATTTTTTTACACAGAAACTCAACATTATCGCTCCCGTGGAAGACTACGAACGGGCTCTTGCATCCGGATCCGGTCAGAATACCTCTACCTTTGCGTTGTTCAACCGTTACTATATTCCGCCGAGTTTGGATTTTAACTCGTATCGGCAAGAGGCGGAAATGGCTGGTAACGAATTCATGCAAAATATGAATTACCGACCCTATGCGGATATTTGGTCCTCTTTTGCCAATGTAACGTCAAATGACCCTGAAGCCCGCTTCGGGGATCTGGCGCATCAATTAGCGCAAGAAGCGGCCAACTCCGCCTACCGCTATGCTGACAAGATTTCAGAAGCTAAGCAAACCTTTGACTCATCGAGCAGAGATGCTGCGGCGCTTCTTGATTATAAAAATGCCCTAAAGAGTGCTAATGCCACTTATGCCGATTTTCTCTTTTACCTAGCCGATCAGTATTATCAAGCGCTCGCACCGCAGATCGAAAACGATGATTTTGAGATCGAGGTCGAGACAAAAGCGGGGCTAGTTTCCTTGAGCGATTACCATGTTCGTGAATCATCCGCTGTTTCCGCATGGACGACGCACTCGTTTCAAGACCCTCAAGGGAATTCGCTCTATACTGCACCTGGCACTGCACCTGGCAGCACGGTCATCCTGGATGTGGATGTGGATATTTTCAACCGTGAGCGGTCGAGTCTTCTTGATGCGTACTATTCAGCCAACCTTTGGTATCATTGGTATAGAGAGCCAGGGGTTGTCGTTGATGATATTTACGCCGATTATTCGAGGTTGTCAGATGGGTTGATTGTCGTGATTAAAACCGTGGAGACAGATAAACCGACTCATTGGCAGTTCTTGGACAGGCTTACGGGCGCAGTGGTGCTCAGCGTCGAGGTAGCTGGTAGCGAAGTCCTAAATCGGCATCCGGTCGGAATAATGAATCAAACCATCCGCTCATCGGAGCGCTATGAAAATGGAAAGCTTGTCCGTGTGGATATCGAAAATCTTACAGATGGTTCCAGAGTGGTTGTCTTGAAAAGGGAGGGTAAGGACGACATAATCTATGACGCCGATAGCGGCCTGTTTCAAGATGCGGTCATTGCGAATGATGCGTATCTTGAAAATCCTGACCGCGGCTTTAAGATCACGATGAAAGACGGCTTGGTGGATGAGGTTTATCTTGGAGATAATTCTCTGTACGGCTCGTTTAACAAGATTTTTGGTGGGCAAAATTCGGCGCCTGCACTTTCTAGGTATAACATTAATCGTATGATACAAGACGCCAACAAATATCCTGCTTTTCTTCCGTTGTCTGAGAGTTTCCAAAATGGAATTGGCATCTTGAACACGACAGCTCCCCATACTAATTTGCAAGGTGAGCTTTCCTTGCTCGACTTTACTTTCGTGACCCCAAGCAGCGAAACCGAAGACAAAACGCGTGTGCAAGCCGGGATTTATTATGCCGACAAGGGCAATGCACCATCAATTGATGATAAATTCACATCAGCTAGGATATCGTTTAGTCCGAGCCCGATTTCTAATATTCCTGATCCTGAGCTACTTGTACTAAGTGGAGATGTCGGTAAAGAGGTTACGTTGCTTAAGAATTCACTGCTTGAAATACCTCAAGAGTATGGGTTATTTGGTAATTTGCAAGGAAGGATCGAAAACTTAGCTACTCCACAAGTCAACGTAAAGGTTGGTACCTTCACGAAAGCGGCAAGCCAAGATAATGCTTTGGGGAGCTTCGATACGACTACATTCGTAGAAAAAGGGACCGACGGAAAATTATGGGTCGGATTGAAGTGGACTTATATTACGGCCGCCTCTCTTTTTTTAAAGGGTGAATTTAAAACGCGTCTTATTGGTTCTGAAGAAGTGTCAGCGAAGGTTACGAATGGATCCCAAATCTATCTTTTGGGCAAGCTTTTAACTGGAGTTTTCTTGGGCAGAGAAGAGAAAGCTTTGTCCTCGTCTCAAATGGATAGCGTTAAAGAGTTCCTTATGAGCAAAGTACTCTCTGGGATAAATTTTCTTTCGAGTGTTGCGGATAATGCAGTTAGATCTGCGATTGACCAATTTGATAGATTCATCAAGCCACGGCTTGATAACATCTATCATAACCATCTGCATGCGGCACCTATTCTTGCTCACAGGCTAGAGGTAAGTGGTTCTAATGGCTTGGGTATGGCGTCACTTCAAAATAGCATCCAATCGCTCTATTACAACTTAAGTCAGGTGCCGCTTGAGATAGGCGAGGGCTTTGCTCCGCAATTAATGGAGAGATTTCTAGGACAGTTTTAGTTGATGAAAAAGGCAACTTTTTTTCTTTTAGTTGTTTTGATGTTAACATCATCTTCGTGCGCAAAGGCTGATACCCTTGTTAAGAGTAAATTTGTTTTCAATTCCGTGAGAACGGTCGAGGATATTAATAATCGATTAAAAACCGAAGACTCTTTGTATCTGTTTAAAAATGGAAGAATATCTTTTCTGGGGAAGGGTATGAGAGCACCTGCTTTTTCTCCTGGTGGAAAGACAATAGCCTGCACTTCTTCTAAAGCTATCGTTCTTATTGATGAGCAGGGAACACAAAAAGAGAGAGTACAATTTGATCTGTACCCTGGGCATGTCGAATGGTCTCCGGATGGCAAAAAACTTTTGTATTGTATTCCATCTGTCCCGGGGTCGATCCGATTGGCGTTGGAAGAATACAATCTGCTTACAAAGAAACGCAGATTAGTAAAAGATGATGATGATATTAGCACGTCTTTTTATAAGTATTCACCGAGCGGGGAAAAGATAATGTTCGTGGCCACTCACCTTGATACCGATCAATCTTTGCGACAGGAAGGAGTGTATATATATGATTTAAAAAGTGAACTATTGTCAAAAGTTAGACATTATGGAGTTAGTTTAATGTGGTTCCCCGACAGCAAACACATCGCTTATTTCACGAATACCAACGAAGAGGGGAATCAGATTAATGATAAATTTGGAGCAATATTTAAGATGAACACCGATACAGGAAAAGTAACCAAGTTAAGGGATTTGAATATGATTCCTTTTGAAGGCATCAAACTCTCCAAAGATGGAAAGTATTTCTATCTAGGGAAATCCGACAACAAGGGCGGCAAAGTGATCGTTCTCTGGCCCGTAGATGATCCCACCAAAGAAATCCCCGTGACCGAATCAGTAAAAGTAGGCATCGGCTATTCCCAAGATTACAATCCCGACTGGTGGCAGGGGGAATAATCCTGAGGACGAATCGATCGACCAATAGCGGGGCGTTACTTCTAGACCTGCTACGATTTCAATTGGAAATGCCGGGACTACAATAGTCGCACCGGATATATCATGTAAGGAGGAGTCATGTCAGCTCAAGATATGAAACCTAGTCAAAAGCTGGGTTGCCCGATGTGTGTCGGCGTGCTTGAAGAAAAGTTAGTTCCGATTACGCACGCAGATCATGTAGCGATTGATGTTTGCTGGGCGTGTTCCGGTATTTGGCTGGATGAGGGAGAAATGCAAAAAATCTGGGACCTGGGACTGGAAAAAATAGCACCGTTTTGGGTAAATCCGGCGGACGCCAATGTACAGAAAAAAGACGCAAAATGTCCCAAATGTAACGTACCTCTTCAATCCGTCAGAAATGTGAGGGATCCTCGTATTTTGCAGGATTTGTGTCCAGAGTGTTTTGGTGTATGGTTGGATGGAGGGGAGCTTGGTTTATTGCAGAGAGGCGGACCCGTCAGACAATTGTTGGACGCTCTGACAAGATGGAGAGCTAGCAAGCGAGGACAAGAGAATTTAGAATGACCCAAACTGAGTCTCAAGCGCAATAGAGTCGGTGTTACTTCCGGCCCCCTTCGTATTATCATTATAAAGAAGCCCGCTAAAAACCCCTACCCAACCGCTCTTCCGAAATGATATTCTATCGTCATGCAATTCGACCTTTTTGACGATACCAAGAATAAAATCCTGGGCGCTAAGACCTATGAGAGTTTTAAAGAGGAGCTTATTAAGTCCAACTGTGCCAAGTGCGAACTCTCGAAGTCCCGTACTCATATCGTAGTGGATCGTGGGAATCCGAACGCCAAGGTCTTGATTATAGGAGAGGCGCCGGGAGAAAACGAGGACTTGCAGGGCAAGGCATTTGTGGGCCGCGCCGGGAAGTTGTTGGACGCGATGATGAAGGGTCTTGGTTTCATGACGGACGAAGAAAGCTTGATCATCAATGTCGTCAAATGCCGCCCTCCCGAAAACCGGGCCCCGTCGCAGAAAGAAGCGGAGAGCTGCCGCCCTTTTCTCAAAAAACAGATCGAGCTTGTAGGCCCGAAAATCGTCTTGCTTCTCGGCGCGACCGCGTTGAGGCACATGATTTTGGACAAGGGTGAATTCGCCATGGCAAAGGAAGCGGGACAGTTTTTCACGCACGCGGATTATCCCGGTATCCAATTGATGGTCTTGTATCACCCGGCGTTTATCTTGCGCGACCCGAGAAAAAGGCCGGTGATGGAAGAGCATTTGAAACGCTTTAAGACTTATTGGGACGGGAATAAGGCATGAAGCCGAAAAAGGTTTTGATCGTTTATAAAAAAAGTACTTATGAGATCTATTTTTTGGAGCACCGGCATCCCTTATTTCGGGAGTTTCGGGCTTCGCATGAGCTGCATCACAAGACGCTCTTGGCGGTCCAACTTTTTTTGAAGGAAAAAGGCATCCAACACCGTGTGGTGTATCGGGCGAAAAAGATGAACTACGCGCCGTATAATCTCGTGATCACGGTCGGGGGAGATGGCACTTTTTTGGAGGCGGCCCGCCGTATCGCTAAGCAAAAAATATTGGGCATTAATTCAGACCCGAAGAACAGCGTCGGCAGTTTTTGCACGGCCAACCCTAAGACATTCAAGGCAATATTGAACCGGTTTTTCGAGGGGCGGGCGAAGGTGATACGTCTTAATCGGCTGAAGCTGATTTTGAACGGCAGGGCGCTGGGCGTCAACGTGTTGAACGATATTCTGATATGCCACCGGAACCCAGCGGCGATGAGCCGTTATTGGATTAAACTGAGGACGGTGAGAGAAGAGCACAGAAGCTCCGGGTTATGGGTATCAACCGCCGGCGGTTCGACTGGAGCTATTAAATCTGCCGGCGGGAAAAAATTACCGTGGGATTCCGCAAAACTGCAGTATCGGCCAAGAGAGCTTTATCGAGGACACGGGGCTGACCATCGATTGACGGGTGGGTTTTTCTCAAGTCCGGCTTTTCTGGAAATCAGTTCTCTGATGAGGGAAGGAGTTATTTATACCGATGGACCTCATGTCAAAATCCCCTTTCGGCTTGGCGATACGCTTCAAATATTGAATTCGCCGTCTTCTTTAAACGTGGTCCATTGAGACTTAAAAGATAAGGATATTTGTGATTCAGGAATTTATAGCCAGGCTTCATCATTTGGACCAGCTGATCGCCTGGGCTGGTTATGTGGGATTGACCGTCATTGTTTTTTGTGAGACGGGGCTTTTGGCCGGGTTTTTTCTGCCAGGGGACTCGTTGCTCGTGACGGCGGGACTGGTCGCCTCGCAAGGAACGCTCGACTATTTCGTGTTGAACGGTCTTTTGATCGCCGCGGCAATTCTAGGGGACAGCGTCGGGTATCTGATCGGCTATGGGGTTGGGCCAAAACTCTTCAAAAAAGAAGACTCTCTTTTCTTCAAAAAAAAATATTTGGAGAAAACCCATCAATTCTTCGAGAAATACGGGGGCAAAACGATTATCCTCGCGCGTTTTGTGCCGATTGTGAGGACGTTCGCGCCGACGGTCGCGGGCGTCGGGCGCATGACCTACCGGAAGTTTATCGCTTATAACGTGATCGGCGGGACGCTTTGGGTTTTCAGCATGCTGTCGATCGGTTATTTCCTGGGCCATACGATTCCCAATATTGAAAAACATCTTCATCTTGTCATCGCGATCGTCATCGTCGTTTCATTCTTGCCCCTCGTGATCGAATGGCGCAAATCCTGCAGCCGGAAACCGTAACGCCGGCCCAAAGCATCCCGGCGATTCACTTGACAAGCGCTTGCGGATTGTATATTGTCTAATAGTTAGATAATCAAACTATTAGAGCCCAATATGAGAGCCCATTCCAACCTTGACCATTTCAGCCGCGAGCTTGTCCAGATCCTACCGCTCATGTTTAGGGAATTTGCCAAGCGCGAGAACAACCCGCTGACGCGCGGCCAAATCAGTTTTCCCCAAATGGTCGCGTTGGACTACGCGGCTCATCATCCCAGAGTCACGATGACCGACCTTTCAAAAGTCTTGTCCATTCGACTGAGCTCGACAACAGTATTGGTAGACCGCTTGATTCGCGAAAAAATGCTCTCTCGCGGCCGCGACGAGAAGGACCGGCGTGTTGTCTGGGTCAGCGTAAGCCCGAGAGGTAAAAAGGTCATCGCGCAGATCATGGGACAAAAGCGGCGGAGTCTGAGGGAGATCTTCAGCGTGTTGACCACCGGCGAACGCGAACAGTATCTGGCGATGATCACAAAAGTTTTCAACCATTTGAAGCAAAGCCATGAATAGACGATCGCTCTTTATCGGTTTCCAGCTTCTAATTTCCAGCCTTTTCTTCTTCTTAGCTCTTTCGCATGCCGAAGAGAAACCGTTGATGCTTTCTGAGGCCTACACACTCTCCCTTAAAAGAAGCGAAGACATCGCGATGAAAGTCGCGACGCTCGACGCCGCGCAGGCGCATTTTTATCAGGCCTTGAATACGGTTATGCCGAAGGTCAATTATTTGATCACCCGAAAAGAACAAGAGGTGTCCGGGAGCGGTGACACAAGCTCGGATGTCGCCAGCACCGGTACGCGCCGGATAACTCCCGAAAAGAAATTCACGTTCAGCCAGCCGATCTTCAGCGGTTTCAAGGAATTCGCGGCGATTCAGGCCTCGGGCGCCGAGAAGGCCCAGCGCGTTTTTGAGATCGAACGCGCCAAGGAACTGTTGTTTTTGGATGTCGTGGACGCTTTTTACGGGGTGCTGAAGGCACAGGAAGACACGGAGATCCTGAATTCCATTCACGGCGCGCTCGAAAACCGCATCAAGGAACTGACGGAGAGAGGGAAGATCGGCCGGTCAAAAGACAGCGAGGGGCAGACAGCCGTTGCGGATCTAAAGATCAACGAGGCGGATCTCGAAGAAGCCAAGGGGGCCGAAGTCATCGCGCGACAGCTTCTCGAATTCTATATCGGAAAAGAAATCCAGGGAAGATTGCTGGACGACAATGATTTCAAAAGGGACGTATCCGACATGGCCTATTATCTGGCGAAGAGTGGCTATCGCTCGGATCTCAAGGCCTCCGAACAGGCAAAAATACTTGCCGAGAAAAATGTGGTCGTGGCTCAATCAGGTCTTTTCCCGACCGTCAAGATTGATGGCAATTATTACACGCAGCGGGTCGGGTTCCAATCGGGGATTGATTGGGATGTGCTTTTGACGATTGATATTCCGATACTCAATGGCACCGAAACCATCGGCGAGATCAAAGAAGCGGCGGCCAACAGGGAAACGGCGAAATTAAAGCTCGGAAAATTAAAAAGGCAAACCGAGCTGGACATCAAAGACGCGTTTGTGATATTCAAGGTATCCGGTCTTCAGGAGAAAGCGCTTGAGGCGGCGGTGGACGCGTCGAAGAAAAATTACGAAATGAACCTGAAGGATTACCACCATAGTCTCGTGAATAATCTGGATGTCATGGACGCACTGCAAAAATATCAGGATGTGCGCCTCCGCTTGAACCAAGCGCATTATCAGATGTTAAAAAGTTTTTGGCGGCTTAAAGTCGCGATCGGAGAGACGCTGTGACGCTTTCGGACATTTCGATAAAAAATCCCGTTTTCGCCTGGATGCTGATGCTTGGGCTCATCTTTTTTGGATGGATCGCCTACACAAACCTTGGCGTGAGCGAAATGCCGGATGTGGATTTTCCTGTCATATCCGTGAGCGTCACCTGGGAAGGCGCGGCGCCGGAAGTGATGGAAAGCGATGTGGTGGATGTCCTTGAGGACGCGGTGATGAGTATTCAGTCCATCCGGGAAGTATCCTCATCCACGAGACAGGGCGGCTCGAACGTTACGATCGAGTTTGAATTGGGCCGAGACATTGACGTCGCACTTCAGGAAGTCCAGTCCAAGATTGCGCAGGCCCAGCAACGGCTCCCCAAAGAGATCGACCCTCCGGTGGTTTCCAAAGTCAACCCCCAGGACCAGCCTATTATTTGGCTCGGGCTGTCAGGAGAGCGGTCGACCCGCGATCTCATGGGATATGTCCAGGACACATTAAAAGATAAGTTTCAAACCATTACCGGCGTCGGAGACATTATTTTGGGCGGTTATGTCGAACGAAACTTGAGAGTATGGATCTCGAGCGAAAAACTGGATGAGTATCAACTGACGGTCAATGACGTGACCAATGCCATTCAAGAGAATCATATCGAAATCCCAGCCGGGCTGATCGAAACTCCCGACAAGGAAATGAACGTGCGCGCGATGGGGGAGGCCAGTTCGGTGGAACAATTCGAGAATATCGTGATCCCGAGGCGCGGCGGCGAGCTGATTTACAAACCGATTTACATCAAAGACGTGGCGAGGGTCGAGGACGGTCTCGCGGACCAAAGACGTCTGTCACGCGTGCTTGGCAAGACGGCCATCGGCATCGGAATAAGAAAACAGCGTGGTTCCAATGCCGTGGAAGTGGCGCATCAGGTCAAAAAACGCTTAAAAGAAGTGCAGAAAGAGCTGCCTAGCGGCATGTCGCTCGGCATCAATTTTGACAGTTCCCGTTTCGTGGAGGACGCGATCCATGAGCTCATTTTTACGCTGATCCTTTCGGCGCTTTTGACCAGCCTTGTCTGCTGGATATTTTTGGGCTCCTGGAGCTCGACCATCAACGTTCTTTTGGCGATCCCGACCTCCATTCTGGGGACGTTTCTTTTCTTTAAATTCATGAACTTTACTTTAAACACGTTCACGGTGCTGGGGCTTTCGCTGGCGATCGGCATCGTGGTGGATGACGCGATCATGGTTTTGGAAAATATAGTCCGCTACCGTGAACAGGGAATGAAGAGAATAGAAGCGGCGACGGTCGGCGCCAGGCAGATCACATTTGCCGCGATTGCCGCGACCGCCGCTTTGGTCGCGATCTTCCTGCCGGTTGCTTTTATGAAAGGGATCATCGGTAAATTCTTCTTTCAATTCGCCGTGACGATTTCCGCGGCGGTCTCTCTTTCGCTCTTGGAGGCGTTAACGCTCACCCCGATGCGTGCGTCTCAATTCTTGCAGGTGGGAGAACGCACGACGCGTTTTGGGAAAGGAGTGGATGCCGGCTTTCGGTCCCTGGCCCGGGGCTACCGAAGACTTTTAGAAAAGGCGTTGAATGCCAGATGGCTGGTCATTATTTCGGCGATGGTTGTATTCGCGCTTTCTCTGGGTCTTTTTGGAAAATTGAGAAAAGAGTTCGTCCCCGCGCAGGACCAAAGCATGTTTTTATGCCGCTTGCAGACGCCGGTCGGGTCGTCGCTCCCATTTACGGACTCTCGCTTCAAAGAAGCTGAAAAATTCGTCATGAGCTGCCCCGAAGTGAACCGGTATTACGCGGCTATCGGCGGTTTCGGCGGAGGAGAGGTGAACACCGGCGTTCTTTTCGTGACGCTAAAACCAAAAAACGAGCGCGGCATCCGGAAAGGGGTAGGGCATCCTTTAAGCCAGCAGGAACTGATCGGGGTTTTTAGAAAAGGGTTGAATAGCATTCCGGATACAAAAGCGTTCATCCAGGATTTGTCCACGCGGGGATTTACGGCCCAAAGAGGTTTTCCGATCGAATTTTCCGTCCGGGGCCCCGATTGGGAAAAATTAGCCGGCTATTCCCAATCGATCATGGACAAGATGAGACAGACCGGCCTGATGGTGGATGTCGACACGGATTATCAATTGGGAGTCACCGAGGTCCGCGTTATTCCCAACCGCGAGAAAGCGCAGGCCTACGGCGTGGATATGAAGGCGATCGGAGATACCGTCAACGCGCTGATTGGCGGCGTCAGGGTCGGCAAATATACGCGTGACGGGCGGCGTTATGACGTGCGGGCGCGGCTTGTTTCGGAAGATCGAGCGAGGCCGGAAGACATCGAAAAGCTTTATCTGTGGAATAACCACGGTGAGAGGGTTAAGCTTTCGGAAGTGGTAGATATTGAATTGAAACCCTCGCTTTTAAGCATCACGAGGCGCGGCCGGGAACGCGCGATCGGAGTTTTTGCGAACGTGGCGCCCGGCAAGTCGCAGGCCGACGCGTTGGACGCCGTCACCAAGGCCGCCAAAGAGGTTTTGCCGGAAGGCTATCGTGTCGTACTTAGCGGAAGTGCTCAAGTTTTCAAAGAATCGTTCAGTAGTCTTTTCTTTGCGTTGTGGCTCGGCATCATCGTCGCCTATATGATTTTGGCGTCCCAATTCAACAGTTACGTCCATCCTTTTACCGTCCTTTTGGCGCTGCCATTCAGTATTTCGGGGGCGCTCTTTGCGCTTTTCTTGGGGAATCAGTCGCTGAACATTTACAGTATGATCGGGTTAATTCTCCTCATGGGTATTGTGAAGAAAAATTCGATTCTTCTTGTGGAATTCACAAACCACATGCGCCGGGAAGGCCTGGGGGTTAAAGAAGCGTTGATGGAGGCCTGCCCGATCCGTTTGCGGCCGATTCTGATGACCTCCATTTCGACGGTGGCGGCTGCGATTCCTCCGGCGCTGGCCATCGGGCCGGGAGCCGAATCGCGCATTCCGATGGCGATGGCGGTGATCGGCGGTGTTATTTTGTCAACGGTCCTGACGCTTTTTGTGGTGCCGTGCGCTTATAGTATTTTCTCCAAATTTGAAAAGGGACGTTATTCCAAGGAAGCCGGTTAAGCTCATTTTTTGTTTGAAGTTTCGATTTCGAAGTGCCATAATGCGAATAAAGAAATTCAGAAATTTTATCAGGGCAAATAGAAAGCCGTTAAAATGTTAGTTTGCTGTCTGGATTTGGAAGGCGTCCTTGTCCCCGAAATCTGGGTCGAGGTCGCAAAAAGAACCAAAATCCAAGGTCTTCGCTTCACGACGCGCGACATTCCCGACTATGACGCGTTGATGCGTCGCCGCCTTAAGATCCTGCGGGAACATCGAATAAAATTGAAAAATGTTCAGCAGGTCATTTCCCGCATCCGTCCTCTTCCTGGTGCAAAATCATTTTTGGATGAGCTCCGGACTCAAGTGCAGGTCCTGATTCTCTCCGATACCTATTACGAGTTCGCGACGCCGCTCATGCGTCAGCTTGGGTTTCCGGCGCTTTGGTGCAACGGGCTGACGGTAGATCGAGCCGGCTATATCAGCCGTTATCATTTGAGACAAAAGAATGGAAAAGAGAAGGCCGTGCGTGCGCTAAAAAGCATCGGTTTCAGGGTCAAGGCGGTCGGAGATTCGTATAATGATCTCACGATGTTAAAAGCGGCCCACGAGGGCATTCTTTTTAATCCGCCGGCAAATATCAGAAAACAATTCTCGAAATTCAAAGTGGCGAAGAATTATACAGAACTTTTAAGATTGTTGAGTCGGTGAGAATTCTCTCCTGGAATGTCAACGGCGTCCGCGCCATTTTAAAAAAGAATTTTTTGGGCTGGTTGAAGAAAGAAAATCCCGACATCCTTTGTCTGCAGGAAACGAAGGCATTTCCCAATCAGCTCGCCCCCGAATTACTTCACCCTTCCGGGTATGACACGCTTTGGAATTCGGCCTCGCGGGCCGGCTATAGCGGCGTCGCTACCTTTACGAAGCAAAAACCAGTGTCGGTGAAAAAAGGATTTGGCATCGCAAAATTTGACGAGGAAGGGCGGGTGCTTGAGACGGAATTCGAGCATTTTATCTTATTCAATATTTATTTTCCAAACGGAAAAATGAGCCCTGAGCGCCTGCGCTATAAAATGGATTTCTATGAGGCGTCGCTCAACTATTTTCTGAAGCTGAAAAAAAAGGGGAAAAAGATCGTGATCTGCGGCGATTACAATACGGCCCACAAAACCATTGATTTGGCCCGGCCGAAGGAAAACGAAAAAATCTCAGGTTTTTTGCCGATCGAGCGTGAATGGATGGACAGGTTGGCCGCGAGCGGTTTTATCGATACGTTTCGATTGTTCAATCAAGATCCGGGGCACTACAGCTGGTGGGATATCCGCACCGGCGCGCGGGAAAGGAACGTGGGGTGGAGAATTGACTATCATTTCGTCTCCGAAAATCTAACCCCCCACCTAAAGGACGCCTTTATTCTCCCGGAGGTCCTGGGATCTGATCATTGCCCGGTGGGAGTCACGCTCAAATTTTAGCAATCATAAGCAATTTTTTCATCCCCGTTTTAAAGTTTTCGTAACCTGTTTTTAACATTGATCCGTATACTTTCGAAGATGCTTTTATGATTGACTTGAGCCCTTGTGGCGCAGTAAGTTAATAGGGGTTCAAACACACCAAAGTAAGAAAAAGAAGGGGCAGGAGAAGCATATGGCAGCAACACAAGACATTGTCAGAGTACTAAGTTCTAACGGAAGCGGTTCCAAGGAAAGGTTGCATAAAATGGCCGATAAGCGGGATTTGACGGAAATTTTTGGTTCCAACGTTTTTAACGATAAAACCATGCATGAAAGATTGCCAAAGGACATTTACCGCGCCCTTCGCAACACGATCGAACAGGGCAAGCCGTTGACTTTGGAAGTGGCCAACGTCGTGGCCAACGTGATGAAAGACTGGGCCATCGAAAAAGGCGCAACGCATTACACGCATTGGTTCCAACCCCTGACAGGCAGGACCGCCGAAAAACATGACGCATTCATTTCTCCAACCGCGAATGGCAGCGTCGTCATGGAATTTTCCGGAAAACAGCTGATTCAAGGCGAGCCGGACGCCTCCTCTTTTCCGAGCGGTGGGCTGCGTACGACCTTTGAGGCGCGTGGCTACACGGCTTGGGATTGCACCTCGCCCGCATTTTTAAAGGAAGACGCTTCCGGCAATGTGACGCTTTGTATTCCGACCGCGTTTTGTTCCTATACCGGTGAAGCGTTGGATAAAAAGACGCCGCTTCTTCGTTCCATGGAGGCGGTTTCAAAACAGGCCATCCGGATATTGCGCGCGCTTGGCAACAAAACATCCAGAAGGGTCACTTCCACCGTAGGGCCCGAGCAGGAATATTTTGTGATTGACAAGAAATACTACGACCAGCGCATGGATCTCGTGACGGCCGGAAGGACACTTTTCGGAGCGCCCGCCCCCAAAGGCCAGGAGCTTGAAGACCAGTATTTCGGCGCCATTAAGGACCGCATCTCGGCGTTCATGAGGGATTTGGACATCGAACTGTGGAAAATGGGTGTTTTGGCTAAGACCAAGCACAACGAAGTCGCGCCGTCGCAGTATGAAATGGCTCCGATCTTCTCCACGACAAACATCGCGGCCGATCACAATCAGCTGGTGATGGAAACCATGCAAAAGGTCGCTTTGAGGCATGAATTAGTTTGCCTGCTTCACGAGAAACCGTTTGCGGGTGTGAACGGCTCCGGAAAACATAACAACTGGTCATTGGCGACTGACGACGGCTTCAATCTTTTGGAACCCGGCAAAACGCCTCATGATAATGAGCAATTTTTGCTTTTCTTGAGCGCGCTGATTATCGCCGTGGACCGGCATTCCGATAAGCTGAGAGCGGGCGCCGCGAATACCGGCAATGATCTTCGGCTCGGAGCCAATGAGGCGCCTCCGGCGATTATCTCCATTTTTATGGGAGAAGAACTCACCGACATTTTGATGGATCTCGGTAAAGGAAAAAAAGCGGTGTCCAAAGGCCAGCACCATTTGCACATCGGCGTTGATTCGCTGCCGGCGCTGCCCAAGGACAACACCGACCGAAACCGCACCTCGCCGTTTGCGTTTACGGGGAATAAATTTGAGTTTCGTATGGTGCCGTCTTCCGCGTCGATCTCGGGCCCCAATATCGTATTGAATACGATCGTGGCCGAGGCGCTGGATGAGATCGCGACACGGATTGAAAAGACCAAAGATATCAATAAAGAGGCGGCCGCGATCGTGAAGGAAGCGGTCAACAAGCACGGCAGGGTCATTTATAACGGGAACAATTATTCCGACGCATGGATCAAGGAGGCAAAAAAGCGCGGCCTTCCGAACATTCGTTCGACCGTGGAAGCGCTCGCCGCCATGGCGACGCCCGAGGCGGAGAAGTTATTCTCCAAGTATAAAGTCCTATCGAAAGGGGAGCTTCACTCCCGTTATGAGATCTACCTGGAAAAATACGCCAAGGACATCAATATCGAAGCACAGGCGTCAATCGACATGGTCAGAAAGCAGTATAGGCCCGCAGTGATCCAGTACACGTCACAGCTGGCCAAAACCGTGGTTAACCTAAAGTCCGCGTCCGCTCCGGCGACGGTGCAGAAAGCGCTTCTTAAGAAAATTTCGGCGCTTCTAGAATCCGCCACCAAAAAATTGACGGAGCTTGAAGCGGTCACAGCCAAGGCCCAGAGCACCCATGAAGCGAAAGCACGGGCGATCACTTACCGCGACAAGGTGGTCCCCGCGATGAATCATCTGCGCGCGGATATCGATACACTCGAAGGACTGTTGCCGTCCGAGCTTTGGCCCGTTCCTTCTTACGTGGATATGTTGTTTAAGCTCTAGGAAAGTTAATATTTTAAACTCCCCGCCGGTTAACTTCCGGCAGGGAGTTTTATTTAACCACCTTTCTTAGACTGTTTATGAAGTGTTGAATAAGTTTTTTATATTTTTTTATTTCTAAATAAACGATCTTGAGTTATAATTCACATCAATCATTCAATCTAAAAAGGATAGGGGCTCCAAATGGCGTATCGTTCCCTCTACAAAAACGACTATTTAACCGACCGCGAAAGGAAGAATATCATTCTTCTCGATGTGATTCGCCGCAACGGCCCTATCGCTAAAACGGACATTTCTCGGATCACCCAATTCAACATTGTCACGGTTTCGAATTATGTGGAACACTACATTGATCAAAAGTTGGTGGCGGAAAAGGGCCTCGACATCTCAAGCGGCGGCCGCCGGCCTGAGCTGATCGAGCTTAATTCCGACTGGGGCAATCTCGTAGGGGTGGAGATCGGCCCTACGCATATTCTCGTGATGGTTTCTAATCTAAACCCCACCATCATCCATAAATTGAAGGTCAAAAGGCCCGAGGGCCACATGGAAGTGGTGATCGCGGAGGCGGTGCGTTTGGTGCGGCGCGTCATCGAGGAATCCAAAGTCGCGCCCGAAAAAATCAAGGGGATTGGCCTGGGAATTTCCGGTGTCATTGACAGGGGAGCGGGGACGATCCGGGATACAGATGCTTTGCGGGGAAAGACCGTCGGTAGTTATTCCACGGCCAAGGGTATTTTGGAAAAGGAGTTTCGCGTGCCTGTTTCCGTCGGAAATGACGCGTCGCTCGCGGCATTGGCGGAAAAGAAGCTGAGTCTGCGCATTGATGATGAGAATGTTTTGTATTTTTATTCGGACGTCGGAAGCGGCATTATAGCGAATAATGATCTTTTTTGGGGTTCCAGCTGGAGTGCCGGAGAGATACAGCTGAATCTTGATAACAAAGAGGGGTTGGCTCTTGAGCCGTGGGTCGAGAAAACGGATTTTTTCAAATCAGAGGGGCTGGATTTGGGAATAGTCAAGCGTGTCAAAGAGTCTTTGAAAAAAGACGGCGGAAAATCTAAACTATTGGAATCGGCCGGCAAGGATCTTGAGAAAATCGATCTGAATGCCGTTTTTGAGGCGGCCAAGCGCGGCGATGCGCTTGCGGTGAGCGTGGTTGAGGCGGCCAGCACGCGGCTGGGCCTGAAAGTCGCGTATTTGACGAATTTTTTTAATCCGGAAGTTGTTGTTTTAGGCGGCGGCGTCGAACGAGGCGGGGAGCTTGTATTAAACGTTGTTCGTCGTGTCGTCAAACAGCTGGTCATGGAAGAGACCGCGGGCATCGTTAAAATCATTTTATCCCGATTGGGGGAGGACGCAGTCGCGTACGGCGCGGTTTGTCTGGTCACTCAAGAACTTTTTGCAGAGGTTTAACGAACATGTCCCCTATTACTAAAAGAAGGCTTTTGGATCAGATAGAGCTTAACGATCATGAAAAAAAGAACCTTCAGATTTTGGACACGATTCGAAAGAAAGGTCCTATTGCGCGGGCGGAGATTTCTCGATTGATCGGCCTTAATATTGTGACGGTGACCAGCTACGTGGACCAATACATCAAGAAAGGTGTGATCAAAGAGGTTGGGATTGACGTTTCAAGCGGTGGCCGTAAACCGACGCTGGTCGATTTGAATCCTTCGGCTATTTATTTGGTAGGAGTCGGGCTCAATATTGTGGACATCATCGCGGTTCTCTGTAACTTAAAAGGGGACATCATTTTTAGTGTCAAAAAGGAACGCCCACTTCAGGCGGGCGAGGCCCTGGTGATGTCCATGACATCGCTTGTTCAGGAGCTATTCCAGAAATCGAAGGTGGACACCAGTAAAGTGCATGGGATTGGCATAGGCATTCCCGGAATATTTAATCGTGACACGAGTACGGTCCGGTGGCCTGTGGGGCTTCTGGAAGATGACTTGGCTATTTCAGTTTCAATTCATGGGATCTTTGAGGATAAATTCGGGATTCCGACCTTAGTGGATAATGACGCCAACGCGGCTGTTTTTGGGGAGGAGTGGTATGGTGGAGGTCTTGGTGTTCAACATGCAATTTATCTTTATTCCGGCGGCGGCTGCGGTTTTATGATCAATGGACAGATTTACCGCGGCGCTAACGGCTGCGCCGGCGAATGGTTGTTTGATATCGATAAAGAAGACCCCAAAGGGATGGTGCAGGAATCCTATAAATCCGGCACATGGAGTCTGGACCTAGGCATATCCAAGCAGGTTCAAAGTCTTCAGAAAGAGAATGCCAAATCGAAAATTTATGAGTTGGCTAAAGACAGCGGAAAGCAGATCACGATCATCACGGTTGTCAAAGCGGCTGATCTTGGCGATGCGTTTGCCAATCAGCTTTTAAAAGAGGCGGGCGCGCGTTTGGGGAAGAAAGCCGCTTTTTTGGTCAATTTATTCAATCCGGAAATACTGATCATTGGCGGCGGAATCGAGATCGGCGGCTCGTCATTTCTTGATTCGCTAAGGGAAACCGTCAAACAGTCGTCCATTCCGGAAGCGACCGAGAAGCTCCGTATTATTCCTTCGCAGCTCGGAGAGAACGGAGTGGCGCTCGGGGCGGCGGCGTTGGTGGCTCAAAATTATTTCATCAGCGTCTAGCTTTATGGAAGCGAGAACCTGCGTTTATTGCCACACCGTTTTCACGCCGAATAAATACTCTCCGAGACAAAAGGTTTGTTCAAGCCCCGCCTGTCAGAAAAGGCGCCAGCTTGAAAGCATGAAGCTCTGGCGCGAAAAAAATCCAAGTTATTTCAAATATGACGAATCGAAAGGCATGGCCTGGCTTGAGACGCAGAGAAGGCGCTCAAAAATCTGGCGCGAAAAAAATCCCGACAAGGTCCGGTCCTATCGGCAGACCCACCACACGGAATACCGCGAGTATATGAGAGAATACATGAGGCAATACCGGCAAAAAAAGAAGGGGGGCGCCTCACCGTCTTTTCCGGAGAATCCCCAAGGGAATGGCGCTCACTGACCAACGTATAAGTAATGGGTTTTTTTAAGCGTTTTGTAAACTCGATAACTGACATTAGTTGACAATAAAAGGAGCGAAGGGATGTTGGATCTCATATTAAAAGTACGCCAATCGGTATTGCATGAAGTCCCAATCTCTTATGAGGAGGCCTTTTCCCTGACGAATGTCACAGATCTCGAGATCCCGTATTTGGCGGCGGCTGCGAACGAGGTGAGGGTAAAGTTTGCCGGTGGTATGATTGAATCCTGCGCCTTGTCCAATATCAAAAGCGGTAACTGCAGTGAGGATTGTAAATTTTGCGCTCAATCGGCCCATTACAAGACCGACAGCCCCGTATATCCTCAAATCGGCGTTGAAGAGATCATGACTCAGGCGAAGGCGGCCGAGGCGATGGGCGCCACGGAGTTTTGTATGGTTTCAAGCGGCTGGGGCGCCACGAACGATGAGGAGTTTCAAGTAGTGCTCGAGGCCGTGCGCCGAATTTCAAAGGAAACAAAGTTGTTTGTGGATTGTTCGCTGGGGTTTATGACTGGCGAACAAATGCATCAGCTGAGAGAAGCCGGACTCTATCGGAACAATCACAATTTGGAGGCCTCAAAAAGTTATTTCGATAAGATATGCACGACCCACACGCATGAAGAGCGCACCAATCATGTTCAGATGGTCCGGCATTATGGGATCCACCCGTGCTCGGGCGGTATTCTGGGGATGGGCGAATCCCCAAAGGACAGGATCGATCTGGCTTTTGAACTTCGTGAGCTTGGGGCTCATTGCGTCCCCATTAATATTTTGAATCCAAGACGCGGCACGCCGCTGGGGAACGTGACGCCGATAAAACCATTGGAAATCATTAAAACCATCGCGATCTTCCGGCTCATTTTGCCGAAGAGCACGATCAAAATCGCCGGCGGCCGCGAGGTCAACTTAAGAGATTTGCAGGCGATGGCGATGCTGGCCGGCGCCAACGGGCTCATCATCGGCAATTACCTCACCACGATGGGCCGCAATCCCGCGCAGGACATTCAGATGCTTGAGGATCTTGGATTTGACGTTGCAAAGTCTTGAAAAGGATTTAGAGGATCTCGAAAAGAAACATCTTCGCCGGTATCTTGAGCCTGTCGGCCAAAGAAAAAATTCGCGCCTGGCTATCCGCAACAAGCATTTCATCAATTTTTCTTCGAATGACTATCTTGGTCTTACCAAGCACCCTAAAGTCATCGCCGCGGCCGTGCGGGCACTTCGGCGCTGGGGCGCCGGAAGCGGCGCCTCGCGTCTCATCTCCGGAAATCTAAAAATTCATGCGGATTTGGAAGCGCGCCTCGCGACGTTCAAGAACGAAGCGGCGGCGATCGTTTTTTCTTCGGGGTATCTGGCAAATTTAGGCGTCGTGACATCGCTTTTAAATGAAGAGGACCTTGTTTTAGTGGATCGCTTAAGCCACGCCAGCCTTATCGACGCGGCAAGATTATCCATGGCGAAGCTATGGGTCTATCCTCATAAAGACGTATCGGCCGTCGCAACGCTTCTTCAAAGGGGGAGATCTTTTCGCAAGCGGCTTGTCATCACGGATTCTTATTTTAGCATGGATGGAGATGTCGCCCCTTTGGACCGGCTTGTGGAGGCGTGCCGCAAAGAGAACGCGATCTTGATGATTGATGAGGCTCATTCTACGGGAGTTTTTGGAAAAAGCGGCCGGGGTTTGTCAGAACACTTTGGATTGGAAGGCAGGATCGGCGTCGTGATGGGCACTTTAAGCAAATCGCTTGGAAGCGTGGGCGGATTTGTGGCCGGACAAACGGCCTTAAAGGAAACGTTGGTGAATCGCGCACGGGAATTCATTTATACCACCGCGCCAAGCCCCGCGGCTTCGGCGGCGGCGATGGAGTCGCTCAAAATTATTCTGGAAACCCCTGAAATCCGTCGGCGCCTATGGCGCAATGTATGTTTTATAAGAGACGCGCTAAAATCGCTGGGTTTTAATTTGATGGAGTCCGAAGGCCCGATCATCCCTGTCTTGATAGGGGACACCGCCAGATCCATTCGGATGAGCTCTTTTTTGAGAAAAGAAGGAATTTACGCGCCCATGATTCGGCCGCCGACGGTTCCCAAAAATAGAGACCGCATTCGATTCTCAATATCTGCGAGCCACCAAAAAGCGGAATTGGAAGCGGCAGTGAAATCACTAAAAAAGATAAGAAACAAGATCTGATGGACGCAAAGCGGAGCGAACGCCTAAAACAGTGGGATAAAAAATATATTTGGCATCCGTTCACACAAATGAAAGAGTGGAGACAGGATGATCCTGTCGTCATTGAAAGAGGGGAGGGAAACTATTTGTTCGATACCAAAGGGAGGCGATACCTGGATGGCGTGTCGTCCTTATGGTGCAATATTCATGGCCATCGTGTCGGGATCTTGGATCAGGCGATCAAAAATCAACTGGAGAAGATCGCCCATTCCACTTTTTTAGGGCTCTCTAATGTGCCTGCTATAGAGCTTTCGAAGAAGCTGATTGAGCTCGCTCCCCGCGGCCTCTCAAAAGTGTTTTATTCAGATTCGGGGTCGGCCTCTGTGGAGGTCGCCATCAAAATGGCCTATCAATATTGGCATCTTGAGGGGTTTCCAAGAAAAAAGAGATTTTTAAAATTGAACAATGCCTATCACGGAGACACGCTTGGCTCGGTCAGCGTGGGAGGGATCAAGCTCTTTCATGAGGCGTATTACCCGCTTCTTTTCAAGACGCTGCGAGCGGCCGCGCCTTATGATTACCGGGACTCTTTTAAGGGATCGGAAAGAGAATACGCGGCGTATTGCGCGGACAAGGTGGAAAAGGTCTTAAAGAAATCTCATCGTGAGATTTGCGCGCTGATCGTGGAGCCGCTCATGCAGGGCGCGGCGGGGATGCTAAAGCAGCCCAAAGGGTATTTGTCTCTTGTGCGAGGCCTGACCAAAAAATACAACGTGCTCTTGATTGCGGATGAGGTGGCGACGGGTTTTGGGCGCACCGGCAAGATGTTTGCCTGCGAACACGAAAAGGTTAGCCCTGATTTTCTGTGTCTGGCCAAAGGGATCACGGCCGGGTATCTGCCTCTCTCAGCTACGCTGACCACCGACAAAATATACAACGCCTTCCTAGGTGCCTACGGAGATTTTAAGGCCTTTTTTCACGGTCATACCTATTCGGCGAATCCGTTGGCCTGCGCGGTGGCAAATGCGAATCTTAAATTATTTCGAAAAGAGAAAACGCTTGAAAAACTGCAACCGAAGATAAAACTTTTAAGCCGTGAGCTTGAAAAAATAAGGCACTTGTCTCACGTCGGAGAGGTGCGTCAGGCGGGTTTTATGGTGGGCATTGAGCTTGTGAAAGACCAGGGCACGAAAGAGCCCTACGTTTTGGCGGAGAAACGAGGCTTTGAAGTGGCTCGTCTGGCGCGGCAACGAGGAGTCATGATTCGCCCGCTGGGGAATGTGGTTGTCTTAATGCCGCCTCTTTCGATTCGCCCGCAAGAACTTAAAACGTTGTGCCAGGTGATTTACGATGGCGTAAAGAAAGCGACAGAGCGTTGAACCCGAGATCAATTTTTATAGCAGGTACGGATACTGGAGTAGGTAAGACTATCGTTGCCGGGGCGTTGGCGTCTGCGCTCAAGCTCAAAGGCTTTCGTGTTGGCGTGATGAAGCCCATCTCATGTGGGAGCAGGGAAGACGCTAAATTTTTGATGGCATGTGCCGGTATTAAAGAACCCCTCGATTTGGTTAATCCTATTTTTTTGAAACACCCCTTGTCCCCGAATGTCGCTGCGAAAATTGAGAAAAATAAAATCGATTTAAAAAAAATCATCAAAACTCTTGATATTTTCAAAAAGAAGTATGACACTCTTGTGATAGAGGGTTGTGGCGGGCTTTTGGTGCCGGTGACCGATACGTTTTTCGTCATAGATTTAATTCCTCTGATGAAGGCCAAGACTGTTTTAGTATCGCGAGCGGGTCTGGGAGCGATCAATCACTCGCTTTTGAGTCTTGAGGCATTGCGAAAAAGACGCATCGAACCTGTTGGGGTTATTTTTAACCGGTTAAACGGCGGTGATTTGTCCATCCCTGAAAAAACGAATCCGGAGGTTATTTCCAGAATCGGCCGCACGCAATCTCTGGGCGTTTTCCCGTTCCTGAAGAGTTGCGGCATGAATTGCGTCGGAAAAACCGTCCTAAAACATATAGATTTAGAAAAAATTTTGTGTTAGATTGGCAAAGTTGAAGACCCCTCTTTACGAACGGCATCTCGCTCTCCAGGCAAAAATAGTGGATTTTAACGGCTGGGCGATGCCGGTTTACTACACAAGCATCGTTCAAGAGCATCAGTGGACCCGACAGTCCTGCGGTGTTTTTGATGTTTCGCATCTGGGTGAAATTCGCGTCAAAAACCAGGGCGCTTTTCAGTTTCTGCAATACCGCCTTACCAATGACATGAATAAATTGAAAGACAATAAAATTCTCTACTCTCTCTTGTGCGACGAGCGCGGCATGACGCTCGACGATATTTTGATTTATCAGGCGAAGCGTGATGATTATTATTTGATCGTAAATGCCGGAAATATTCAAAAGGACCTTGAGACGCTTCGGAAATACGCGCCGGAGTCGGTCACGATCACCGATCAAAGCGAGACCATGGCCTGTCTTGCGGTTCAAGGCCCCAAATCCGAAATGATCCTCGAGCGTTTATTCGGTTTCGATTTGCATGAGCTGGGCTATTATTTTTTCAAAGAAGAAAAATTCAGGGACGAGCCGGTGTGGATTTCACGCAGCGGTTATACCGGTGAGGACGGTTTTGAGATTTTTTCATCCAACGGCTTGAGCGTCCCGTTGTGGGACCGGATGGTGAATGACGGCAAAAAAGAGGGAGCGCTTCCGGCGGGGCTTGGCGCCAGAAACACGCTGCGGCTTGAGGCGGGGAACGCGCTTTATGGCAACGATCTCAATGAGACGACGACGCCACTCGAGGCGGGGCTTCATGGGGTCGTTTCTTTTACTAAAGGCGGTTTTGTGGGGCGTGATCGGCTGTGGAAGCAGAAACAAGAAGGGCCCAAGCGCCGTCTCGTCGGATTTAAGATGAACGATAAACCCATTGCCCGTGAGCACTATTCTATTTTTAGCGGGAGTAAAAAAATAGGGGAGGTGACCAGCGGCTCTTTTGGACCCACCGTCGGTTATAATATCGGCTTGGGTTACGTCGCAAGCGGTTTTGAGACTTCGGGCACTTTGATCGAGATCGAAATCCACGGCCGCCGCGTCAGCGCGGAGGTCGTCCCGCTTCCTTTTATCACACTCAAACATAAGAAAGGTTGACCATGATTGAAACTTCGAAATTAAGATATACCCAGACGCACGAGTGGGTCTCGCTTACCGGCAAGATCGCGACCGTGGGAATCACGGATCACGCGCAAAAGGAGATCTCCGACGTCGTTTTTGTGGAGCTTCCCAAAGTCGGACAAAGTTTGAAACAAAAGGAAAATGCCATGGTGATCGAATCGGTGAAGGCCGCTTTCGATATTTATGCCCCCGTCTCCGGGAAGGTCCTCAAGGCCAATGATAAGCTCAAAGACCGGCCGGAATTCATCAATCAATCTCCTTACGAAAAGGGCTGGCTTTTTCAGATGGAGTGTACCGATCCGAAAGACGTCGACTCCCTTTTGACGGAATCGGATTATCATCAAGTCAAGGAAAGCGCTGGCCACCATTAAAAGCGGTCGAACGCGCGGCTAATCGAATGCAATATATCTCTAATACCGAAAAAGACAAACAGGAAATGCTGAGCGCGATCGGGGTCTCTTCTTTTGAGAGCCTGATCGCCAATATTCCGAAACGCTTGAGAGATTTTGAGTTGAAAATCCCGGTGGGAATATCGGAGCTGGAGCTCGACCGTGAATTGGACGAAACGGGGAACCGGAACAAAAATTTTAAATACTACATTCCTTATATCGGTGCCGGGAATTATGATCATTTTATCCCGGCTGTCGTGGACCGGCTTGCGCTCCGGGGAGAATTCATCACGTCTTATACGCCTTATCAGGGGGAGGCCAGTCAAGGGACGCTTCAAAGCATGTACGAATATCAAAGTCTCGTATGCGAACTCACCGCGATGGATTATTCAAACGCCTCGATGTATGACGGCGCTTCAAGTCTCGCCGAGGCGGCGCTTTTAGCGTTGCGTTTCGGTGAGAGAAAAAAAATCCTGATGCCTGAAACCGTGCATCCGGAATATCAGGCGGTCGTGAGAACTTATCTTTCATACGTGGGCTCCGAGATTGTGAGGATCCCGATGAAAAACGGCGCGCTGGACATGGATCATCTGAAAAAGTCGTTGGATCAGAATGTCGCGGCCGTGATCGTTCAACACCCAAATTTTTTTGGAATTTTAGAGGAAACGCAAGAAATTTCGGACCTCGCACATCGTGCCGGCGCGATGCTGATTGCGTGCGTGAATCCCATCTCTTTGGGTATTTTACAGGCCCCTGGCGAGTACGGAGCGGACATCGCGGTCGGAGAAGGACAGCCGCTGGGAAATTCCGTATCTTTCGGCGGGCCGCATTTCGGATTTTTCACGGTCAAAGAAGCATTGCTGAGAAAGATCCCCGGCCGCATCGCCGGCATGACGGTTGACAAGGTGGGGCGCCGGTCGTTTGTCTTGACGCTGCAGGCGCGCGAACAGCATATCCGCCGCGAAAAAGCGACTTCCAATATTTGCACAAACCAGGCCCTCTGCGCGTTAAAAGGAGCGATCTATTTGACGCTGCTCGGAAAGATTGGAATCAAAAAGCTCGCGCTATTGAATTTGAGCAACGCGCATCGGACCTATGAGCGTTTGCTTAAAATAAAGGGAGTCAAGCCGTTTTCGGATAGGCCCTTTTTTAATGAATTTGCCGTTAGGATCGACAAGGACCGCGACGCGCTCAAAGTCAGCCTGAAACAACACCGGATCTTAGGGCCGTTGGACTTGGGAAAATTTTATCCAACGCTTGACTCGTCCTATCTTTTCGCCGTGACCGAGAAGCGAACGGATCAGGATCTGGACCAGCTCATTCGGGCGGTGGACAGATGACCCCACCACTTCTTTCTTACAATCGCCCCGCGATTGGTCCGCATACGCGGACGAAAGGAGTGGTGGGGTGAGCAAGCTCATCTTCGAAAAACATTCGCTGAACAACGCCTCCTGGCTTCCCAAATTGGAAGAGCTGGAAGCGGTCATTTTAAAAAGGATCCCAAAGAAATATCTGAGAAAGAGCGAACCCGCGTTTCCCTCGCTGTCCGAACTGGACGTCGTGAGGCATTTCACCAATCTCTCGAGAAAAAACTTTTCAATCGACACCAATTTTTACCCCTTGGGCTCCTGCACGATGAAATACAACCCCAAATCCCTGGACTCGATCGCGTCCTCCACTTCGTACACGCAGATCCACCCTTATCAGGACGAGGAGGATGTCCAGGGCGCTTTAAAGATTTTGCATGAGATGCAGTTTTTTTTATCGGACATCACGGGCATGGACGAATTCACGCTTCAGCCCGCGGCCGGCGCCCACGGGGAGTTCTGCGGCCTTTTGATCGCGGGCGCGTATCATCGGTCTAAAAAACAAAAAAAGACAAAGGTGTTGATCCCTGATTCGGCTCACGGCACGAACCCCGCGTCAGCGGCGCTTTGCGGTTATGAGGTGGTGCAGGTGTTGACGAATGGCAGGGGGCATGTGGATTTAAAAGACTTGAAATCAAAGCTGGATGATTCCGTGGTCTGTCTCATGATGACCAATCCCAACACGCTCGGACTTTTTGAGGAGGAAATTCTCGAGATCGCTCAATGTGTGCATGGAGCGGGCGGCCTTCTTTACTATGATGGCGCGAACATGAACGCGCTGGTCGGCATCTGCCGTCCGGGAGACATGGGTTTTGATATTGTGCATCTGAATCTTCATAAGACCTTCGCGGTGCCGCATGGTTCCGGCGGACCGGGCTCGGGGCCCGTGGGAGTCAAAAAAAATCTCATTCAATTCCTGCCGGCCCCCAGAATTCTGAAAGAGAAGGACCGGTATTTTTTTGAAAAAAGTGCGCCTCATTCGATCGGGAAACTTCGTTCGTTTTATGGAAACTTTGGCGCGATCATCCGCTCTTACGCGTATATCAAGGCGCTTGGGACAGAAGGCTTAAAAGGGATATCCGAAAACGCGATTCTCAACGCGAATTATTTGAAAATGAAACTTAAAGATATTTTTGAAGTGCCTTACAATGATTTTTGCATGCATGAATTCGTTTTATCGGCCAGCTCCCAAAAAAAACGCGGCGTCAAAGCGCTGGACATCGCCAAGCGTCTCCTGGATCACGGGGTTTACGCGCCGACCATCTATTTTCCGCTCATTGTGGAAGAGGCGATGATGGTCGAGCCGACAGAAACGGAGTCCAAAGAAACACTGGACGAATTCGTAAATATTTTACGCCGGATCGATGAGGAAATAGACAAAGATCCGCAAAAAGTGCTGAACGCTCCTCACACGACGCCTGTTGGCCGGATTGATGAAGTCTTGGCTGCCAGACAACCAAACCTGCGTTTTAAACCACCCCAAGGATAAATTCTTTGAACGAAAGAATTCGACTTATCTTGGATCCGCCCCGTCGAGCGACGCTCAATATGGCGATCGACGAATTCTTGATGGAATCCCAAAAAGATCCCGAGAGCTTGCCGACCTTGCGGCTTTATCAGTGGAGCGCGCCCGCCTACTCGATCGGCTATTTTCAGAATATAAACGAGGTCACAAAACATTTCCAACGCGCCGGAAAAGAGATCCCCGTCGTCCGGCGCCTCACGGGAGGAGGGATCGTCCCGCACGGGGACGACTTGACCTTGTCGTTGGCTTTAAAGGAATCAAGTTTTCGATTCCTTAAGGAAGTAAAAACATCCTATCTTAAAATCAATGAGGCGATTCGTGAGGGGCTCATCCGGAGCCACGTCGGGCTCGATTACGCGGATTGCCGATCCGTCCCTTCCGGCCGCGCCGGCAAGAATCTCGTCTGTTTTGACAGGCCTTCTTGTTATGATTTGTTATTGGCGGGGAAAAAAGTGGTCGGGGCGAGCCAGCGGCGGCGGGGGAGCGTGTTATTGCATCAGTCGACTATTTTTCTTCAAGGCGGCGCGGGGGTTTTGGGACGGCAAATCGTTGGCGGGTTTGAAAAAACGTGGGGAGTGTCTTTTTTGGAAAACCCGTTAAAGGGACAGGAGCTTCTCCAGGCCGAGGCGTTTGAGAAAAAGCGTTATGCCGACCCCGAGTGGGCGACTCAGTAAGGCTTAGTTTTCTTTGCCCGTTCTTTTTTTTCGTAGCATTCGGGGCAATTGTATAAAGGACGGGCCAGTGTCCGATCATAGCCGGTGTCAACGACCACTCTTCGAACTTCTTTCGTTTCTTTTCCGCAGGTATCGCACTTCATAACGACGTAGTTTATCAAAGCGCATTTCCCAAGTCAATCGGCTCTTGGCAAAGAGCCGCAACTTTAAAGACTAATTTCTTGACTTTGAAAAATAACAGCCGTATAGTAATTCATAAGCGCGTGAAATATTTTTTTGAAGGAGGGGAAAGATAAAATGGGTGTCGTGCAAAATAATCAGGCGACCACCGTTTTGCAAAGTCATCTCGACAACGGGCAGCAGCTGCTCGTCCCAAAGAAAATGTTTTTCACGAAAGGCGTCGGTTCTCATAAGCATGAGCTTCGTTCGTTCGAGCTGGCGCTTCGCGACGCGGGGATTGAAAAATGCAACATCGTGCACGTCTCCAGTATTTTCCCCCCCAACTGCGAATTAATTTCTAAAAATGAAGGCATGAAATACATTTATCCCGGCATGATCACGTTTGCCGTGACGGCTCGGCTTTCCTCGAATGAAAATCGACGACTGATCGCCGCCTCCATCGGCTGCGCGATCCCCTCGGATCCGAAGACCTACGGCTACTTAAGCGAGTATTACGCCTTCGGGCAGAATGAAAAAGAAGCGGGGGATACGGCGGAAGACCTGGCGGCCGCGATGCTCGCCTCCACGCTGGGCATTGATATTGATGAAGATAAAAGCTGGGATGAAAAAGAAGAGATATTCCGCATCTCGGATGAGATCGTCAAAACGACCAACGTAACGCAGTCCGCGATGGTTGAAAAGGGAGGCCATACGACGGTGGTGGCCGCCGGCGTCTTTCTCTTCTAATTCTGCCGGTTTTAAATTGCCGCATTTAAAGCTCCAGAAACACACCTTTCAAGACACAGCCTTTCTCTTAGCGCTCGCCTCTTTTTTTCTTCTATTTCGCCTTGGGTCCGGTTCTCTCGCCAGTTGGGACGAGGCGATTTATGCCTCTGTCGCGAAAAAAATCATCCAGTCAGGAGATTGGTTCCGGTTGACCCTGGCGGGAGCCGCGTGGACGGATAAGCCGCCGCTCTGCGTATGGGCGACGGCTTTTTTTTATAAAATTTTCGGGATCAACGAATTCTCCGCGCGCCTATTTTCCGCACTCTGCGGAATTGGGACGGTCCTCGTCACTTATTTTCTAGGCAGGGAGCTTTTAGGACGATGGGTCGGTTTTCTCGGAGCGCTTGTCCTTTTAAGCTCATCCCATTATGTTCATTATGCGCGCTTTGGCATGACGGACGCGCCGCTTGTTTTTTTTCTTACGCTGGCGCTTTATTTTTTCTGGCTTGGTTATAAAAAGAACCGCTTCCTTATTTTCTCCGGGATCGCCATTGGTCTGGCGGTGATGACAAAAAGCTTTGCGGGGCTTCTGATTTTCCCCGTCGTTTGGATTTACTGCGCCTGGTCGGGGGAATTTGAAATATTGACCCGTTCTTCGTATTGGATCGGCGTCATGATTGCCGTCGCGATCGCGTTGCCCTGGAATATTTTTGAGATGGTGATCAATCGCGAGCAGTATATGAACGAGGCATGGTTAAAACATCTGTCACGAACATGGGTCAGTCTTGAAGGCCATCAGGGAAATTATTATTACTATATACGAACGCTGGTGAATAAATATCACCCCTGGGTCCTTGTTGGAATTATCTCGGCGCCTTTTTTTCTTTTTAAGGCGATCAAGGAGCGGAATTCGGAAATCGTTTTCTTGACCGTATGGATGGCCTTTATTTTTGGCCTCGTGACGCTGATGCAGACCAAGCTCGATTGGTATCTATTGCCCGTTTACCCCGCCTTGTCGCTTTCGGTCGGCTATCTTCTCGCGAAGATTTTCAAAGAAGATCAGAAACATTTTGTCCGGATCATGTTTGTCGCGATCATGGCTCTCCATGTCCCGTATTCGCATCTGTTTGATTATGATTACAGCCGGGATCTAAAAGGCATTGCGCCGCTCGTTCAACGATCCATGCCTTCGGGGCAGATCCTGTATCTGTATAATTATCACGAAGTCAACGCGGTGCTCTTTTATATGGATCGGCAAAGCGCCTATTTGGACAACCCTGAGGTGTTTGTATCAGAAGTAAAAAGCAAGAACGAAATCTTCTGTCTGATCCATGGGAAATATTTGAAACTGTTCGAGAAACGCCTGCCGGCGCTGGGGCTCTCCGTTCAGGGCTCCTTCGAGGATTTATATCTGGTGTCCAAGCACGCGAAAGGCGCCCGTTCCCACTAGCGGCTACGGGGCCATCAACCCTCTTTTTTATTGTCTTTTCGGTCATTTTTGACTTATAATTTATCGGAGGAAAGGGAGTTGATCGCCATGAAGAAACGCGGCAAACCAGTGCGTTCGATCAAAAAAGTCCTTCGTAGAATTCGATCCAAGATATCTCGTAAGCCTTTAAAAATAAAAGAGATAGAAAAGAGACATGATTTTTCTGCGCCGAATCTGCTTGAATTTTATGGGGACAATAGAATTGTTTTGTTGGCTAAAGATCCCTGGTGGCTGTTCGCCTACTGGGAGGTGACCGCCGGCAGGAGAAAAGAGGTTCTGGAGATGATCCGGGATCAACGGCTATCTCCGGAAAAGACGGTCTTGAGGGTTTATGATGCTATGGACACTTCGTTTTCTCGCCGGTTGTCTTTTTTTGATATTGAATTGAATTTTATCGCCACGAATTGGTATATCGATGTCGGGTTTCCCAACCATCCATGGGTCGTGGAACTTGGTATTCGGACCCGCGAGGGGTTTTTTTTCGCGCTCGTTAAATCGAATACGGTCAGGACGCCGCGTTTTGGCGTGTCGGATGTTTTGGATGAGGAATGGATGATGCCGGACGATCTTTTCTGGAAACTCTTTGGACTTTCTGGAGGTTTCGCCGGACAAAAAAGTTCTTTAGCCGTCGTCGAATTCACGACCCCCGCACCTCTCTAGAACCAACTCTTAAATTCGTCATGGAAAAAGGTTATCTCTCGATCATCTTGCACGCGCATCTGCCTTACGTCCGGCATCCGGAACACGAGCGTTTTCTGGAGGAGGAATGGCTGTACGAGGCGATCACGGAGACCTACATTCCTTTGATCAAGGTCTTTGACGGCCTGATCCGCGACCGGATTGATTTCAGGATCACGATGTCGTTGACGCCCACGCTTCTCTCGATGCTGACGGATCCCTTGCTTCAAATGCGGTACGTTCGGCATCTCGACCGGTTGATAGAACTTTCCAATAAAGAGATCGACCGAACCCGCCACGATTCCAAGTTTCAACCCTTAGCCCGGATGTATCACGAGCTTTTTATCGAAGCGCGCGATCTGTTTGTGAATCGTTATCAGCAAAATCTGGCGTCGGCCTTCCGGCAATTTCAAGAGGCGGGGAAGCTCGAGATCATCACCTGCGCCGCGACTCACGGGTTTTTGCCGCTCATGGAAATCCAGAGCGAAGCGGTCCGGGCTCAAATCAGGGCGGCGGTTCAGACTCACGAGCGGATTCTGGGAAGAAGGCCGGCCGGCATCTGGTTGCCTGAGTGCGGTTATTATCCCGGCGTGGACGAGATCCTGAAAGAAGAGGGGATCCGTTTTTTTATTCTTGATACTCATGGGATCTTGTTTGCGACTCCTCGCCCGAAATACGGCAATTTCGCCCCGGTTTATTGCCGTTCCGGCGTGGCCGCGTTCGGGCGGGATATGGAATCTTCTAAAAGCGTTTGGAGCGCCAACGAGGGCTATCCGGGAGATTTTTATTACCGGGAATTTTATCGGGACATCGGATTTGATCTCGCGTATGACTACATACGACCTTATTTAACCGGGGATGGTTCTCGTACCAATACGGGGATTAAATACTATCGTATCACCGGCTCCGGCGACGGCAAGGAACCCTATGATCCTGCGGCCGCGAGGGACAAGGTCGCCCAACATGCGGCCAATTTTATATTTAACCGGGAAAAACAAGTGGAGCATGTCCAAAGCTTGATGGGTCAAGAGCCGCTCGTCGTGTCGCCTTATGATGCGGAATTATTCGGTCATTGGTGGTTCGAAGGGCCTTTGTGGCTGGATTTTCTCTTTCGAAAGCTTCATCAGGATCAAACTGTTCTAAAAACAATCACACCAGTAGAATACCTCGAGCAACATCCTAGAAACCAAGTGGTGACTCCCTCCTTGTCGAGCTGGGGCTACAACGGCTACGCGGAGGTATGGTTGAACCGTTCAAACGACTGGATCTACCGGCACCTTCATAAGGCCGCGGAGAGGATGATCGAATCCGCCCGTCATTTTCAAGGGGCGGAAGGCCTCGAGCGCCGGACGCTCAATCAAATGGCGCGGGAACTGTTGTTGGCTCAATCGAGCGACTGGGCATTCATCATGAAGACCGGCACGCACGGCGCTTATGCGGTCAAACGCACGAAAGACCATCTCGACCGGTTTACGCGGCTTTGGGCGGATCTTAAGAAAAATTGTATAGACATTCCCTGCCTTGAGAGCTTAGAATCTACAGATAATATTTTTCCGGACATGGATTATCAGATTTACCTGTCTTAACCAACGGTTAACAAAAGAGAGGCGGCGAGGAAATGTTTAAGAAAATGTGTGTGTGGGCGTTTTTGGTGATGGGCATCGCGCTGGTGTCAGGTTGCGCGACCACCAGGAATTATCAGCCGGATATTAATTCATTGAACTCGAAAATCTCAACTCTAGAGAACCAGCTTTCTGCCAAGGACGAGGAAATTTCGCGGCTTCAGAGCCAGCTCAGCCAGACCGAGACCGAAAAACGCGCGTTGAACGACAAACTGGATCAGCTGGAAGCGGCCAAGCGTTCAGCCGTTAAATCGCAGGAGTCAGATTTAAAATGACGCAACGCGTCACACGAACTGAAAAGGATTCACTGGGGTCTCGCCAAATACCTGACGGCGTCTATTATGGGATTCAGACCGACCGTGCGGTGGAAAATTTTCCGATCAGCGGTTTGAGGGCGCACCCCCGGTTTATTGACGCTTATTTGTATGTCAAAAAAGCCGCCGCGCTCGCGAATCTCAAGGAAGGCGTGTTGCCGAAAGAGTCTGCGCAAGCGATCATCAAGGCCTGCGACGAAATCCTGGCCGGCGGTCTTCGCGACCAATTCCTGGTGGATGTGTTTCAGATGGGAGCCGGAACGGGATTTAACATGAACGTGAATGAGGTGATCGCCAATCGTGCCAATGAAATTTTAGGGCGTCCCAAAGGTGGTTACGCGCCGGTTCATCCCAACGACCACGCCAACATGGGGCAGTCCACGAACGACACCTTCCCTACCGCGATGCGCCTGGCACTTCTTCTTATTCTGAAAGAATATTTGCATGGCCCGCTCGAGGCACTGGAAAAAGAATTTTTTTCGAAGGGCAAAGAATTTGATTCGGTTTTGAAATCCGCCCGGACGCATCTCCAAGACGCGGTTCCCATCCGTTTAGGACAGGAATTTGCCGCTTACGGAGAGGCGCTCAGGAAATGTCGTTTGTCGCTTATGGAAGCGGAGAAGTCTTTGCATGAGCTTGGCATCGGAGGAAGCGCGGTGGGGACGGGGCTCAATGTGGCTCCCGGCTATCGCGAGGACATGGTGAAGGAGCTTGCGGCGATGACCGGGCTTAAATTATTTCCGGCCAAGGACATGAGAGAGGCGATGCAGAGTCAGCGGCCGATGGCGGAAGTTTCTTCGGCGCTCAGGAATTTGTCGCTCGAGATCATCCGGATCGCCAACGACCTACGGCTGTTATGTTCCGGGCCGATGACGGGTTTTGCGGAAATTGATCTGCCGGCGACGGCGCCCGGTTCTTCGATCATGCCGGGCAAGGTCAACCCTTCGATCCTTGAAATGATAAACATGGTGGCGTTTCAGGTGATGGGCGCCGACGCGACGGTCGCGCTTGCCGTACAGGCGGGGCAGTTGGAACTCAATGTCATGATGCCGGTGATGGCTTATAATTTGAACTTTTCGGCTACGATTTTAGGCAATGCGCTCAAAATTTTAAGCGAAAAATGCGTGGCGGGGATCACGGCAAACAAAGAACGCTGTCAGTATTACGCGGAAAGCAGCCTGGGGTTGGCGACCGCGCTGAATTCTTTCATCGGTTACGCCAAAGCGGCCGAAGTGGCCAAAGAAGCGTTGGCCTCGAAAAAAACCATTATTCAGATCATTCGTGAGAAGAAAATTTTGTCCGAGGACCAGATCAAAAAGATCATGGATCCGTTCAAGATGACCGAGCCCGGCATTCCCGGAAAATAACCAAGGAGAAATTTTGGACCAGCCCAAGAAGCCGCGTGATCGTGGATACTTTAGTGTTCAAGCCGTTCTATTTGGATTGACGCTCGTTGGGCCGCTGGCGTTGCCGCTTTTATGGCTTAGCCCTAATTTTTCTTTAAGACTCAAGGTTTTGATGACCACGGTCACGGTGCTCTTGACCATTTGGCTTTTTAAAAGTTCGATTTTTATTTTGCAGACAGTCTTATCGCAGATGAAAGATTTGAAGGAAATCTCAGCGCCATCATTCTGAACGCCGCCGTAGAGTAAAAGTTTTAATGTTGATTTTCAATGAGCCCGATGGCAGAATAAGGCGACATTCGTCGGCGAATGAAACTAATTGCAAATAGAGGGGTTAAGTCATGGATGTGAATACACAAAGTGCTTTTTCGAAAGGGTTGGAAGATGTGGTGGCGGCAGAGAGCGGGATTTGCCTCATCGACGGCAAAAACTCAAAGCTATCCTACCGCGGATATGACATCCATGATCTGGCGCAAAACTCAAACTTCGAGGAAACCGCCTATTTATTGCTGTTTGGGAATCTGCCCACGGAAAGGCAGCTGATCGATTTCAAAAATAAATTGGTCAGCGAGCGGGAGCTTCCTAAAGATTTGATCAAGCTGATCGAGGCCTTTCCAAAAACCGCGAATCCGATGGCTGCGCTTCGTACCGGCGTTTCGATCCTCTCGTTCTATGACCCAGAAGCGGACGATAAATCGATGGAATCCAATGTTCGAAAGACGATCCGCTTGATCGCGCGGGTGCCGAGCATTATTGCGTATTTTGACCGCGTGAGGCGCGGCGTGGAGCTCATTCATCCCAAGCTGGATGTCGCGACGAACACCGCGGCCAATTTTCTTTACATGTTGAAAGGCAAAGCGCCCTCCGTAACGGAGGCGAGCATGCTCGATAAATATTTTATTCTCTTAACCGAACATGATTTGAACGCGTCCACGTTCGCCGCCCGCACCACCGCTTCGACACTCTCCGATATTTATTCGGCGATTGTCTCGGCCATCGGCACTTTGAAGGGCGATCTTCACGGATCGGCCAACAGCCGCACGATGGAAAGCTTGATCACGATCGGAGACGTTAAAAATGTCGAGGCGTATGTGGACGACGCGCTTAGTAATAAAAAGAAATTGATGGGATTCGGCCACCGTGTCTACAAAGGGCCTGATCCAAGAGCCGATGATTTGAGGGCGATGGCAAAGACGCTGGCGGATTCCAACCCCGAACAAGCGAAATGGTTCGCGATTTCCGAGAAACTTGAGCAGACGGTCTGGGCGCGGAAGAAACTTAACTGCAACGTTGATTTTTACTCTGCCTCCGTCTTATACACGTTGGGAATCCCGGTGGATCTTTTTACGACGATGTTCGCGATCAGCCGCATGGCGGGGTGGACGGCGCATAGCTTGGAGCAATACACCGATAACCGGTTGATTCGGCCCATCTCTCATTATACGGGAGAAACCAATCGCACCTATACGCCGATACAGAAGCGCAAATGACCGTCGAGGAAACTAAACACGATCTTTTGCTTAAGAGAATACAAGTCACCGTCGCTATTTTGGCCGGCCTGGCCACCTTGGTTTTTGGGATCTATAACATCAAGAAAAACGTTTTCTCGAATAAAGAAACTGAGCAAGCCCCTCCGCCGGTTGTCCAAAAATCCGAAGGAAGTTCCCTCAAATCGGCTTTGGAAGAAACAGGCGCTGCCTGGATCAAGAAGCTGGGAACCCCAAAATCGGAATCGGGCGAATCCACACAAAAATAAATTTCGCGGAAGTGGCGGAATTGGCATACGCGCAGGTCTCAGAAGCCTGTGCCGCAAGGCTTGAGGGTTCGACTCCCTCCTTCCGCACGAATTTTGAACCATGAAAAAATACGCCTATCCGCTGGCAGTGCTCGCCCTCTTCACCGGCATCTTCCTTTACCTGCCTTCTTACTATTCCCAATCGGAAGCGTTGCAGAAAGCCACACTCGAATCCCGTGATCTCTTTTTTAAGATTCGCCACCTTTCGTCACCGGTGCCGGAAGAGACCAGGGAAGTGGTCTTGGTAACGATTGACGAGGAATCTTGCCAGAAATTGGGGATTCGCTGGCCCTGGTCGAGAAAAATATTTGCGGAGATGGTCGATCAGTTGAAAAAACATGGCGCGCGGGTGATCGGACTGAACGTTTCGTTCACAGGGCTGGAAAGCGAGGACGACGCTCCGAGCGAGGCGCTTGCCCAAGCGATGCGTGAGCACGGCCTTGTGGTGATCGGCACGACATTTGATTCGGAGAATCATCTAATCAGGTCAAATTCAAAAATCGCCGAGGCCGCCTTAAAAGTCGGTTATTTAGAGAAGATAGTGGATCCCGACTACGCGATCCGGCGTTCTTACCTTTTGAGACCCTACCTGACCAGGAAATTTTCCTCGGACACGGATCCTTCGTTTGAAAGTTCTTTTCCGCTTCAAGTGGCCAGCGCCGGCGGTTCCGCCGCCCGTTTTGACCGGGAGCTGGGTTTGTTGACCGTCGGCGATCCAAAACGCGCCGTTTTTATAGGTCCGGACGGAGATTATACGATCAATTATTTGGCATCGGAGGATGATTTTAAAAAGATCCCCGCCTGGAAGGTGATCCAAGGGAAATTAACCGACAACGACGTGGAGCGTAAAATCGTCTTGGCCGGTCTGACCTCATCGCTATTTTCCGACACGCATCCGACGCCGTTCGGGCTCATGCCCGGGGTCGCGATTCATGCCAATGAGCTCGTCTCGATTCTGTCAGGGCGCCAGCTGCGTTTTCTCCCAATTCAGGCCGCCTTTTTTGCCGCTTGGCTGGCCGGGATGGTTGTTTTGATTTTGTTTTTGTTACGCCGATTTCTCTTGGCGTGCGTCAGCGCAGCCGTGATTATTTTCGCGCTTTTTTTTGGCGCGCAGTTTCTTTTTAACCGGGATCTTGTCCTCGACGTCTTTATTCTTCTTTTAGGTCCTTTCCTCGGCGTCGTGAGCGGCATCACCGCGAATTCGCTAAAGCTCCTTTTGGAAAACAGAGGGCTTGAAACCGAGGTGATTCAGGACAAGATGACCGGCCTTTATACCTATGATTTTTTGCGGGTCCGGCTGGATGAGGAATGGAAAAAATGCGAGAAATCCAAAACACCCGTCTCCATTGTGATGATGGACCTTGACCGATTTAAGAAGATCAATGATACGCTTGGCCATGAAACGGGGAATGAAATGATCCGCCGCGCGGCCTCCGTGATCAAGGAGAGCGTGCGGGGCTATGATGTTATTTCACGCTACGGGGGAGATGAGTTCGTGGTCCTTCTGTGGCACGCTAACTTTAGAGAAGCAAAGGCCTATCGGGACCGATTGAGAAATAGGTATCACGCGATGGCCAAAACGCTGACGCCCGAACTTCAGGATTTTTCGGTCAGCATCGGCATCGCTACTTTTGACCCCAACAACCCTGATGGGACAAACCCAACAAGCCCTCAAACACTGGTCGAAGAGGCGGATAAGGATCTTCTGTCAGATAAAGAAAATCGCAGGAAGAATGGAGGGCAGAGGGCAGAGGACAGATGACAGAACAAAAATCTGTCTTCTGATTTCTGTTATCTGTCGTCTGAGTTTAGCGTGCTATCCGGATCCGAGATTTTCTGCAGACCAAGCAGCGCTATCTCATTCTCGGGGTTGATGTGAAGTGCGTTTTGAAAAGCGTCTTTGGCACGTTGAAAATCACCCAAGATCATATAGGCGTGCCCGAGATTGGTGTAGGCCGCTTCGTCATCCGGTTCCACTAAGATAATTTCCGAATACACGTCAACGGCTTCTCTGAATTTATTTTCTTCGATTAAAACCTCGGCCTTCTCGTGAAGTCTCGCAAGCTGTTCCATCTTCTCAGGGGTGGTGCTGATGAAGTTTTGCGAGGCTTCCGCCCAAGCCCGACATTCAAGGCCGAGCAACGCCCAAGCGGCGATAAGGATTGTGAGGCAGTTAAAAAACGGTTTTGTGGATAAACGCATATGGGGTTCTGTGTTATAGTATCAGCGTGAAAGAGAAAAAACAAGACCCGGTCATCGCCACCAATCGCGAAGCCAGGCGCGACTATTTTATCTTGGACGTCCTCGAAGCGGGAATTATGCTTGCCGGCTGTGAGGTCAAGTCTTTGAGAGATAGCAAGGCCAGCCTCTCGGGGAGCTTCGCCCGCCTTGATGGCAACGAGGTCTTCCTGTATAATCTTTATATCGCCCCTTACGCGATGGGGAACCGTGAGAATCTTGAGCCCATCCGCGAGCGCAAGCTCCTGCTTCATCGGTCCCAGATCGAGAAGCTGAAGGTGAAAACCCTGGAAAAAGGATTGGCGCTTGTGCCGCTTAAGCTTTATTTCAATGACCGCGGCATCGCGAAAGTGGAATTAGCGGTCGTCAAAGGCAAGAAAGCGCATGACAAGCGTTCGGATATCAAGAAGCAGGTGGTTTCGCGCGAGATAGACCGCGCCATTAAGAATAGGAATAGGAAATGAGATCGGGCAGGGCCCGACGCGCTTTTTGTCGGGGGCGACAGGCATCGATCTAGCTCTTTGATTCGTGTGTGGCATGTGGAGGTTGTCGGGAGGCCTCCTTAAACACCTGACAAAACATAAACGCTAAAAACACGTCTAATCTCGTGCATATGCCCTTCGCGGGGCCTATGGCGTTTCCGCTAGCCGCCTAATAACGGCTACCGTCCGCTTATCCTCGTCTGTGGGATGAGGCCGGGCGTCGACAACAGGCTGGCAGGGCAGGCGCGTCTTTGGCCTGGTTTGCGAGAGCGACAGAGGACTCACCTTTTAAAATCGTGCCGATTCGAGCTTAAAAGGGACACCCAAAGAAACGGCTAAGCATGTAGAGGCCACGAACCTCGAAGGTTAGAGACGCGAGTTCAATTCTCGCCGCCTCCACCAGTTTATAGGACGACGCGTTTAAACTCGAATAGAATCTACTTTGGAAAGGATTTGCGATGAAGACAAGCATAGGGATTTCCGATAAAAATAGAGAAGCGGTCGTCGATATTTTAAA
>Ga0080064_1001741_pt1 | contig 41512 bp, 41 predicted proteins | sample Subgrocontami54m_FD_69260 | JGI IMG/M metagenome (GOLD analysis project Ga0080064, IMG submission 69260) | Subsurface groundwater microbial communities from S. Glens Falls, New York, USA - GMW46 contaminated, 5.4 m (SPADES assembly) (version 2) ...
CCCACCCCGGCAGCCTGCGGCGCAAGGTCCAGACGCGCAGTATCGGCGCCGCGCACAATAACCGCGAGCCGGGCCAGTGCGGGATCTCCCGTCAACCGGTAGGTTTTGACGAACGCGTCGAAGCTGCACTGCTCGCCATCGTGGGAGAACGCAACGTCGGGAACGTCATACGGAACGGCTTCCTTCTCCTTTGCCGTTCGCAGAACTTCCTTTGTAGGCACGTAGAGAAACTCCGCCTCGCGATCCACGAAACGTGTTATCAACCACGGGCAGGCGATGCGGTCTATCTTGGGGCGCTCGCGCGTGACCCAGCGGGTCGAGCCTTCCCGGGGCTTTCCGGCAAGCGCACCCGTGGCGGCTTTCCAGCCCTCTTCGAGACCGCCTTCCAGGTATTGCGCCGCAATTCCCGCATCGCGTAACGCCTTTGCCGCGTTCTGGCTGACTTCGCGTCCGTGCACGCAGTAAACCGCGACGCTGCTCGCACGCGGCAATTCCTTTACCCACGAGGCCGCGGTAGCCGGGTCGCGCCGCAATGCGCCGGCGATCATCTCGGGCGCCGCGCGGAACGCGGATGACTTACGCACGTCGATGACGAGCGGAGGGTTCGTTCCGGCCAATGCGGACTTGAGTTCCGCTGCGGTGATGGACTCGTTCATAACGTTCAACTCCTTTCAAAGCTGTTCAGTAATTGCGATGTAAGTGCGCATCCCGTCAAGGGTGGATGGTAACGCTCGATCATGCTTGCATCGTTGCCGGCGACATCGATTTTCCACACCGAGCCCCCCGAGGACATCATCGCGTACAGAGCCCCGTTCGCGCTAAACGCAAGAGCGCCGAATCCGATATCCCACTGCTCCTTTCCCTGCAGTTTGATTTCATGCTCGGTCAGCTCGAAACTGTCCGCGTCTATCCGCCATACCCTCGGTTGCACATTGCTCGCGACAAACGCGGATCCCGACCGGTCAATCGCCAGGTCCGGCATGCAGACAAACTGGACCACGGACCAGCTCGGCAACGCGATCTGTCGTATCAGCTTTTTGGTTGCCGTATCGTAAACGCGCATGCGATTGAGACCGAGTACCCAATGCCTGCCGCGCGCCGTGTCGGTCTTGACCCGGAGGGTATCGCGCTCGTCTGTTCCGTACGCCACCGACCGGAAATTGTCGCTGCCGGTGCGGCCTGCCGTTGCGCTTTGAGTCGAAACTCTCTCACTGCTGCAGCCCGCCATTGCAGTCACGGCAAAACCCAAGATTAACCAACCACAATCAGAAACGATACGATTTCTCATGATTGCACTCCTTTTTCCCAACATCCGAGCAGCACTTGAGACGGGATCGTCTTTGCCTGCCGGGTGTCTGCGCAAAACCCGGCCAGGTTGCCCGGCCGCCGCTGGCGGCCACCGAGCGCCTGCTACTGGCGGTACATCCATAGTATGGCTATTGATCATGGTTAAACTTCCGCTATGGATATTTCTCTACCGTCGAAGCGAATATTCAGGTATGGTGCATACTTACGCAAAGCATCGTTTCTCTCACCAGACATAGTTTTTCTAATGAAATAAGATAATCGTGCGCCGTCGACTCCCTTCCCTCAATGCCCTCAAAGCCTTCGAAGCCTCCGCGCGGCAGGAAAGCTTCACCAAGGCGGCCGACGAACTTTGCGTGACGCAGGGCGCGGTGAGCCAGCAGGTCAAGGCACTCGAAGCCGAATTGGGCGTACGGCTGTTTCGCCGCGAACGTCAGCGGCTCGTCATTACCGATGCGGGCCGCTCCTATCTGGAGGTGGTGCGCGATGCGTTTGACCGCATAGGCACGGGCACTGAACGCCTGCTGCAACGGCAAAACTCGGGCGTGCTGACCGTCACGACATCGCCTAATTTCGCCGCCAAATGGCTGGTGCACCGGCTCGGGCGCTTCTCCGACGCGCACCCCGGAATCGACTTGCGCATCAGCGCCTCGATTCAGCATATCGACTTCGCCCGCGAGGACATCGACCTGGCAATCCGTCACGGCGTGGGCGAATGGCCCGGGCTGCACGTGACACGCCTGTGCGTGGAGCAGCTGTTTCCGGTGTGCAGCCCGGTGCTGGTGCGTGGAAGTGGCGCGCTGCGCTCGCCGCGTGATCTCAGCCATCACACCCTGCTCCACGCCAACGACACCAGTGACTGGGTCAAGTGGCTGCAGCTGGTGGATGCAAACGATGTGGACTTTGAGCGCGGGCCCGTCTTCAATCAGGCCAGCATGGCGATCGACGCCGCGGTCAACGGCCAGGGCATTGCGCTGGCGCGCACGGCACTGGCGGCGTGGGACCTGCTTTCGGGGCGCCTGGTGCGGCCCTTTCCGCAGGCGCTCGAAGCACCGTATGCGCTGTGGATCGTCTGTCCGGTCGCGGCAGCGGAACTCCCGAAAATCGCGACCTTTCGCGCCTGGCTCCTCAAAGAAGCGGCGGATGATATTCGGCGGCTCGCCGAACTTCGTGCGCCGACTCCGGGACCGCCCAAGTTGCGCGCCAACCGGTCAGCGGGCGATGCCGGGTAATCCGCCCCTCACCGTTTAAACTCGCGATTTCACCTGAATCCGGAGGACACCATGCTGCGCATTTACGGTTCCGCCAAATCCCGCGCGATACGCGTGCTGTGGATGGTGGGCGAGCTCGGAATTCCCTATGAGCAAAAAGACTGGCTGCCGCGCTCGCCGGAAACCCGCACGCCGGAATACCAAGCGCTCAATCCGAACAGCCGGGTGCCGACCATCGACGACGACGGATTCGTGCTGTCGGAGTCGATGGCGATAAATTTCTACTTGGCGAAGAAACACCGCAGCCCGCTCTACCCTGCGGACCCGAAGCACGAGGCCCTCGCCCTGCAATGGAGCCTGTGGGAGACGGATCGGCTCGACCGCCAGATCGTCAACTACGTCAACCATACCGTTGCGCTTCCCGCGCCCGAGCGCAAACCGGCGGTCGCCGAGGCGGCGTGGACCGAAGTCGTGCCGGCGCTCGCGGTATTGGAAACTGCGCTCGCGAAATCCAAATGGCTCGCCGGCCCGGATTTTTCGATCGCCGACTTGAACGTTGCCGCAGCGCTTTATCGCGCGCTATTCATCGACCTCAAGCCATGGCCGTGCCTGCAAAGCTGGCTCAATGCCTGTTGGGAACGCCCGAGCGCAAAGCGCGCGCGCGCGATGCGGGAATAACGACGACCGGTCCGCTATGACGGCAGAACGATGCGCGAGCCGCCGCCGGAGATTTCGACCATCAGTTGGTTGAGCCTTTTCACGAAACCGGCGGGGTCCTCGAGTTGACCGCCCTCTGCGAGCTGCGCCTGATCGAACAGCACGTGGCTCCAGTCGCTGAAACGCCGGGAATCGCCCTCGGTCTTGAGGCGTTGCAACAGCGGGTGGCGCGGATTGATCTCGAGTATGGGCCTGGAGGACGGCACTTTCTGCCCCGCGGCTTTCAGTAATCGCTCGAGATTGGCGCCGAGGTCGTGCTGGTCGGCGACCAGGCACGCCGGCGAATCCGTAAGCCGCAGCGTAACCCGCACTTGTTTCACCTGCTCGCCGAGCGCCGTCTTGATCCGCTCGGTGAGTTCGCGATGCTCGCCGGCCTCTTTCTCCTGTTCCTGCTTCTCGGCCTCGTCTTCGAGCTTGCCCAGATCAAGTTCGCCCTTGGCCACCGATTGCAGCGGCCTGCCGTCAAACTCGCGCAGATGGCTGGCCATCCATTCGTCGACGCGCTCGGAAAGCAACAGGACCTCGATGCCCTTCTTGCGGAACACCTCGAGGTGCGGGCTGTTCTTCGCCGCCGCAAAAGTGTCCGCGGTCACGTAATAGATCTTGCCCTGCCCGATCTTCATGCGCCCGACATAATCGGCAAGCGCCACCTCCTGCGCCTCGGTGTCGGCATGCGTGGATGCGAAACGCAGGAGCTTGGCGATGCGCTCGTGGTTGGCGTGGTCCTCGCCGATGCCTTCCTTGAACACGCGGCCGAACTCTTTCCAGAACGTCGCGAATTTCTCCCGGTGGTTTTCAGCAAGATCTTCGATCATGGAGAGCACGCGCCGCACCGACCCCGCGCGGATTACCTCGATGTCTTTCGATTCCTGCAGAATTTCGCGCGACACGTTGAGCGGCAGGTCGTTGGAATCGATTACGCCGCGCACGAAACGCAGGTAATACGGCATCAACTGCTCGGCGTCATCCATGATGAATACGCGCCGCACGTAGAGCTTGATGCCGCGCCGGTGTTCGCGGTCCCACAGGTCGAACGGCGCGCGCGACGGAATGTATAGAAGCTGCGCATATTCCTTGTTGCCCTCGACTTTGGCGTGGGCGTGGCACAACGGCGCCTCGAAATCATGCGCGACGTGCTTGTAGAACTCATCGTACTGTTCCTGCGTGACCTCGGTCTTGGGCCGCGCCCACAGCGCACTCGCCTGATTGACGGTCTCGTCTTCGTCGCTGACTGAGGTGTTATCCGATTTTTCCTGCTTTTCTCCTTTCTGCCACTCCTCTTTCTGCATCACGATCGGCAGCACGATGTGATCGGAGTATTTGTGGATAATCGAGCGCAGTTGCGCACCTGCCAACAATCCGTCCTCGCCTTCACGCAAATGCAGCGTCACTTCGGTGCCCCGCTCCGGCCGCTCCAGCGTTTCTATCGTATATTCGCCGCCGCCCGCTTTTCCGATATCACACTCCCAGCGCACGCCCTCGCCCGCGGCAAGCCCCGCGCGCCGCGTCATCAGCGTCACCCGGTCGGCAACGATGAATGACGAATAGAATCCGACGCCGAACTGCCCGATCAGATGCGCGTCCTTCGCCTGCTCGCCGGTCAGGCGGCTGAAAAATTCCTGTGTGCCGGATTTGGCAATGGTGCCGATATTGGCGATTACCTCGTCGCGCGACATGCCGATGCCATTGTCGGCGATCGTGATGGTGCGCGCCTGTTTGTCGAAGCTGACGCGGATTTTGAGCTCGGCGTCGCTTTCAAACAGCTCCTTGCTGGTCAGCGCCTCGAAGCGCAGCTTGTCGCAGGCATCCGACGCATTCGAAATAAGCTCGCGCAGGAAGATCTCCTTGTTGCTGTACAAGGAGTGGATCATGAGATTGAGCAGTTGCTTGACTTCAGCCTGAAAGCCGAGCGTTTCCCGGGTGGTCGTGGTCATGCCGATTTCCTTCCCTGATTCGGTTGCCTGCCATATCGGGGCGGGAAGCATGAATTCAAGCCCCGGCGCCGGTGGCGTTTTGCAGGCCTCGCCGGTAACATTGGCGGGTCCCACCAATCAAAAAACGAGGAGATCCGCATGAACCTGCTCAATTCCATTTTGTGCGCCGCACTGTCATTGCTGGCGCTCGCCGCGAATGCCCAGCAGCTGGTAATCGTAACGTCCTTTCCCAAGGACCTGACCGAAGTCTACAAGAAGGCTTTCGAAGCCAAAAACCCCGGCGTCAAGGTCGAAATTCTCAGCCGCGGCACTTCAGCTGCCATCGCCTACGTGCGCGAAGCACCGGCTGCCAACAAGCCCGATATCTTCTGGGCCTCTGCCCCCGATGCGTTTGAAGTGCTCTCTTCCGAGAAGCTGCTGCAGAAATTCGACGGCGCCAACAAGGACGTGCCCGCCAAAATCGGCAGCTACCCGATCAACGATCCGCAAGGCTATTACTACGGTCAGGCGCTCGCGGGCTACGGCATCATGTGGAACACCCGCTACATGAAAGCGAACAAGCTGCCGGAACCGAAGGAGTGGTCCGATCTGGTCAAGCCCGTCTATTTCAGCCATGTGTCGATTTCCGCGCCTTCGCGCTCCGGCACCACCCACCTCACCATCGAGACCATTCTGCAGGGAGAGGGCTGGACCAAAGGCTGGAACCAGATCCTCGCCATCAGCGGCAACTGCGCCGCCATCACCGAGCGCAGCTTCGGGGTGCCGGACGGCGTCAACAACGGCCAGTATGGCCTCGGCATCGTGATCGATTTTTTCGGGCTGTCGGCGAAGGCTTCGGGGTTCCCGGTGGAGTTCGTCTATCCCTCGGTGACGGCGATCGTGCCGGCCAACATCGGGCTGATCGCCAACGCCAAAAACGCGGATGTCGCGAAGAAATTCATCAGCTTCGCGCTTTCACTCGAGGGTCAGCAACTGCTGCTCGATCCCAAAATCAGCCGCCTGCCGGTGCTGCCCGCGATCTACGCCAAAGCGCCCCAAGGCTATCCCAACCCATTTACCGGAAAGATCAAGCCCAAGGTCAATTTCGACTCCGACCAGTCAAAGTCACGCTATTACCTGGTCAACAGCCTCTACGACCATACCATTACGTTCAGGCACAAAGAGTTGACGGCGGCGACCAAGGCGATCCACGGCGCCGTGGCGAAGCTCGCCGGCAAGAAGAATGCGCAGGCGCAAAAACTGCTGGATGAAGCCCGCGAGCTCGCCTTCATGCCGCTGGTTTCGGAGGAGAAAGCGAAAGACGCGGGTTTCCTGGCGCTCTATAGCACGACCAAGCGCGACGCGTTGCGGGCGAAGGAAGTCACCGCGCTCGAGGAATACTGGAGCCGCAGGGCCCGCGAGAACTATGTCCGGGCCGCCGAGCTTGCCGATCAGGCTGCGGCGCTGGCGAAATAGACCGCCTCAACGCGCGGCATGCCCATCCCCGCCGATTACGCGCAACGGCTCGTCCTCAGCGACGAGGTCCACGCGCGGCCCTACGCGCAGGTCGAGGCCCCGGAACAAATTTCGTTCCTCGCGCTGCTAGCCGATGACAACGGCGCGGCCGCTACTCAGGCGCTCGCCCGGCTGTTCGAGCGCATGGGCCGGCCGCGGCCGCGGCTCGATGCGCCGCACGTGGCTACCGATTTCGGTTCGTTTCGGCTGAAATGGGAACGCCACACTGAATTCACGAGCTACACCTTTTTCCATCGCGGCGAATGCGCTGCTCCATTCGCATCCGGCGCGCTCGACGCGGTGCCCGCTGACTGGCTGGCATCGCTGCCCGGTGAAACCATAGTCGCGACCCAGATCGCCGTCGCCAAGGCGCCCGAGCCAATACCCGCCGTATGGGAAATCGCCCACAACTTCGCCGATCACCCCATCGTCGGCTCGGCGATCGCATCGGGCACGGGCTACGTCTATACCGATTTCCGCGTCCATGCCGACCACATGAGCCGCTTCCTGGTGTTTGATTGCGGCCTTGGCCGTTACCGCGCGGGGCGCTCGGTGCAGCGGCTGCTGGAGATTGAAACCTACCGCATGATGGCGCTGCTTGCGCTCCCGGTGGCGCGCCGGGTTGGCGGCGGGATCACCGCCGCCGAATGCGATCTCTCGGCGCTTACCGAGCGCATGGCGAACGCCGGTGTCGCGGATGAGCCGCAGTTGCTGAACGAACTCACGCGCCTTGCCGCAGCGGTGGAAAATTCGGTCTCCACCAGCAAGTTCCGCTTCGGCGCGGCACGCGCCTATTACGAGCTCACCTGCAACCGCATCCGCGAGTTGCGCGAGGAGCGCATCCCCGGGCTGCAAACCATAGGCGAATTCATGGAGCGGCGGCTCGCGCCGGCGATGAACACCTGCGAGTCGGTGGCCCAGCGCCAGGACGAGCTTTCCGCGCGCGTAGCACGCTCCAGCAACCTGCTGCGCACGCGCGTGGACATCGAGCGCGAGCAGCAAAATTTGCAGGTGCTGGAGCAGATGAACCAGCGCGCCAAGCTGCAGTTGCGGCTGCAGGCGACCGTCGAGGGGCTGTCGGTCGCGGCCATCACCTATTACGCGGCCGGACTGATCGGCTACGCCGCCAAGGCCGCGAAAAGCCTAGGCCTGAATATCGACACCGATCTGGCAGTCGGCGTTTCCATCCCGGTGGTGGCGGTGCTGGTCGCGCTTGGGGTACGCCGGATCCGCAAGTCCGTGACGCGGGCGACGTGAACCGGTCTACCACCCTGTTTCAGGCAGCCATCGCGCTGCTGATCGCCGCCTTCCTGACCGTTTTTCTCGTGGTGCCGGTCGGCACGGTAATCTACGTTGCCTTCGCCAATCCGGAAGGTGGCTTCACGCTGTCGCATTTCAGCTCGTTTTTTCAGCTCTCGCTGATGCGCGAATCGTTCTGGAACAGCCTCTACGTGGCCACGCTCTCGGTGGTGTTCGCGTCGCTGATCGCGCTGCCGCTTGCCTACTTCACCGTGCGCTTCGCGTTCCGCGGGGCGCTGCTGATCCAGACGCTGGGCATACTTCCGCTCATCATGCCGCCTTTCGTCGGTGCGGTCGCGATGCAACTCCTGTTCGGACGCAGCGGTTCGGTCAACCTGCTGCTGGGAGACTGGTTCGATCTGAACCTGCCCATCATGGACGGGCTCAACGGCGTGATTTTCGTCGAAGCGCTGCACTACTTCCCGTTCATCCTGATGAATCTGGTGGTCGCGCTCAACAATATCGACAGCGCAATGGAAGAGTCAGCGCAGAACCTGGGCGCGAGCGGCTTGCGCCTGTTTCGCCGCATCGTGTTTCCGCTCGCCATGCCCGGCTACGTCGCAGGCGCTTCACTGGTGTTCGTCAAGGTTTTCGACGATCTCGGCACGCCGCTGGTCCTGCACCAGACCAACATGCTTGCGCCGCAGGCCTACCTGCGCATCACCTCGATCGGAATCGAAGACCCTGTCGGCTATGTCATCAGCGTGCTCATGATCGTGTTTTCGCTGTTTGCGTTGTGGGCTTCCGCCCTGGCGCTGAAGGGCCGCGACTACGCGACGCTGCAGCGCGGCGGATCCAGCCTCGCTCAACGCAAGCTTACGCCGTGGCAAACCGCATTTGCCTACGGCTGGATCATCCTCGTGCTGCTGCTGGTACTGTCGCCGCACATCGGCATTCTGCTGTTGTCCTTCGGCAAAATATGGAGCTTCAGCGTCCTTCCCGACAGTTTTACGCTGCAGCACTACGTCTCGGTGGCGCAGGACTCTCCGCACATGATCTGGAACACCGTGCTCTATTGCGGGCTCGCCGCGCTGCTCGATGTCATCCTTGGCACCGCCATCGCCTACCTCATACTGCGCAGCCGGCTGCCGCTCATGCGGTCGCTCGACTTCATGGCGAGCGCCGCGCTGGCCATACCGGGCGTGGTGCTGGCGATCGGTTATCTGCGCACCTTCCGGGGGGTCGAGATACCGTTCACCGGCGAATTGCTGACCTCGTCGTGGATACTGATCATGCTCGCCTATACCATCCGGCGGCTGCCGTACGCGCTGCGCTCGTGCGTGGCGGTGCTGCAGCAGATGCACGTGTCCCTGGAGGAAGCCGCCGAAAACCTCGGCGCCGGCAAGCGCCGCACGATACAGCGCATCGTCGTGCCGCTGATGGCGGGCGGCATTCTTGCGGGGTTCATCACCAGCTTCATGACTGCCGCGGTGGAGCTGTCGGCGACCATCATGCTCACGGCCTCGCACACCAACGCGCCGATGTCGTACGGAATTTACCTTTACATGCAGTCCGCGGCCGGACGCGGGCCGGGCGCGGCATTGGGCGTGTTCGCGGTACTGATCGTGGCGCTGGGCACTTACCTGTCGCACCGCTTCATGCGTTCGCGCGCCGCGGCGCTCGACCAGCAGGTGTAGCGGCCCGGTCGTCAGCTCGTATTCGGGAAGAAAGCCTCATGCAAAATAAAGTCAAAGTCGAAGCCACGAACATCGCGATGAGCTACGGCAAAACGCAGGTCCTGCGATCCCGCCGTCTTTGTGCGCGAGAATTTCGCGTGATGCGAGGAAGCCCTGCTCCGCGAGCAGGCCCGCCATGAGGCCGGAGAGCGCGCCACGACTCTGGTGAAACTTGATGGTCGGCGTTCCCCAGTGCGCGAAGGTACCTGCCGACTGGCTGCCGGCCAAACCGAACGCCATGAGTTGGCGCTCTGCGTCGAAGCCGAGCAGTTTCCCCGCGGCTGCCGCGCCGCCGAATGGCCCGATAACGCCCGGTGAGTGCCAGCCGCGGGCGCGGAACGCCGGATATTTCGTTCCCAACCCGACGCGCACCGTGGTCTCGAGTCCCGCCGCGACCGCGAGCAGCAGCGCCTTGCCGCTTGCGCCGGCGCGCTCGGCAAGCGCAAGCGCGGGCGGAACGACCTGGGGCGTGACATGGCAGAGCGTCGGCCGGTGCACGTCGCACACCGTGACCGCGGTAATCAGGTAGCCGTTCAATAGCGTGGCGCCGGCGAGTGAAAGCCGTTCGCCGCCGATCACGGTGGCTTCGCTGGAGCTGCCCAGCGCGCGCGCCAGGGCGCGGACCTGTGGACTCTCGTGGCCCTGACGACCGGCGATCGCGCTCGCGAGCGCATCGAGGATGATGTCTTTGACCCTCTCGCGGATCGCGGGAGGAAGATCTTCGTACTGCAGCCCGGCAATGAAGCGGGCGAGTTCGGCGGTAGGCGTGGCAGACATGCAGCGGCTCCGGTCAGATAAAAATTGCGGGTTCCTCACAAGCCGTAATAACCCGCGCACAACTTTTTACGTGTGCAGGCAGCGATTTGTCGCAGGAGATCTCTGCAGCTTGCCGTCCCTGCATTTTGCCAAAAGACCGCGCAAATTGACACCCTCGTTATGAGCGACGATGCGGCGCGGCGCGCAGTTGGCCGCGCATGAATCGCAGAAGTGACATGCAGATGCAGCGAAAACGGGCAAATTGCAGGGTGCGTTACATCTGCCGGAACAGGTGCGCGAACGGCTGGCTCACAGGCAGTGTTTCTTTGCGGTTCTTGAGTTTTACGATCACGTGGCCAGCGAAGTCGTTTGACACACCGGCGATCGCGTTGACGTTGACGATCGTAGAGCGGTGGATCTGCCAGAACGAGGCCGGATCGAGTTCATCCATCAGCTCCTTGAGCGGCTTTCGGATCAGGGATTCCCCGTCAGCCGTGACCACCCGGGTGTATTTGGTATCGGATTGGAAGTAACAGATCTCGTCCACAGTGATCAACTTCACGTCGGTCCCCAACGACGCATTGATCCAGCGCAGGTAGGCGTTCGCCTGAGCCGCTCGTTTGGCGAGGGCGTCCAGCACGCTACGCAAGTCAGCCGGAGTCATGGACAGGCGCTCCTTGACGCGGTCACAGGCTGTGGCAAGCCGCGCGGCGGTGAGCGGTTTCATCACGTAATCCACCGCTCCTTCCTCAAAAGCCGCGACCGCGTACTGGTCGTACGCGGTCACAAAAACCACGTGGCAGCGCCCGCTCGCATGACGTGCCAACTCCAAGCCGGTCGGGCCGGGCATCTGAATATCGAGAAACAGCACATGCGGTCTGTGCCGTTCCAGTGCGCGCATGGCTTGGAAGCCGTCCTCGGCCGCGGCGGCGATGGCGAGTTCCGGCCACACCGCGTGCAGCAGGTCCTTCAGCTGCGCTCGCAGTACGGGTTCGTCTTCGGCAATGACCGCCGTCGGGTTGAAGATGGTCATGACACGTCGTCCAGCCAGGGGAAAAACCCGCGTCAAGCCTTCGCCGGGGTCTTGAGTTCTATGATCAGAACGCGTGCGTTCGTCTTCCCCGTATTTTCGACCTTGTGTGTTTCCGCTTCGCTCCAGAATACATCGCCCGCCTTCCTCGAGCGATCGCGCACGGGTCCGTCCGGGGTGCTCGCGCGGCCCTGCCAGTCGGTCAGAACGACGGTGAGGTGCGCGGGATGCGAGTGCATGCCTTCCCCGCATTTGCCCATTCCCGGACGCCCGGTGAAGTCGAGCACGCGCAGCTTGTCGTTTTCGAAAGCTACGCGATACGTTCTCGGCATCACCTTGGTCGGGTTCTGAGCGTTGGCGCTGGCGATGTAGAGTTGCGTGGCAAGACTACCGAGGCCAGCGGGTATGAGTTGTCTGCGGGCACGGTTCGATGGGTTCATTTTTCCTCCTTGCTCAGGTTGATCACATTGGATCTGCTACGATGAACTTCCCCGTCACGACCGGCTCATTATGGGCTTGCGTATGGACCTCCGCAACAGACGCGGTGGAAGCGCGAATGTCGGCGAGAGCATTGCGAAGGAAAGCGATGAGTTCGTCGAGCAGCCGATCCGCCGCGTCCGGATCGGCTTCATACGATTGTTCCAGCCGGGTCAGCGCCTGGAGCAGAAAGTCCGGCTCCACGCGTGCCTGCAACGAAGCGAGCTTTGCTTCCGCGAGCTGTTGCTGCGAGGTTGCGCGGCCGAGCTCGGCTGCCCGCAGCGCGGCGAGCATGCGGGCGCGCCGTCGCTGCGACGTGTGCACCGTTGCGGCGAGGCCGCCGAAAAAGAGCATCAACCAACTGTGGTAGAAGATCGTCATCGGCCAGACGACCGGCTGCCCTAAATGATCGAGAAACAATCGGACCCCGAACTGATCGCGCAACACGAACTGTGTGAAGGCATGCCATATCAGCGCGCTGGCGAATGCTCCGACCGGTACGGCCAGCGCAAGCTGCCACGCCCGCAGTTCGCGGGGATTCGCCCAGTGCTCGGCAATCCCCACAGCCAGCGCGAGGAGGACGTATTCTCCGCACCATACCAGCAGCAATGAATGAAACGAATCGAGACCAATCTCGGTCCGCTTAGTCACGAGCGGGAAGTAATACGCGAACTCGAGCGTTGCAACCGCGGCGCCAAGCAGAAGACCATAACCGGCGCGGGTCATCCAGAATTGCGTCGCCGTCGCGATATTCGTCCCGGGCACGGCTGGCATAGTCGTCGCGACAGCCATTCAATCGCCTCCGACTCCGGCGTCCCCGAGGGGCACCACAATTGTGGCACGAATTCCACGCGGCAAGTTCGCTTCGAACGCCAGGTTTCCCGAGTCCCCGTACAACGCGGCAAGCCGCGCCCGCAGGTTCGCGATTCCGGCGCCGGTGCCGCTGTTACGCTGGAGCCCCGCCCCGGTATCGGCAACGCTGACCTTGAGTCGGCCGTTTTCGGCCCGCGCTGTGATCTCGATCGCGCCCCCTTCAGGCAACGGGTTGAGCCCGTGCTTGATGGCGTTTTCGGTCAGGGTCGAGAGCGCAAATGGGGGAAATGGGAGCGCGGCGAGCTCTTTCGGGATGTCCAACCGCGCATTGAGCCGCTTCCCCATGCGTACCTGCAGCACCTCGAGGTACGCCCGCGCGAGCTCGACTTCCTGCTTGAGCGTCGTTTCATCGTGTCGCATCTGCGGCAGCGCCGCGCGCAGATAGGCGACAAAGTTTCCCAGCATCCTTCGGCCGCGCTCGGGTTCCGTGCGGTACAGTTGCTGGACGTTGGCGAGCGTGTTGAACAGGAAATGCGGCTCGATCTGGGCGCGCAGCGACTGCAGCCGCGCCTCGGTCATTTGCCGGTCGAATTGGATGCGCTGGAGGTCGGTTTCGTGTGCCCGGGTCGCCGCCTCGGCCGCCTGGCGCTGGAAGACGAAAAACATGTAGGCAAGCCCGCCGATCACCAACCACCGCGCGACTTTGGCGAAGAGCACTCCGGCCACGAAAATCCCCGGCGGCAGCGGCGCGCGCAGCAAGAGCAATGCTTCACCGGCCAGCGCACCGAGCGTGATCGAAATCAGGAGCAGAAGAAGTTTTCCTGCGCGTGAGTTCACCGGCACGAGGACGGCAGCAGTAACGGCGGCGAAGATGCAGGCGCCGACGATTAGCTGGTCAACAAAGTGATCCAGCCAGCCCAGCAGAATATCCGGCAATGCCCAGTTCTCGTACAGGTCGAACTGAAACAGAAGCTGGGTGGACAGCGCAAAGATGATCAGGAGCGCGAGCAGGCCGCCTCGCAACACGAACCACCACGATATCAATTGCGATGCAACGTGGCCGTGGCCAACGAGTTTGGTCATGCGCAACCCAATTTGCATTGCGAACGCCTTGTCATTTATGGCGTGCCGGCGGATTCACCGGCACACCTCCTCAATACATCATGACAGACTCGATCGTTCTTATCCAGTTGTGGAACCGCGGGAGAATAAGAAGCGCATTCAACGTGGCCACAGGTAGTTCGCGACCGCGTGCGCGCCGATTTTCCGTCCCAGTTCGGCGGATTCCTCATCAGTCGAGCGGAAGTGAATTCCGGCCCACACCCGGGCGTCTTCCATCTCCTTTTCGATTTGCGAGAAGCTGGTAGCTGCGGCATCGTACCGAGTCCATGGGGAGCGGTGTAACTGAACTTGACATGATAGGACCCGAAGGTTTGAGTACGGCAGACGAGTACTCGAATATGAGGGTGAGGCCGCAAGCCTAATCACTCAACCCGCGATAAAACTCTACCTCGTTCTTGCGGGAAAACAGCCCCTCCGGTGTGGCTCCGAACTCCTTCACGAAGGCGGGAAGCACCGTCTTCGGCTGATTTCCCAGAGCGGCTTGCGACGGAAACGTCTCATACAAGAGGAACACCGCAGGTCCTTTCGTCGAGCGATGGAGTCGAATTGTGACGCCTGGGTTGAGCTTCGGTACAAACGTTGCCAAATTGGCAAGGCGCGCCTGCGCTTCATCCTCACGTCCTTCCGCAGGGAAGAGTTTTACGACTACGATGATGGGCTCGTCGGCCGCGAGCGCACGGGGTGGGGCGATCGCCCCGAGAACGCCGATCATAAACACGACGGCTAAACACCGCGACAGATTTTGCATTTCCCTCTCCTCTTGTTGTCTCCCAAGGAACTGGCGCTGGGAGGACGCCTTGTTGAGCGGTGCGCGATTTTATGCGTGTCTGCTCGAACTAAAGTTAGACGGCCCATGCGTAGAAACTCCTGCGACTGGGGCTGTGACACGGGTAGCATGTCCTCGCTGCGGGTAGGAGCACCGCTTGGCTTACGGGAACTTGGCCGGAGATGAAAACGGTTTGGTGGCGTCCACCAAAAACATCACCAGCCCGCGCAGATCCGTGGAGCCGCAGCTGGAGACCTGCACCGGAATATCGGCACCCGTACCCGCCTCGGTCCGACCGGCCGAAACACGGATCACTCCTTGGGGAGTACGCATGCAAAGCTCTCCCGTAAGCACGTAGAACGCTTCGGTCCCTGGATGAGTGTGCACGATGGTGATGCTGCCGGGGGAGCCACGGGGTTCGTTGATCCGAAGGAGATACTCTGGTGCAACCACCGGCGGGAGCGGTCCAACCTCGGCAACCTTGGTGCCGCCCGCCGATAACCCACCTGCGGGGCCCAGGGTGATGAGCCACACCTTGCCCTGCGCCTCAGCGGCTAATCCCGTGGACCCCGCGGCAGCCTGCGCCTGTGCGAGCGTAGGGAAGTTCTCTAGTCGCCAGAAGAGCGGTCCAGCCGGCAACGCCGCTACTTTCTTTTCGGCCAGTACCTTGATTGCAAGAGATCCAGCTGGCAGAGCCTGTTGCGCCGCCGCCGATGGCAACGACCATAACCCCGATGCTAGAACCACGACCATACCGATGAGAAACCGTTTCATGAGGACACCTCCTTGGTTTACTTGCTTGTCGAACTCAATACCTGAGGCCTAATGCTGCCGCGGCGGGATGAACGATGCCGTGCTATCTGCGCGACCAGTCCTTCTCCTTGTTCTGCACGGCAGTGACTCCGTGCATGAGGAAAGTTATTCGGGAAAGCAACACGTGGCAATCGGTTTGCGACGTAAGCGAAAAACGGGCGACGAACGCCACAACAAGCACGACGAATCGGTGAAGCGGTCGGAGCCTTTCGCCTGGATATCATGTCCATTCGCCGCGCCCGATGCAGCGCTCCACAAAGCGGCGGCGCTGTTAGTCGAGCGTATATTGGAGGTGAGTGGTACGTTAGAATCCAACAAACGCACCAATCCAAGGAGCCATGCAATGGACGGATCGTCGAACACCCCGCAACTTGCCCGCAACGTCAAGCGCCTCGCGCATCTCGATCTGCCCGGTGCCGGCCAGGTCTACGTGCAGGGCAATTATGCCTACATCGGTCATCTGCCCAACCAGCAGAACCTCGGCACCACCATCGTATTCCGCGGCGGAGATTTCCATTTTTCACCAGCCGGCGCTCTATCGTTGCGTTGGGCGAACCGTCAACCTCGTGACAATTCACGCAAGCCCCGCTGCTTTTCGGTAAATTTTCCCCAACGCATTGCCCCAAAGCACTGACTCTTCGGCCCATGCACGCTCTTACGCAAGCGCAGGCCGAGCCGGCCCTCCCGGCTCCTCAGCGCCGGTGTAAAACCGTTCCGGATTTACGACTCACGCCGCCTGAAAAAGATCGACACGCCGCGCCGGCGTCCGTGGCGGCGGCTGGGCTGACAAGGCCAGATGCGTGAGGATGCGCTCAATCACCGCGGGCTCTTCAATCGCGGCGATGATCCTGAGCTTGCCGCCACACACGCAACGCTCAATATCAAAGTCGAACACGCGTTTGAGGAGGCACGCCCAACTCATGCGCGCCCGCGCGCCATGCGCGTGATCGCAATCGGCCGCGTGCGCTGTAGTCGTCTGCGCGGGAACCGGCACAATCGCGGCCCGTAGTTTGGCGTGAGGCGCCAGCACCCCGTGAAAGCGGATCAGATGCAGGCGCGGGCGCGGCACGAGTGCTGCAAGCCGTTGCATGAATTCGAGAGGCGACATGACGAGGTGGCTCGTGCCGTCGCGATAGGCTGTTTTCAGCTTGAGGACCACCTGCCCCGTGTGGTTCACGCTCAGCCGCTCGTTGGCGATGGCCGGGCGCGTGATGTAGCGGCACAAGTGCTCAAGGGCCTGGCGTTGATCGGCGCCGCAGCGCACTCCCGCATGCAGGCTGAAGCCGTGGGCGTTGGCGCGCAGGGGTTGAGTCATCGGCGGCGCGCGGCTCGCTGCGTATTGCAAGCTCAGCACTTTGCGCCCCGCACGAGGGGCAAATCCCGCGCCGCTTGCAGGAAAAAGCCACCAGCTTCTCGTGCCCGCACTCCGCGCAGCGCACCCGCAGGAAGCCGTGCGCAAGGATCCCGCATTCGAGAAACGCATCGAACTCGTCTTTGGCAAATTGCGGCAAGCTCGCCACGCCCCCGGCTTCGACTTCGGCGAGGAACGTTTCGAGGTGTCCCTGCACCAGGCGATACAGCGTCGTTTCCTCCGGCCGCCGCCGCTCGTAGTGGACTGGGCTTGCCGCGGCGGCGCGCAGCGCTTGCTTCATGGAAGCACGCGCTTCTGGCGACAGCGCGAGCGGAAGTCGCGCCGCTTGCAGGAGAAAGCGAGCCGGTAGCCCTGCCCGCAGACCTCGTGCGCGCGCGGCATGCGAGAGCGGTAGACGCCGCCTCGCGACGGCGCAGCACCGTCTTGCACGCAGACGGCTTGCCGCTGCTCTGGTTTGCGCTCCGGTCCCATTCTGGACGAAACGCGCGAACCACCGGCCCGCGGCACCGCAACCCGATACGCGGATCAAATGCCAAATTCAGGTCAACGGCAGGAATCGGAAGGACGTTGAAGAGCAGATGCGCTGGGGCAGGACGCCTGCGGCGGGGACGGTTCAGCGCTGGTGTCCGCGCCCATTGTTTGGCCCGTGTGAATTCGCCGCTGACGCAACGGCGCGGGTCGGGTGATACCATTCACCATTCACCATTCACCGTTTACCGTTCACTTGTTTTCCAGTTCTCGTTTGGAAAAAAAGACTCATGCAGAATAAAGTCAAAGTCGAAGCCGCGAACATCGCGATGAGCTACGGCAAAACGCAGGTCCTGCGCGACATCAATCTCGTGATCGAACCGGGCGAGTTCTTCGCGCTGCTAGGTCCGTCGGGCTCCGGCAAATCCACCCTGCTCAGGCTGATCGCCGGATTCAACCAGGCGCAGTCGGGCCGGTTGCTGATCGGCGGTAAGGATATTTCCCGCGTGCCGCCATGGCAAAGAAATGTCGGCATGGTATTCCAGAATTACGCGCTGTGGCCCCATATGACGGTGTGGGATAACGTTGCATTCGGACTGCAGGAGCGCAAACTGCCGAAACCGGTGATCGGGCAAAAAGTCGCCGCCGCGCTCGCGCTGGTCAACCTCGAGGATTACGCGCGGCGCAGACCCAGCCAGCTCTCGGGCGGCCAGCAACAGCGCGTCGCGCTCGCCCGCACTATCGCCATCGAGCCCGAGGTGCTGCTGCTCGACGAACCGCTGTCGAATCTCGACGCCAAGCTGCGCGTGGACATGCGCGTCGAATTGCTGGCGCTGCAGCGCAAGCTCGGCATCACCACCCTCTTCGTGACCCACGACCAGGAGGAAGCGCTGTCGATCTCGGACCGAGTCGCGGTGCTCGACCGCGGCGTGATTCAGCAGATCGGCACGCCGATGGATTTGTTCGACCGCCCCGCCAACCGTTTCATCGCGAGTTTCGTCGGCACCATCAACTTGATAAGCGGCACCGCCGTGCCGGCGCCGGCAGGCGTGGTGTTCGAATCGCCGCTGCTAGGCAAAATCAGCCTGCCGTCGGCCGCAATCATGTCGGGCGCAGCGGAGATTGCGTTCCGTCCCCACACGCTCAGCCTCGCCGCGCCGGACAGCGCGGCAACGTCAGACCGGATCTGGATCAGGGGCAGGGTCGCCGAACGCGAGTTCCTCGGCGAATTCATCCGCTACCGCATCGACGTGCAAGGCACCGACATCATCGCCGACCAACCGCACCACGGCGGCAACGTCGAGTTCGTGCCGGGCAATCAGGTCAACGTCGGCATCGAACCGGCGCAGATCAGGCTGCTGCCGGCGTAAATCGCACGCCCGCCATCAGCGGCTGACCGCTGCTCATGGTGTCTGGTAATTGCCGGGAAGCCATTATTCATGCGGTTCTCAGGCAATCGGCAAGGCCGGATATCCCAGACTCTGGAAACGCAGGAACAATTCGCGGCACGCCCAGGCATCCGTGGCGGCGTAGGTGATCTGCTGCGCGGACAACTGCGCCGCGGCCCAGTTTGACGTGCGGGCGCCTTTGGGAATCCGGAATCCCAGGAAAATCCCGGCGAGGTTGCGCAGGCCGGTCTGGCCGAGGCCGCAGCGCCTTGCGACAACGCCCAGATCGAGCACATTCTTCTCCATGAACGGAAACAGCAGCTTGAGCGGGCGCAGGTCATCCGCCAGCGCTATACCGGCCTTGACGATGCGCGGTTCCTCCAACAGCTCGGCAAGAACCGGGAAAACATCCAGCCGGCGCAACTGGAACAAGTACACCGTACTGGCCGTGGCCGCCTGAACCAGGCAGGGCGGATGACTCTCGCCCTTCCTGAACGAGGGCCGCGTCTCCGTATCGAATCCGACGACGCTTTGCTGCCGGATGTCCGCCACTGCACGCTCCAGGTCAGGTGGCGTCGTCACCAGACACACCTCGCCCTCATACCGGCGGATCGGAAGATCCGCCATTTGCTCCCTGGAAATCTCGCGCACGATTCCGCTTTGCAGGTTGGCTGTGGTTATAGAGTTCATCAGGCTGTCAGAATAGCCGCACGGATTTCCGGGGATTGCGGGCCGCGCGAATTTGCTTCGCGGTCAGCATTTCGACCGTCAGGGTGTTGCCGTCGAGGGTCATGAATTCGACTTCGAAAGCTTCCCCGTTGCGATGCGCATGAACGACCACGCCCACCTCGCCGGCTTCCCTCGTGCTCACGCAGCCCGCAGCCAGTTCTCGATGGTGAGACCAGGGATGCGTAGAAAGTGGCGCATGTTATCTGTGATACAAACGGCACCCACTGCGATGGCCTGAGCAGCAATAAGTGGATCCATGCGCCCTATCTCCTGGCCGGTCTGTTCGAGGTAACGCCGAACTGCAAAGGCTCGCCGTGCCGCTGCCTCGTCGAACGCCAGCACGCGCGTGCACCGTAAAAGTGCTTCGAACCAAAGGTTCTTCGCGCGAGGGGTGCGCGGTCGAGCAAGACCAACCCAAACTTCTACAGCAGTGATTGCAGAGATATGTAGCGACCCGCGCGGGGCAGCGACGATGCGATCTTCGAGGCGGCGATGGCCTTGTTCTTGGTTGAGGATCGCGGCGATGATGCAGGTGTCAAGTAGATACTTCACTTCTTGAATATGCGGTCGGAAATCCGCGGACCGAATTCCCATGGCCCGAGCTTTTGCATCTCCTTCAACACGCGCAGTACATCCCGACCGTAGGCGGTCGATTTCGGCGTCGGCGTGGCCTTCGCGCCGCTGGTCATGCGGCACGCTTTCGGGTGCTTTGCGGTGGTAGCGGTCATGGGTGCTCTCCTGACGAAAGTTCTATCCCGAATTGTACACCGGAGCAATAAAGCGGGTCAGTGTAACTTTCCCGCGCGCCAGACCACTAACGACGTTTTTTGTAGCGCAGGGTACGCCGCATTGCGACGGGATGTGTTGCTGTTTCTTGGCTGTTTGAATTCAATAGTCTTATGATGCTGATCTTAGGATGGCGGAACGAGAGATCATAGACCGAATCGAATGGCGGCACTTGGTGCTGAGTATCGTCGTATCAACCATTGTTTATTTCGTCGCGAGTTACTTCATCTGACCCTATTTTTTCTCCCAAGACGCTAGAACTCCCATGGCCCTCAAACGCCCCCAAGGCCCCGCCGGCACCCTGGTCGTCCTCGAGCACACCTCGAACATCCTCAAGGACAATCCTCTCCACGATCCCCACGTGCGCAAGCTCGCGGTGTGGCTGCCGCCGCAGTACGACGCAGGGGGAAGCAGGCGCCGTTTCCCGGTGCTCTACGATCTCGTCGGCTTCACCGGCTCCGGTCTTTCGCACACGAACTGGAAACCCTTCGGCGACAATGTCCCGGAACGAGCGGCGCGGCTCATTCGCGAGCAGAAAATGGGACCGGCGATTTTCGTCTTTCCGGACTGCTTCACGGCGCTCGGCGGCAACCAGTACGTGAACTCGTCCGCGATCGGCGCTTACGCGGACTATCTCACGCGCGAAATCATTCCCTTCGTCGACCGCGAATTCCGCACGCTCCCGGGCCGCGAGCATCGCGGCTGCTTCGGCAAATCATCCGGCGGCTACGGCGCGATCATCCACGGCATGAAATACGCCAAGTACTGGGGCGCCATCGCGAATCATTCCGGCGACGCGTATTTCGATTTCGTCTACCGGCACGACTGGCCGAACACGCTGAATGAGCTCGCGAAGCACCGCCTGCCGAAACGCAGGCCCGGCGCATACGACGCTCGCCGCGAAGCGAGCCGCAAGGGCCTCGCCGCAGGGCTGGACGACGGGCGCATCAGGCGCTTTCTCGACCGGGTGTGGAAAAAGGAAAAGCTCACGGCAGCCGAAGGCCACTGCATCATGAACCTCTGCATGGCGGCCACCTACGACCCGGATCCAGGGGCGCCGCTCGGCTTCCGCGTGCCGTTCAACCTCGAATCGGGCGAACTCATCGAGCGCCGCTGGAACAAGTGGCGCGGGCACGACCCGATCAACCTCGTCGCGAAATACCGGAACAACCTCAAGTCGCTGCGCGGCGTCTACATCGATTGCGGCTGGCGCGACCAATACCACATCCATTACGGCACGCGCATCCTGTCCAAGCGGCTCGCCGCAGCCGGGATCCGCCACACCTGCGAGGAATTCGACGACAACCACTCCGACGTCGATTACCGGATGGACACAAGCCTGCCGTTTCTCTACAGGGCATTGAAGCCCTGAGAAATCGCGCGCGCGATTCCGCTTTGCAGGTTGGCTGGGATTGTAGAGTTCACCGGGCTGCCACGATAGCGTATCGGGCTTGCAGGTTCAGTCAAACAATGTCGGCGCGCGCGCAGCGGGCGATGCTGCTTCATGGTGCGCTTGAGCGCCGGGTCGGCTCAGAGCACCGATGCGCACGCCGAGCAGCCGGATGCGCCGGTCGAGCGGCACGCGTTTCAGGCATTCGCCCGCGGCGCGGCGTATCGTGCCCGCATCGCGCGTCGGCGCATCGAGCGTGCGATCGCGGGTGACGGTCTTGAAGTTGTCGTAGCGCAGCTTGAGGCCTATGGTCTTGCCCACGTAGCCTTTTCGCTGCAGATCGTCTGCCACCCGCGCGCACAGATCGCTGAAGATGCGCGAGAGTTGTTCCCGGTCGCGCACCGCATGCAGGTCGTTTTCGAACGTCGTCTCGCGGCTGATCGATTTCGGCTCGCTGTAGGTGACCACCGCCCGCTCGTCGCGTCCGTGCGCGGCATCAAACATCCAGGCGCCGTAGCTCGCGCCGAAGTGCTCGACCAGCAGCGCCCGGTCGGCCTGCGCAAGCTCGCCTATGGTACGGATGCCGAGCGTCTCGAGCCGCGCGCTCGCCTTGGGGCCGATGCCGTTGATTTTCCGTGCCGGCAGCGGCCAGATGCGCGTGGGGATATCCGCTACGCGGAGAACCGTGAGCCCGCCGGGCTTTTCAAGCTCGGAGGCAATCTTCGACAGCAGCTTGTTCGGCGTAATGCCGATCGAGCACGACAGCCCGGTTGCTTCGAACACGGCGCCCTGGATCGATGCTGCTACGTCGCGCGCACGCGCCCACGGATCCAGGGTATCGCCGACGAAGCCGGACATGACGAGATCGGTCAGTTCGATGTAGATCTCGTCGATGCCGCGGTCTTCGATTTCGGGAGCCACCGCGCGCACCGCGTCCTTGAACATCCGCGAGTAGCGCCGATACTCGTCGAAGTCCGCCGGCAGCAGCCACGCATCGGGCGCGAGTTGTGCCGCCTTCATCAGCCCCATGCCCGAGTGAACGCCGAGCGCGCGCGCCTCGTAGGTGGCGGTCGTGATCACGCCCCGGCCCGAGTAGTCGCGCAGGGTCGGAACGACCGCGCCCCGCGACCCGTCCTCCGCAGTGCGCCGCCGCCCGCCGATCACCACCGGTTGGCCGCGCAGCTGCGGGTAGCGCAGCAGCTCAACCGACGCGTAAAAGGCGTCCATGTCGAGGTGGGCAATGAAGCGTAAAGGCATGCTGAAATTAGACGGCCGGCGCGAACGCGAGGATAATATCTGAAGATAGTCGCACAGGAGGCATGCGCATGGGTATCGTAATTCATCCCATCACGCCGAATTTCGCGGCGGAAATCGGCGATGTCGATTTGTCCAAACCGCTCGCTGCTGCCGACTGGACGGCTATCCAGTCTGCATTCTGGAAGTACGCGGTGCTGATCTTCCCCGATCAGGACCTGACGCCGGATCAGCACCTGGCGTTCTCAGAAAAGTTCGGGCCGGTTGAAAACGACCGCGTCCTCGATCCGAAGGTGACCCCGCACCGGTTGAGCACCGCCTTCGCCGACATCTCGAATCTCACGCCCAGCGGCGAGATCTGGGCGGCAAACAGCCGCCAGCGCATGTACAAGGCCGGCAACCGACTCTGGCATACGGACAGTTCGTTCCGGTTCCTGCCGGGGTTGTGCTCGCTGCTTTACGCGCGCCGCATCGCGCCTCTCGGCGGCCACACCGAATTCGCCGACCAGCGCGCGGCCTACGATGCGCTGCCGCCGGCGATGCAGCAAAAACTTCGCGGGCTGGTGGCCGAGCATTGCATCGCCACCTCGCGCCAGCGCAGCGGATTCACGCAATTCAACGAGGAAGAGTCAAGGCGGCTACCGCCCGTGCCGCAGGCGCTGGTGCGCACCATTCCGCAAAACGGCAGAAAATCGCTTTACGTCGCGTCGCACGCGGGACGCATCCTCGGCATGCCGGATGACGAGGGACGCGACCTGATCGATGAGCTGATCGCGCATGTGACACAACGGCAGTTTGTCTACACCCACCGCTGGCGGCCCAATGAACTCGTGATGTGGGACAACCGCTGCACCATGCACCGCGGCACCGATTACGACGACCTGCGCTGGGTGCGTGACATGCAGCGCGCCACGGTCTGTGACATCGCAAATACCTGCGAGCAGGAAGGCATTGCCATACCGGCGTGAACGGGAGGGCACCGATGGCGCCCGGCCATCGCATCCCGGTTTTACCCCGACCGCACGCCCCGTTCAGCGCGTCGACCTCGCCCTGACGCGAATTGCGCCGGCATACCGCCACCGCGCCACGGACAATGTCGTCGCGCGTTCTGGCCAAATCTCCGGTACCGAAGTAGCTTTTCCTGCGGAAGCCTGATAATAAGCAGCAATAAGTAGCCGGCCCTCGCCAGGAGAAATGCATGGCCCTTCGAACGCTGCTATTCGCGGTGCTGTTCGGTATCACCGCGCCCGCACTGGCGGCCGACGCGGCCGGCGTCGTCAAGCGGCTGCAGGGCACAGTGACTCTGGAGCGCGACGGCAAAACGCTGCCCGTGGCATTGCGCACCGAGGTGCAGGTCGGCGACCGCATCGTCACCGGCGTCGACGGATTGGTGGGCATTACACTGGCCGACGACACGCTGCTGACCGCCGGCCAAAACAGCCAGCTCCTGATCAATGATTTCAAGTTCAACACCACCACCAATGAGGGCAGCCTGTTGGCGATGCTGGTGCGCGGCACCCTGCATGTGGTGACCGGTTTGATCGCCAAAAATTCGCCCCTGCAGGTGGAATTCAGAACGCCCACACTGGTGCTGGGCGTGCGCGGTACCGAATTCATTGTCGACGCCGGCGACGGAGCGACGCCATGAAAAGCATTCTCGCCGGCCTCGCGCTACTCCTGCTCTGCGCCTGCGCCCAATTGCCCCCTCCCGTGAGCGGACGCGTGATCCTGCTGCCGGGCCCGGATGGACGCAGCAGTGGTGAGCTGCACGTGAGGGACGCCGCCGCGGCCGACGCTCCCTGGCAGCTGCTGCTGGACCCCTATGCCCAGATCGAACGCGTGGGCGGCGTGCTGCGCCGCAGCACCAGCACGGCGCAAAGCGTGCAGCAGCGCTATGGCGGCCTGCTGGCCAGACAACCGATGCGGCCGCGCCGCTACATCGTCAACTTCGCCACCGGTTCCACGCAACTGACCCCCGAGACCGCGCCGTTACTGGAACAGGTGCGCGAAGCGCTGGCCGAACAGCCGGCTGGCGAAGTGATAGTGATAGGCCATACCGACCGGGTGGGCAGCATGGAGGCCAATGACAAGCTTTCGGTGGCGCGCGCGGATGCGGTGCGCGAGCTGCTGGTGGCCAAAGGCGTGCCGCGCGAACAAATCAGCGTAGCCGGGCGCGGCGAGCGCGAACCTCTTGTGCGCACTGCCGACGAGGTGCCCGAAGCGCGCAATCGCCGTGTCGAAATCAAGCTTCGCTAGCCTCGCGCAGCGCCTGCTGGGCTTGTTGCTGCTGGCATTGCTGCTGGGCCATGCCGGCGGTTATTGGGAGTTGCCCGGCGTCGGCGGCGTGGAGCGCAAGATCTACGACGTCAGGCTCCTGCTGTTCGCGCCAGCGCAACCCGAAACACGCATCGTAATGCTGGACATCGACGAGCGCGCGCTGACCGAATATGGGCGCTGGCCCTGGTCGCGCGCGCGCCTGGCCGAACTGATCGACCAGAGCTTTGTGCAACAAGGCGCGTTGCTGTTGGGCTTGGACTTGATACTGGCTGAGCCCGACGACAGTTCGGGCCTGTCCAGTCTGCAGGCGCTGGCGCAAGGCCCTCTGCGCAATGTGCCGGGCTTCGCCCGGCAGTTGCAAGCGCTCACGCCGCGGCTCGACCATGACGGGCGCCTGGCCGAAGTGCTGTCCAAGCATGCGGTGGTACTCGGCTTTCACTACAGCGATGCGGTCGATGCGACCAGCAGTGGTACTTTGCCCGCGCCGGCGCTGCGCGCCACGGCCGTAGGCGAACCGCTAAACGCCCTGCGCGACTGGCGCGCTTACCGTGGCAATCTGGAGCGGCTGCAGCGGGCCACGCCCTGGGGCGGCTTTCTTAACGCGCTTGCCGACCGCGACGGCATCACGCGGCGCGTTCCCGTACTGGCACGCCATGGTGAACTCATCCATGTGTCCCTGCCCATGGCCATGGCCCAGGCCGTGACGGGGGCGACCGCCCTGATCCCTGAATTCGACGCCGCCGGCAAGCTCGGCGCGCTGCGCATGGAGACGCCGCGCGGAGTGCTGCGTATACCCACCGACGCTCATGGCAACGTGCTGCTGCCCTACCGTGCCCGCGCGGGACTGCTGCCGCAGGTATCGGCCGCGGATGTGTTGGCCGGTCGACTGCCCGCCCAAAGCCTGAAGGGCAAGCTGGTGCTGCTGGGCAGCAGCGCGCCCGGCCTGACGGACTTGCACGCAACACCGCTCGCCCAAACTCTGCCGGGCGCGGCCCTGCATGCCATGTTACTGACCGGTCTGCTGAACGGCAGTGTGGCCGCGACGCCGTCATACACCGCTGCGCTCCAGATCCTGCAATTACTGGTGCCGGGCCTGCTGTTACTCTTGCTGCTGCCCAGGCTGGGATGGTGGCAGGGTCTGACTCTGAGCGCGGCCTGCATGACGGCGCTGCTGGGTCTGAATGCCTGGGCGTGGCAGGTCTGGCGTGAAAACTGGCCGCCGGCCGCGCCGCTACTGCTGGTGCTTGGGCTGTACAGCTTGCAGGTCTTTTTCGGCCAGTTCGCCGAAGCGCTGGCGCGGCGCCGTCTGGCGACGTTGTTCCGACAGTACGTGCCGCCCGAACTGGTGGCACTCATGAGCCGGGACCCGCAGCGCTACTCGATGGCAGGGCGCAGCGCCGAGTTGAGCGTGCTGTTCGCCGACGTGCGCGGTTTCACCACGCTTTCCGAGCGGCTGCCGCCGCATGAGCTGGCAGCGCTGATGAACCGCTACTTCTCGGTCATGACCGATATCGTGCGCGCGCATCGCGGCACGCTGGACAAGTACGTCGGTGACGCGCTGATGGCCTTCTGGGGCGCTCCGGTCGACGACCCGGCCCACGCGCTTCACGCAGTACAGGCGGCACTGGCGATGCAGGCAGCACTGCCGGCGCTGAACGAGGAGTTCGCCGCGCGCGGCTGGCAGGCGCTGCGCGTAACGATCGGGATCAATACTGGAACCATGGTGGTCGGCGACATGGGCTCGCGCCACCGTCGCGCCTACACCGTGCTCGGTGACGCAGTAAACATAGCGGCGCGCCTGCAGGAGTTGTCGGGCAAGCTTGAAGTGCCGGTCGTGATCGGCCCGGACACACGTGCGGCGCTGGCGGACTGGCCATGCCGCGAGCTCGATCAGGTCGTTATTCGCGGCGGCAGCGAGCGCATTACCATCTACGAGGCGCTCGCGCCGGCCGCGAGCGCAGAGCACCCGCGCTCATAGCCCACGCGCCGGCGTTACCGCGCCATGCCGCGCGCCGCGAGCATCACCGGTATGCCCGCGCACAGCACCACTATGCCGACGACGGCGCCGATGCTGCCGGTGTCGAGGCTCATCGCGTAATTGACGCTCGAGTACAACATGTAAGCACACATCGCGCAGAAAACCAGCGGCGTGAGCGGATACAGCGGCACGCGAAATGGTTCCGCATTCAACGGCTGCTGCCGGCGCAGCAGGAACAGCGACACGCCGGTCAGCAGGAAAAACAGCCAGAACGCCGGCGCAGTGTAAACGACCATGGTCCTGAAGCCGTCCGGAGTGAACGACGCAAGCAGCACCAGCAGCAGCGAAATCGCACCCTGCAGCAGCAGCGCGTTGATCGGAGAATCGGACCGCTCATTCCACTTGCCAAGCGCTCCGAACAGCGCGAAATCCCGTCCCAGCGCATAGTTGGTGCGCGCACCGGTGAATATCGTCGCGTTCAGGGTCGAAAGCGCGGCTGTCACCACCGCCGCGCCCAGCACCAGCGCGCCGGAACTGCCCCAAGTCACTTTCATCAGGTCCGCGGCCACCGCTTTGGACTCGCGCATTCCCGCCAGTCCGAGCGCGTTGAGATAGGCGAGATTGAGCAGCAGATAGAGCGCGGTGATGACCAGAATGCCGATGATCAGCGCGCGCACGATGCCGCGCCGGGCATCGCGCATCTCCGCGGTCAGGTAGGCAGCCTCGTTCCAGCCGCCGTAAGTCAACAGGATGAAAATCAGGGCCAGCTCCGAAAACAACGGCCCGGATTTTTGCGCCACCACCGGGATGGCGGCCGCCGCTGGCGTCGCCGTAAGACCGGCTGCCACCACCCCCAGTACCGCCAGCGCCAGCACCGCGGTAAGGATATTCTGCAGCCGTTTGCTTTCGGTGGTACCGACGATGTTAAGCGCTGTGATCAATACCACCGCGAGCGCCGCGTAAATCGCCGAGCTTTTAGCCCCGAGCGGGAGCATCTGTGTTGCGTAATCTCCGATTACGAACGCGATCGCGGCGATCGCGCCGGTCTGGATTACGGTCATGCGCGCCCATGCAAACAACAAGCCCAGCCAGCCGCCAAAAGCGCGGCGCAGAAAAAAGTATTCACCGCCTGCGCTGGGGTAGGCGCTGCCGAGCTCTGCGTAACACAGTGCGCCGACGAGCGAGATCACGCCACCGGCCAGCCACAGCGCGAGAAACACGCCCTCGCTGCCGACGCTGCCGGCGACGATCGAAGGCGCCCTGAAGATGCCGACTCCGATCACAATGCCGACGATCATCGCGACCGAGTCGGTGAGCGTGAGATTCGGCCGCGGCTGTGCGCCGAACCCGCTCGGGGACGTCGTCATTGCGGGCTTTCAGCGCGTTGCACGAGCTTGGCGCTCCACGATCGCTGCGTCTGCGCGCCGCTTTCACCGATCCTGACAGTACCCTCGATCATATCGCCCTTGGCCGTGCCTTTGAATTCATGGCGCGTCGAATTGACGCCGGGACGGGTGAAAAACATGAACGCCATTTTGTCGCCATCGAGCTTGGGCGCGCGCAGCTTGATTTTCTGGCTCCCGTTTTGCGCAGTACCGTCGAATACCTGGAAGCGCTGCTCGAAATCGAATACCCAGTTCGCGGACTGCGCCCCGGTCTTGACCTGCGCCTGCCAGCGGCCGGCGATTCTGGCCGGTACAGTCCACAGGTAGAGATAGCTCTTGCCGGGATTGCCGACTGTCTTTTCCGGGACATCCAGCGTCTTCTGCGTGTCGGCATGCCACTCACCCATGTGATAATCGTGCGCGACGACCCGCGTGCCTGGCCTGAGACGGAGTATCGCGGGGCGCAGTTTCTCGTTCATTTCCGGCAGCAGATACGTCGTTATCACGGTGGCCTGGCCAAGATCGGTTTCGAACAGGTTTTGCTCGATGAACTTGACGCGGTCGGCAACGCCTTCGCGCCGCGCGTTTTCGTTGCTCAACTTGAGCAGCTCGGTGTCGAGATCGACGCCGAAGCCGCGTGCGCCGAATTTTTTTGCGGCCGTGATCACCATGCGCCCGTCGCCCGAGCCGAGGTCGATGATGAAATCCCCGGCTCCCACCTTCGCCATGCGCAGCATTTCATCGACCACGACCTGCGGCGTGGGCACGTAAACCACATCGCCGACACCTTCCTGTGCCGCCGACTGCACCGGCAGCAATCCCAGGGCGAGCAGTGCCCCTCCCGCAATTTGCTTCAAGCTATTCATCAAATTCTCTCCAAGAATTTTCCCGTTGCCGCCATTCGGCCATGCCAGCCCATCGACACCACCTTCGCGTGGCGCTCCCGGGTCACAAATCATTTTCCGAATTGCATCAATTCGTGCAGATCCGGCTTTTTCAGCGCCGCATGCGCGGGCATGCCCGGCTCGAAGCGCGTAGCCACCCATTCAACCTGGTGCTGCATCGTGGCGCGGCTGATGCGCGCTTGTCCCGTGATTCCGTTGCCGGCGATGCGCCCTGTGAAATCGAAGCGCGTCGCTGCGCGCGGGTCGTTCGCCGTAAAGCTGATATCACTCCCCCTGAGCCGTGCATGTTCCAGCGGCCGGGATACCCCGGCCAGCGTTACGGTACCGTTGATACTCTGAAAATTCTGTGACACGGCGAGCTCGAAATCGGCGCTCTTGCCGTCCACCGGCGACTGCCAGCGCCATTTTCCCGCCGCATTCGCCGGCACCACCCAGAAGAAAACCTTGCTTTTCTTGTCGCGTCCGACCGGCTTGTCCGGCGCATCGAGCACCATTTGCTCATCGGGCGGCCAGTTTCCCATGTCGTAATCGTGCGACACGATGCGGGTGCCGGGCTTGAGCGTCGCAAGCAGCTTGGGCCGCACCATCAGATTGACTTCCGGCAGCAGATAGATCGTGACCACGCTTGCCGGTGTCAGGTCGGTCTCATAGAGATCGCGCACATAAAACACTGCACGATCGGCGACACCGGCGCGCGCGGCGAGGCGGTTGCCCAGCTGGACCAGGCGTTTGTCGAGATCGACGCCGAAGCCGCGCGCGCCGAATTTTTTCGCGGCCGTGATCACCATGCGCCCGTCGCCCGAACCGAGGTCGATCACGTAGTCACCGGGGCCGACCCTGGCAACCTCCAGCATGCGCTCGACGACGTTCTGCGGCGTCTGCACGTAAGGCGTATCGCCGAAATCCTGAGCGCCGGCGGGAAACCCCGCCAGTGCGGCACCGAGCAGCATAACGCCGCTCATGCCCACGCCCAGTCGCCGCAGCGCAGCCTCAATCCCGAAAACCACCGATGAAGTCATCCTGAATCTTGCGGCAGCCGATGATGCTAGCGCACCGCCGCCGCGAGCGGGACACCGGAGCCCCGGCTCGCCTTCGCGGCGCGTGTCGCACGCCACTCGAACTGACCCCGCGTGCGGCTACCTGCAACATTCACCGTACCTTCGATGCCGCCCCCGGCAACGCGCCCGGAAAAGCCATGTTCGAGCGGACTGCCGTTGACCTCGGCGCTGAAATTGAAACTGACCTGATCGCCGCGTATCCGGGCGTTCTGCAGCTTCACGCTGCGGCCGCCGATGCGCACCGTGCCGGAGATCATCTGGTATTTCTGCTCGAGCACAAGATCGTAGATGAGCGGCTTGCCGCCTATCGTGAGCTGCCATTGCCACGATCCACCGACCCTGGCCGGGACGATCCAGAAATATATCGAGCTTTTACCACCGGTATTGCCGTACTTTTCCTGTGTTTCCATCTCGACAAATGTATCGGGCTTCCAGTCATCCATCGAAAAATCGTGCGACACCAGACGCGTGCCGGGCTTCAGCTCCAGCAACTTCGGCCGCAGCTCGAGGTTCACGCGCGGCAGCAGATACATGGTGATGACGGTTGCATCTTTCAACTCGGTATTGAAGAGATCACGCTGATAAAACGCCACGCGTTCGCTGACACCGGCCTCAAGCGCATTTTCGGTGCTTTCCTTGATGCGCGCGGGATTAAGATCGACGCCGAAACCGCGGGTGCCGAATTTCTTCGCCGCGGTTACCACGATACGGCCGTCGCCCGAGCCGAGGTCTATCAGATAATCCTGCGGGCCGACCTTGGCGATCTCCAGCATGCGCTCGACCACTTCCTGCGGCGTCGGCACGTACGGCACGCTCAGTTCGATGGCGCCGGCGGCGCTCGCCCCCAGCGCCAGCGCCGCGCCGAGCACGGCGCGGCTGCGAAAACAGTGCGGCATCAAAAATTTAAACATAAACGCCCTCTGAGTCGTGATCTGCCGGCACGACGCGGGCCGCGCGCATTGCTGCGGACCCGCTGCTCGCCTCACGGTCGGAACTCTGGTAAATTCGCACGCTTTCAAGCAGGCGAAAACGCGCCGCTATTATACCCGACCGCCCCAACGCATGCTGTTACAGACTATCATTTTCATCACCGGTGGCGCGGTCCTGGCGCTGGAGCTGCTCGCTTCGCGCATCATGACGCCCTACTTCGGCGTCAGCCTTTACATCTGGAGCGGGATTCTGTCCATTACGCTGATCGCGCTCGCGCTCGGCTACCGGGCGGGCGGCAGGCTCGCCGCCGGCAGTAAAAACAGCGCGCCTCCTCCCGAGAAGCTCGTTTTCCTGTTCGCGCTGATGCCGGCGCTCGCCGCGCTCGCCATCGTCGCCGCGTGCCTGCTTTATCCGTACCTGTTTTACCACCTCGCGCGGCTCGACCTTGTGTTCGGCGCATTCATCGCCTGCCTCGTGCTGTTATTCCTGCCGCTGCTTGCGACCTCGGCAATGAATCCGCTGCTGGTTGCAATCCTGCTGCGCCAGTCGCCCGCGCGCGGCGAACTGGCCGATGCCGGTGCGGGCCGGGTATTCTTCATCAGCACCATAGGCTCGGTCGCCGGCGTGCTGGTGACCGCATTCGGCATGATCCCGTACCTGAGCAATTTTTCCTCGGCGCTGCTGGTGGCGGCAACACTCGCGGCATTGCCGCTCATCCTGCTGTTCGGCACATCGGCAAAAATCGTTTCGCGCAGGCCCACGGTCACGACTGCTGCCGTCGCACTGGCAGCGGCACTCGGCCTGCTCGCGGGCGCCGATGCTTATATCGGTCGCATGTGGCCGGCGAGCTATGGCGGTGCAATGTGGCAGCGCGAGGCAAGCTACCGTTCGCTTTTCGGCACCGTCAAGATATTGAAAAGCGAGCCCGGCGAAAACGGGCAGTTCCTGCGTCTCTACTTTCAAGACGGGCTGATTCAGAACATGGTCGACTCGGACCACAAGTCGATGTCGCTTTACACCTACGCACTCGAGGCACTCGCCTCTTCCTACCGGCCCGGAATGCGTTCGGCGCTGGTGCTCGGAATCGGCGCCGGCATGGTGCCGATGCGGCTCGCCGCGCAAGGCGTCAATGTCACCACCGTCGACATCGATCCCGCTTCATTGCGCGCAGCAACCGAGGTGTTTGGCTTCGATTCCTCACGGGTGCGCGCCCGTCAGGCCGATGCGCGCATTTTCCTGCGAGACTGCGATAATGGTTACGACGTGGTTATCGTCGACCTGTTCCACGGCGATGGAGTACCCGACTATCTGATGACGCGAAACTTTTTTCGCGACTTGAAGCGCTGCCTCGGGACCGACGGCATCGCCGTATTCAATACCTTTGCCGATCTTGATTACCCGCGCCCGTATGCGCATTTTCTGACGACGCTGCGCGCCGAACTGCCGTTCATCGCGCTCTACCGCCCCGATTACGGGGCCGCCAGGCACATCAACAGCTTTGTCGTTGCCGGCCGCAAAACACTGCCGGCTCCCGCGGGCGTCGATCTGGCCCACGTTCCGCAACGCCACCTTTCAACCGTGGCGGCGATGCTGCGCGACCCGCGCCCGCTCGACCAGCAGTTGCTCGAGCATGGACGCATGATTACCGATGCCGGCAATCCGGCGGCTGCGGACCTCGCGGCAAGCCAGCTCATCAACCGCCGTTACGTGGTCGACGCGCTGCCGGCGGCATTCCTGGTAAATTGATCCTGCGTTTGGATTACCGGATGCCGCCTTCGACCGGGGGCTGCTCCGGGTTCTCACCGGGCTGCGGGTTCTTTTTTTCCAGTTTGCGCAGCCGTTTTTCTTCCTGCTTTTTCTTCTTCGCTATGTCTTTCTGGCGCTTTTCATATTGATAGTTGGGTTTTGCCAATTTGCCGTCCTTTTAGAAGGTATTCCGGATTGATGGGGCAAATGTCAGTCGGTAACCGCCGCGCCTGCCGCCACGCGCACCGCCGACCAACGCACCGGTGCCGTGGCGCCGGGCCATTCGACCTGGCCTTCCATCGCTTCGTCCCTGACGCGACCGGAAAAACGCGCCACACCCTTGCCATCCGGCAGTGTGAAGCCAATCTCGCCGCCGCGCAACGTGAATTGCTGCGGTCGCGGCGGCTTGCCATCGCCGGCAATGCTGCCCTCCAGATGCTGGAAACGCTGTGCGAGCGTAAGCGCATAGGTTTTGCCGCCGGCAACACTGACATTCCAGCGGCCGGCGACCTTGGCCGGAACGTACCACAAAAAAATCGTTGCCGTCGGCACGCCGTTGACCTTTTCCTTCTCCAGCACCTCGAAACTCATCTGATCGTCAGGCGGCCACTCGCCGAAGTGGTAATCATGCGACACCACGCGCGCTCCGGGTTTCAGCTCGTTGAAAATCTTGTGGCGCAGCTTGCCCATCATTTCGGGCAGCAGGTATAGCGTCACCACCGAGGCCTTGCTCAGATCGGCCTTGAACACGTCCTGCTGCAGGAAACGCGCGCGATCGGCAACCCCGAGCTTGCGCGCCGACTCATTGGAGAGCTTGACCAGATCGGGATCGATATCGACGCCCATGCCGCTCGCCTTGAAGCGCCGCGCCGCGGTGAGCACGATGACACCGTCGCCGGACCCGAGGTCCACCACGAAATCGCTCTCGCCAACGTTGCCCATGTGCAGCATCTGGTCGACCACCGCCTGCGGTGTGGGCACATAGGGTCCGCCGCTGCGCTCGATGTCCGCCGCCAACGCGGACGCGGCGCATAGCGCAAGCGCCGCGTGTACCCAGCCCGTCGGTCCCCGTACGATCGCTGCTCTCATCTAGAACTTGAGCGTGGCGCAGCCGCCAACCAGCGACGCGGCCGCGATCGTCGCAAGCCTATTGCGCAATACGTGTTTCATGGTTTCCTCCTCCTGATGCAGTTGGCTTACGGCTTGACGAACTTGAGCATGAGTGGCCGCTATGTTAAACCAGTCGCGCCGCCGGTGCACCCGGCGCGCAACCTGCGCAAGCGCCCGAACTGAGCCGGAAAATCCGCCGCATTCATGAAACGCGGATGATCATTTGCGTCATGGGAAAGCGTTATCATCATGGTTTGCGACATGCGGCGCAATATGCGGCGGCGGATGCCTCCCGCGCCGCGACTCACCCGGGGTGAACCATGGCGAGTGGCCCGTACTGGAACGAAGACGTGATGATAGCCAATAGCGAGATGCCGCACATCCTTGCGGTGGGCGACTCGTGGTTCTGGTATCCGCTCAATAACCTGCTCAATCCGGTTTTTAACCTCTGGAACGGCCACTACGTGATCCTCGCGCTCGGTGGCAACGGCTACAATGCCGGCGATTTGGTGAAGCCGCCGGTCAGGCAGCAGTTCGCCGACTGCCTTGATGATTATTCGCGCTCGATCAAGGTCATCCTGATCAGCGGGGGCGGCAACGACATCGCCGGCATGGAGGATTTCCTTGCGATCATCAAGCCCGATTGCAGCGCAGCGAAGCGCTATCGAGCCTGCTTCCGTCCCGGCCAACCCAAGCGCATGCTCGACGCCATCGCCGGTGCCTATCGCGAGTTGATCGCCGTCGCGCGCGCCAAGGTCCCCGACGCCGTCATCGTCACGCACAACTACGATCATGCAATTCCGAGCGGCGCCGGTTTTCTCGGTTTCGGCCACTGGCTGAAGGACCCGATGGACCAGGCGCGCGTGCCGCACGCGTTCCGGCAGCCCGTCGTCAACGCGCTGATTGACGGCCTCGGCGCCCGGCTCGCAGGCTTCGCCAAGCGTTACCAGAATGTCGTATGGGTAAAGACTACCGGCACGCTCGCGCGACGCGACTGGGCCAACGAACTGCATCCGCACCCGGGTGGATTCGAGAAGATCGTAAAACGGTGCTTCAAACCGGTATTGGCGAAATACCTTAAATGGTGACCGGCGAAAATTCGCCACCCGCCTAGCCCTGCGCGTCGAGCCCCACCTTGGCGCGCCAGTTCTTGCCCTTGAAGATCAGCGGCTTGATGCTGAGCAGAAACAGAATTACGCCCAGCACGAACAAGGTCAGGGAAATCGGGCGAGTGACGAATATTGTGTAATCACCGGCGCTCATCGCGAGCGACTGGCGCAGGCTCAGTTCCAGCATCGGCGCCAGTATCAGCCCCAGCGCGACCGGCGCGAGGTCGTAATCGAACTTGCGGAAGACATAACCGATGCCGCCCATCACCAACATGATCCAAACGTCGAGTGTGCTGCTATTCACCGAATAGGTCCCAAGAATGCAGAAGCACAGCACGCACGGATAAAGAAACGAATACGGGACGCGCAGCAGGTTGACGAATAATCCGACCATCGGCAAATTGAGTATCAGCAGCACGACGTTGCCGACATACATGCTGGCAACAAAGCCCCAGAACAGCTCCGGCTCCTGACTGATCAGCATCGGCCCCGGCGATATGCCATGCAGCATGAGCGCGGCAATCATCACCGCCATCACCGGGCTGGTCGGAATGCCCAACGCCATCATCGGTATGAAAGCCCCGGTCGCCGCCGCATTGTTCGCCGATTCCGGACCCGCCACGCCTTCAATTGCACCGTTGCCGAAACGTTCCGGATGCTTCGAAATGCGCCGCTCGATGCCGTAGGAAACAAACGACGAAATGATATGCGCCGACCCGGGGATGATGCCGATCATGAACCCAAGCAGACTGCCGCGCGCGATCGGCCCCACCGACAGGCGGAATTCCTCCCGCGACGGGATCAATTGACGCAGCGTGGGCTTTTGTACTTTCGGCGGCATCGGTTGACCGGCGGTAAGCAGGATCTCCGAAACACCGAACAGCCCGACCGCGACCGGCACGATGCCGACGCCGTCGCCGAGTTCGACCAGCCCATAGCTGAACCGGGTATAACCGCTCATGGTATCGATTCCTATCATCCCGAGTACCAGCCCGAAAATGGCCATCGCCAGGGTTTTGAGCATGGAACCGCCGCTCATGTAGGCGAGCACCAGAAATCCGATCATCAGCAGCGCCGTATATTCCGGCGGCCCGAAGCGCAGCGCGAACGACGCGAGCGTAGGCGCCAGCAACATCAGGCCTATCACTCCGAATGTACCGGCGACAAAAGAACCGATCGCCGCGATGGCAAGCGCCGGTCCGGCGCGGCCGCGCTGCGTCATCGCATAGCCGTCGACGCACGTTATCACCGAGGCCGCCTCGCCCGGGATACGCATCAGGATGGAAGTCGTAGAGCCCCCGTACATCGCACCGTAATAAACGCCCGACAACAGCACGATCGAAATGATGGGATTGAGCCCGAACGTCACCGGCAGCAGAAGGCTGATGCCGGCGAGCGGGCCCAGCCCCGGGAGCATGCCGACCAGCGTGCCTATCACGCAGCCGGCGAATGCGTAAACCAGCACCGAGGGATTGAGCGCCACCGAAAAGCCGAGCAGCAGGTTCTGCAGCGTCTCGACCATCAGAATCCCCAGGGACTAAGCGGCAACTGCACCAGCAGCAGCGTTGCGAATACGTAATAGGAAATGAACGAAAAACCAAGCGATACTGCCACCACCGCGAACGGGCTTCTGCGTTCGACCACACCGAGAAACAATATCAGCAGTGCAATCATGGTCAGCCGATAGCCAATGCGTTCGAGCGCGAACGCGCCCGCGGCACTGATGATCAGAATCAGGAGTGCGCGCCGCGCCTCCGGCCACGGCATGGCCGAAAGCAGCTCGGACTTGCCGCCGAATGCCGCAATCAGCGCCCCCGTTACAACCAGAAATACGGCGACCAGCATCGGCATGTAGCCGGGTCCCGGCTCGGCCAGCGTGCCGAGCGGATAAACGCGGCCATCCCACGCGATGAACAGGCCCAGCAGCACCAGAAAGATTCCGGAGACCCGGTCGCTGCGCAAACCGCGCTGCACCGATCCGGGTTCCGGCGCGCGGGCTGCCGTCATGTTATTTTTTGTCTTCGACTTTGCCGACGATCTTCACCAGCGCCGCCAGCCGCTTGCCGTCCGCTTCCCAGTACTTGGCGAAATCCGGCGCATCCAGGTACTGGACCAGCGAGTCGACGTTGGCCATTGCGTTCTTGAAACCCGGGTCCTCCACCGCCTTGCGCGCAGCGTCGCGCAGCACCTTCATCACCGGCTCGGGCGTACCCTTGGGCGCGAACATGCCGGCCCAGATGTAGTACTCGACGTCCTTGTAGCCGAGCTCCTTGAAGGTCGGAATATTGGGATACGACGCATGTCGCAGCGCGCCCCAGCTCGCAAGTGGGCGCATCTTCCCGGCCTTGACGTGGCCGCTGATCGCCGCCGGCCCCCCCGCCGTCAGCTCGACGTGCCCGCCGAGGATGGCGTTGATCGCGGGACCGCCGCCCGTGGTCGGCACGTGCCGCATCTTGAGCTTCGCCGCGTGGAGGAATATCTCCATCGGCATGTGCAGCGCACCGTAGATGCCGGACGACGAATACGAGAGCTGTCCGGGCTTGGCGCGCGCCAGGGCCACCAGCTCCTTCAGCGACTTCACCGGCAGCGACGGGTGCGTGACGAGTATCGTCGGGTCGGCGGAAATCAACGCGATCGGCGCAAACTGGTCGAGCGAGTACGCCGGCTTGCGGTTGAAGAGCTCGTCGGCCGCCGGGATGACGGAAATGCTGGAAAGCGCCATCAGGATGGTGTAGCCGTCGGGCTTGGCGTTGGCCACCACGGCGTTGCCCACCGCGCCGGCCGCGCCGGTGCGGTTAGCGATGGTCACCGGCTGCTTCAGCAGCTTTTCCATCGCCGCCGCGGTGGGGCGCGCGGTGATGTCGGCCACGCCGCCCGGCGGGAACGCCACCACCATCGTGATCGGACGGGCGGGATAGGCTTCCTGCGCCGCCGCTGCGAACGCGGCGAGCGCCAATACGATGCCACTCAGTGAACGCGCAACCATATGGTCTCCTCGTCTCATGTCGTTCTCACTTCGCTTCGGGCTTGCCCATGCGCTGGACTACCTTCGCGAGCCGCTCGGCGTCCTTGTCCCACCACGCCTTGAATTCGTCGGCGTCCTGGTACGCGATCGGCGTCTTCACCTTCTCAAAACCCTTCTTCACGTCCGGGTCCTGGACCGCCTGGCGCACCGCGTCGCCCAGCGTCTTGAGCACGCTCGGCGGCACGTTCTTCTGCGCGAACAGCCCCGCCCACAGGTAATACTCGACGTCGTAGCCCTGCTCCTTCAAGGTCGGAATTTCCGGGAATTCCGGAAGCCGGCTCCCGCCCCAGGTGGCGAACGCCTTGATCTTGCCCGCTTTCAGGTGGGGCACTGCGATCGCAGGGGGCGTGGCCCAGCTCATCGCGTGGCCGCCCAGCACCGCCGTCATCGCAGGCCCGCCCCCGGTCGTGGGCAGGTGCCGCATCTTCAGCCCCGCCGCCTGCAGAAACATGGCAAACGGCACGTGCGAGGCGCCGTACGGACCCGACGACGAGAAGATCATGTCGTTGACGCGCTTCTTGGCGAGCGCGACGAACTCCTTCAGGTTCTTTGCGGGAATCGAGGGATGCACGACCAGCATCGGCGGATCGGCGTTGATGCGCGCGATGCCCACGAACTGGTCGCGGGTGAAGACCGGCGGCCGGCCGAAGAGCTTGTCCACCTCCGGCAGCATCGAGATGCTCACGAGGTGGGACAGCAGCGTATAGCCGTCGGCGGGCGCCGTCGCCGCGACCTGGGCGCCGGTCGCTCCCGCAGCGCCGGGCCGGTACTGCACTACTATCGGCTGCCTGAGGGCCTTCTCCAGCCCGGGCGCGAGGCCGCGGGCCGTGATGTCCGCGATGCCGCCCGGCGGGAACGGCACGATGATTGTAACCGGCCGCGTCGGGTAATCCTGCGCGACCGCGCCAGTCGTCCACGCCGCGGCAAAGCATAGCAAGGATGCTGCAAGGGGCTTGATCATGATTTTCCCTCCTCCGTATCAGACAGATTCTACCGCCTTCTAGGGCTGCGCCGCGACCACCCGGCTGCACAGCCGGCCGATGCGCTCGATCTCGCATACTACCTCGTCCCCGGCCTGCAGGTAGCCCCTGGGGGCGACCACGTCTTTGCGCATTGGTTTCCTGCCGCCGAGCTCCGGGTCCGTGCCCCAGGCGGTGCCGCCCGGCGTGCCGGTGGAGATCACCACGCCGGGACGCAGGGTGATGAATATCGAGAAAAACTCGATGAGCTGGGCGCAATCCCAGATCATTTTCGCCGTCGAGTTGTTTTGGCGCAGCTCGCCGTTGACCCAGGTTTTCAGTTCCAGGTCTTGCGGATCGGCGATTTCGTCGCGCGTCACGATGCACGGGCCCATCGGCGCGCAGGTGTCGAAGTTCTTGCCCGGCCCCAGGTTGGCGACCGACGAGCCATCCGGGCGCAGCGTCACCTGCCGGTCGCGCGCGGTGACATCGTTCATGACCGAGTAGCCGAATATGTGCTCGAGCGCGCGGCCGCGCGGGATGTGCCGCCCCGGCTTGCCGATCACGATCAGCAGCTCGGTCTCGTAGTCGAGCTTCCGCGTCACCCGCTCGTCGCGGACGATGTTTTCCTCGGTCCCGACGACTCCCAGGCCCGTCTTGAGGAAGAACTCCGGGTCCTTGCGCGTGACTTCCGGCTTCTCGTCGCGGTGGTCCCAGTAGTTCTCGCCGCTGCACAGGATCAGCGCCGGATCGAGCGGCGCCTTGAGTTTCGCTTTCGCGAGCGGCACACGGCCGGCGCCCGTCTTCTGCGAATTGGCAAGCGCAGCGCGCGCGGGCTTGAGCCCGTCCTCGCCTGCCGCGATGAGCTGCGTCATGTCGCTCAAGGCGGCAATGGCTCCCGTGGGCGTTCCCGTCGGGCACGCATCGAGCAGATCGACCACGTGCTCGCCGTCTAGCGCCCCGAGGCGCACCGCGCCGTTCCTGTCATAACGAACCAACTTCATAACAGCTTCACCACAAAGGAGACGAAGGACACGAAGGATTACAAAGGAAACAGAGAATAATGGCCTTGTCGTGTTTCCTTTGTGTCCTTAGTGGTTCAAGACTTTCAGCCGACGGGGTTCTCCAGCGTGCCGATCGGCTCGATCGTGATCGCGACGCGATCGCCCTTGGTGAGGTACTTGGGCGGATCGAAGCCGATGCCGACGCCGAGGCAGGTTCCGGTTGCGATGAGGTCGCCGGCTTCGAGCGTCATCACGCGCGACAGCGTTTCGATCAACGTCGGGATATCGAATATCAGCTCGCTCACCAGCGCGTCCTGGCGCACTTCGCCGTTGACAGTGGTAAGCAGGCGCAGCTTGGTGACATCCGGCACTTCATCGGCGGTCACGATGCACGGCCCCATCGGGCAATAGCCGTCCAGGCTTTTGCCGAGAAACCACTGCCGGTGTTCTTTTTGCAGCGTGCGCGCAGTCGCGTCATTGATGATGGTGTAACCGTAAACGTGATCGTAGGCGTCTTTCTTCGCGATGCCTCGCCCACCGGGACCGATCACCACCGCCAGCTCGCCCTCATAATCGGTCGAATGTGTGTAGTCGAGCCAGCTCGGTATCGGCTCACCGCTCGCGATCACCGAGTTCGGCCACTTGGTGAACATGATAGGAAGCTCAGGGATCGCGTCTTTGCCGGCGCTCGCATCGACACCGCTCGCGTGAAATTCCCTCGCGTGGTCGTAATAGTTTTTGCCGACGCACAGGATGTTTTTCGCGGGGCGCGGGATTGGCGCATGCAGCTTCACGCCCGCGATCGGCAATCGTCCTTCGCCGCTTTTGACCGCGGCGCGCGCGCGTTTAAGGCCGTTTTTGCCGAGCGCGATAAAGCTCGTCATTTCCTTCGGCAGGCGGGTCGTCGCCGCGAGATCAACTAGGGTGCCGGATGCGGCATCATGCACGCCGATACGCGCACCCTTGTCATCGGAAAATGTGACCAGACGCATGGTTATTACCCGCCCGCTCTACCGATCCGTCCGGGCACCCGCGATTTTGACGATCCTTGCCCACTTGGCGATGTCGGCGTTCAGGTAATTCTCGAATTCACCCACCGTCATCATCATCGGTTCAGCGCCCTGTTCGTTCCAGGCCTTCTTCACCTCAGGCAGAGAAACGATTTTGGTGATTTCCGCATTGAGGCGATCGATCACCGGCTTCGGCGTTCCCGTCGGCGCCATGAC
>Ga0080064_1001742_pt1 | contig 41500 bp, 37 predicted proteins | sample Subgrocontami54m_FD_69260 | JGI IMG/M metagenome (GOLD analysis project Ga0080064, IMG submission 69260) | Subsurface groundwater microbial communities from S. Glens Falls, New York, USA - GMW46 contaminated, 5.4 m (SPADES assembly) (version 2) ...
CGTCGGACTGGATCAGCTCGGCGAATCCCAGGACCGCGTTCAGCGGCGTGCGCAGCTCGTGGCTCATCGAAGTCAGGAATACCGACTTCGCCCGGCTCGATTGCTCCGCGGCGTCACGCGCCAAGCGCAAACGAGCTTTGGCGTTCGCCCGCTCACGCGCCACGACCAACCCCGCCAGAACCAGAAGCCCCACCGAACCCAACATGGTAGTCAGCATCAGCGGCGGGACGGCCGAATGCGGAACGAGACTGACGGGAAGCCAGTCCATCACTGTTGCAAGGTACAGGAATACGAGCGTTGCTGTCAGCGTCGCACCCATGAGCAGCAGGATTGCCACGTTGCCGAAAGTGCTCAGCAGGGCGATGTTCGCGAGAAATACCGGCAAGACCACCGAAGTGATGCCGCCGGCCAGGAACGCCCAGATTGCAACGATGAGGATGCCTCCGATATTCGTGCACACGAGGCCGAGGGTGATGTCACCTGTCGCTCGAATGAGCAATGCCCCGAGAGTGGGCGTGAGTATCCCGGCGGCGAACAAGGAATACTCGATTGACGACATTCCCGTCCGGACAAGGAGGAAGGCGAGGAGGATCAGCGACGTAACCAGGGAGATTGCCAGCAGGGACTTCGCGATGCCCTTGTGGCGCCCGACTTTCGACGGGTCGCCCTGAGCACTCCGTGGTACAAACCAGTCGAAGAGGTTCATTTTTCGCGCGTACTCTATCAGCCGGCAGTGCGCAACCGGATGGTGGTGGTGTGATTTGATTCATTGTAACCGGCAAGCTGCGGCGAGTGACGCCGAATCAGACGCGAAAGACGGCACGATGTGACGCGATTCAACGGATGCCGCGATGGAAGCTCCGCGTCGTGGCGCATGCGGGATACTTCGAGGCCGCCGGCTACGGTCCTTGCACCAGTTTGAGTTCCACCCAGAACGTGCTGCCTTTCCCGTCCGCCGATTCGAAGCCGATGCGGCCCTGCATCAGCTCGGTCAGGCGTTTGGCGATCGCTAGCCCGAGACCGGCGCCCTGGATCGCCCCCGCTTCCGCACCCAGGCGGGAGAACGGCTCGAACAACTCTGCCTGCTTCTCGCTGGGTATGCCGGTGCCGGTATCGGCGACGGCGATGCGCAGATACCCTGCCCCAGCCGGCGCGCAAGTGACCCTCACCGTGCCCCCGTCGCGGTTGTACTTCACCGCGTTCGACAGCAGACTCAGGAGCACCTGCTTCGCCCTGGTAAGGTCCGCCTGGACTTCGGATCCCGCGTATCCGCCGCAATCGTCGAGGAGCGAGATGCCTTTGCGTCGCGCTTCCAGCTCCACCATCGACAGGCACGGCGCAATGATCCGGTCCACGCGCACGCGTCCCGGCTTCACCGTCATTCCGCCGGCCTCGATACGGCTCATCTCCAGCACCTGCGTCACCAGGCCGAGCAGATACTGTCCGGCGTTCTGGATGTGGCCGACCCTCTGCGACTGTTCCTCGTCCAGCGGCTTCTCGCCGTCGGACTGGATCAGCTCGGCGAATCCCAGGACCGCGTTCAGCGGCGTGCGCAGCTCGTGGCTCATCGAAGTCAGGAATACCGACTTCGCCCGGCTCGATTGCTCCGCGGCGTCACGCGCGGCGATCAGGCGCGCCTTGACATCCGCACGCTCGCGGAAAAGAACGATGCCCACGAGTACGACGCCTCCGACCGAACACAACATGCTCAGCAGCATCAGGGCCGGCCTGACCGACGTCGGATCGAGGCTCTCGGGTATCAATCCGGTCACCGTGGCCAGGTATAGCAAGACCAGGGCGACGAGCAGGAAGGTACCCGTAACCACCAGGATCGCCACGTTGCCGAAGGTGCTCAGCAGGGCGATGTTCGCGAGAAATACCGGCAAGACCACGGACATGATGCCACCGGTCACGAACGCCCAGACGGCCAGTATCACAATGCCCGCGATGTTGGTCGTCACCAGGCCGAGCGTGATATCCGCGGTCTCGCGGATCAGCAAGGCACCCAGGGCGGGAGTGACAACGGCCGCGATGAACAGCGCGCACTCGACGGCCGGCAAGTCCGGGTGCACCCACAGGAAGGTAAGGAACATGATCGCCGCGCCCAGGGACACCGCCAGCATGGATTTCGCGATGCCCTTGTGGCGGGTCGTCTTGCGGGGGTCACCCCGGACGCTCGGCGGCACGAACCACGTAATGACATTCACTTTGCGCACGCGTCATGTCGGCCCATGGTGCGCCCTAGGGTATTGATAAGCTCGGAACTTGTACAGTGGCCCGACGGGCCTGCCACCCGCCCGGGTGACGCAGCGGGACGACGCTTACCGGACTCGGCGACCGTGAGCCGGGGTCAGCGCCTATCCGGCTGGCGCCGTTCGCGATAGACCTCGCGACCGTGATCGTAGATGTCGCGCCTCAACTGGCGGCGTTCCTCGGGAGTCATATCATCCGGCCGCGGACGCTCCATGGAACCTACGCGCCGGGGTGGAGGAATCGGCCGTCCTCCGGGCGGGCCGGGACGATCGGCGCGCCTTTCCGGCGGGCCCTGCTGTGCAACTGCAGGCCACGAGGCCAACAGTGCAGCGACCACGCCTGCGACAACCAGTATCCTATTCACTCTCCCTCCAATTTGCCGAGGTTCCGAGCGCGCGCTCGGACGCCTTTCCGCACCTCGCAAGCGATTGTAGAGGTCGTGAGGCCGGGTGCGGCGCCTGATTTGTAAGTGTTTGTTTCCCTTGTCCGGTCCGCAATCTAATGTTACCCCGCGCTTGGAGACGGACCAGCGCGCGGCTAATATTGCGGACTATGGCCGAAACAAAAACGAAGATACTCGTCGTCGACGACGATCTGCGCCTGCGCGACCTGCTCCAGCGTTACCTCACCGAGCAGGGATTCGCCGTATCCACGTCTCCCGATGCGCTTGCCATGGACCGCCTCCTGGCGCGCGAGCGATTCGACCTGCTGGTGCTCGATCTGATGCTCCCCGGCGAGGACGGACTGTCCGTGTGCCGGCGGCTGCGCGGCACCAAGAATACCATTCCGATCATCATGCTCACTGCAAGGGGCGAGGACATCGACCGCATCGTGGGGCTGGAGATGGGCGCGGACGATTACTTGGCCAAGCCGTTCAATCCGCGCGAGCTGGTGGCGCGCATCAACGCGGTGCTGCGGCGCCGGGCGGCACCGTCCCCACCCGGTGCGCCGTCCGCGTCGGTGGAATCGGTTTCGTTCGGCGGCATGAGCGTGGACCTCGCGACGCGCACCCTGAACAAGGATGGCGCGTCGATTTCGCTCACGACCGGGGAGTTCGCGCTGTTGCGGGTCCTGGTGACCCACCCCCGCATTCCGCTCTCGCGCGACAAGCTGATGGAGCTCGCCCGCGGGCGCGAGTACGAAGTGTTCGACCGGTCGATCGACGTTCAAGTGTCGAGGCTGCGCAAGTTGGTCGAGAAAGACCCGGCGCACCCGGCATACATCCAGACCGTATGGGGATTCGGCTACGTATTCATTCCGGACGGCGAGAAGCGCGAGGCATGACACTCTGGCCCCGCTCGTTGCTGTGGCGCACCTTCGCGCTGCTTGCGCTTCTCGTGCTGGTCACCACCGCAGCCTGGTTCCTGATCTTTCGCGCCTACGAGAGAGAGCCGCGAGCCCGGCAGATCGCCGAGAACCTCGTGAGTGTCGTGAACCTCACACGCGTTGCGCTCATTACCGCGGAGCCGTCGAAACGCCGCGAACTGCTGGTCGAACTCTCCGATCGCGAGGGCGTTCAGGTCTATCCGGCGGAACCGGGTGAAGCGGTCCTGCCTCCCCCGGATGCGCCGCTGGTGCGTCTGGTCACCGAGGCGGTGCGTGCACGCCTCGGCGAGAACACGCGCATCGCTTCCGCGCGCGACGGCCTGCCGGGAATCTGGGTCAGCTTCCGCATCGACGACGACGAATACTGGGTGCGCGTGCCCCGCGAGCGCCTGGAGCGGCGCCTGGCGGCGCGGTGGATCGGCTGGGGATCGCTTGCCGTCGTGCTGTCGCTCATCGCCGCCTATTTCTTCGTCTGGCATCTCGGACGCCCGCTGCGCGCCCTGACCGCGGCCGCGGCGGAAATCGGCAAGGGCAAGCACCCAGCCCCGCTTCCGGAATCGGGGACCGCGGAAATCGCCACCCTCGCGCGCGCCTTCAACGAGATGTCACGGGACCTGTCGCGCCTGGACGAAGACCGCGCGCTGATTCTCGCCGGCGTGTCTCACGACTTGCGCACGCCTCTCTCGCGCCTGCGCCTCGGGGTCGAAATGAGTGGCGGCGACGAGCAGATGAAGCAGGACATGAACACCGACATCGCGGAAATGGACCGGATTATCGGCCAGTTCCTCGATTTCGCCCGCGCCGACAGCGGCGAGCCCCCCGAAATCCGCAGCTTGGCTGCCGCCGCGGCCGAGGTCGTCGAGCGGTTCCGCAAGCTCGGACATGCGATCGGGGAGGACCTGCAGCCGGTTCCAGACGCGTCTTTCCGACCGATGGCCGCGCGCCGGGCAATCACCAACCTGCTCGACAACGCCCTGCGCCATGGTGAAACCGGCGTTACGGTGCGCACCTATGGCGGCGACGGGAAGGTCGTCCTGGAGGTGCTCGACCGCGGCCCGGGTATCCCGGCGGAGAGCGTCGAGCGGCTGAAGCAGCCGTTTACGCGCATCGAAGCGGCGCGTTCCGGAAGCGGCGGATCGGGGCTGGGCCTCGCGATCGTGGACCGAATTGCACGCAGCCATGGCGGACATCTCGACCTGCTTCCTCGCGAAGGCGGCGGGCTCGTGGCGCGTATCAGCCTGCCTCTGCGCGCGTCAGCGGCTTAACTGGGAGTTCGCACCACGCCGACGGGTTTTTCTCCCCGGGATTCCTGCTGCATAATCCGCCCCTGGCAACGCGCGTCGATTAATTTCGGAGACCACGCCATGACTCGATCGCTCTCCCTGTTCGCGGTCCTGCTGCTTTGCGCCCTGCTGCCGGTCCCGGCCGTGGCTCAGGGCGCCTACCCCGCCAGACCGATCAGCATCGTCGTGCCGTACTCGCCGGGGACCGGCATCGACATCCTGGGCCGCGTGATCGCACAGAAGCTCTCGGAGCGTTGGAACACGGGCGCGGTGGTGGACAACAAGCCCGGGGCGAGCGGCAACATCGGTACCGAGATCGTCGCGAAGGCCGCGCCCGACGGGCACATCCTGCTCATGACGGCGACCACCTTTGCGACCAGCGCCGCGATCAACAAGAACCTTCGCTACGACCCGGTGAAAAGCTTCGTTCCGGTCAGTCTCGTCGCGACCGGAACCATGGCCTTCATCGCGAGCCTCGCCACCCCGGCGCAGACGGTGCAGGAGTTCGTGTCGCTCGCCAAGTCCAGGCCCGGCGCGCTCAACTACGCGTCGAACGGCAACGGCACGCCGCAGCACCTGGCGATGGAGCTGTTCAAGCTCGACACCGGCATCGACGTCACGCACATCCCCTACAAGAGCGCCGGCTACATCAGCGACGTGGTCGGCGGCCGGGTCAATGCGGTCATCATGCCGATCCACACCGCGGCGCCCTACCTGCACAGCGGCAAGATGAAGATTCTCGCCGTCATGAGTGCCGAACGCTCGCCCGTCTTTCCCGCGGTACCGACGTTCGCGGAGGCGGGATTTCCGAACCTGCAGGTCGATGTCTGGTACGGCCTGCTCGCGCCCGCCGGCACGCCCGCCGATGTCACGGCCAGGCTGAACGCCGAGGTGAACGCTATGCTCGCCCTGCCGGAGGTAAGGGAGCTGCTCGGCAGGCAGGGGCTCAATCCGGTGGGCGGGGCGCCGGCTCGGCTCGCCGAAACGATCAGGATGGAACTGGAACGCTGGCCGCGCGTCGTCGCGAACGCCGGAATCAAGGCCGACTAGCCTCTCTTATGCCTCGCGTGTTGACGGAGTCCGCGATGATTTTGGGTTTATATCAGTCTCGCGATTTTGCGCAGTTGCGAAGTTGCAACTGCGCAAAATCGCGAGATTTGGGATGGCAAATCACGGCACCCTGTTTGGTTCCGGCTATGCCGGCATAGAAAGGACAGCATGAACGCCAAGCCCGGGCCATACAACGAGTACGACCGGCCGCACGCCGATCTGCGCGAGTTCGTTTCACGTGCGGAGCGGGCAGGCGAACTGCTGCGCGTTCCGGGCGCGGACTGGAACCTGGAAATGGGCGCGCTCGCGGAGGCGGTGTACCACGGCGCAAAGCAAAATCCGCCCGCGATCCTGTTCGACGAGATCCCCGGCTATCCCCAGGGCCATCGCGTGCTCTCCGGCGCGACCAACTCGATGCGGCGCCTCGCGATCACGATGGGGTTTCCCGTTCCCGGCCACCCGCTCGACGTGGTGCGATCCTACCGCGACCGGATGAAGACCCACCGGCCGATACCGCCGCGCTTGGTCAAGTCCGGGCCCGTGCTGGAAAACGTGTTGCGCGACGGCGAGGCCGACGCGCTCAGGTTTCCGGTGCCCTTGCTGCACGAGCTGGACGGAGGGCGTTACCTCGGCACCGACGATCTCGTCATCATGCGCGATCCGGAGGACGGCTGGGTCAACTGCGGCACCTATCGCGTCATGGTGCACGACGCAAGACGCCTGGGTATCTGGATCTCGCCCGGCAAGCAGGGGCGCCAGATCCGCGAGAAGTATTTCCGGCAAGGCAAACCCTGCCCGGTGCTCGTCTCCTGCGGGCACGACCCGCTGCTCTTCCTCGCCGGAGGCAATGAACTGCGCTCCGGCCTTTCCGAATTCGATTATGCTGGCGGACACCGCGGCGAGCCTTTCGAGGTGATCGAAAGCGAGCTCTACGACCTGCCCATGCCCGCGAGCGCGGAACTGGTCATCGAGGGCGAGATGGTGCAGGGCGAGCTCGCGCCGGAAGGACCGTTCGGCGAATTCACGGGCTACTACGCTGGCGGAAAGAGCGAGCAGCCGGTGATCCGCGTGCGGCGCATCTATCACCGCAACGACCCCATCCTGGGAATGGCGACGCCGATGCGCCCGCCATCGGACTTCTCCTACAGCAAGTGCGTGATGAAGGCCGGGATGATCTGGGACGAAGTCGAGCGGGCCGGACTGTCGGGCGTGAATGGCGTCTGGTGCCACGAGGCGGGCGGCGCGCGCATGCTGAACGTCATCGCCATCAAGCAGGCCTACGCGGGCCATGCGAAGCAGGCCGGCATGCTCGCCGCGGGCTGCCAGTCCGGCGCCTACCTCGGGCGATTCGTCGTGGTGGTGGACGAGGACATCGACCCCACCGACCTGTTCGCCGTGGCCTGGGCGATGTGCACTCGCTGCGATCCGGCGGAGGACATCGACATCATCCGCAAGATGTGGAGCGGTCCGCTCGACCCGCGCATTCCGCGCGGAACCGCATGGAACTCGCGCGCCATCATCGACGCCTGCCGGCCCTTCGAAATGCTGAACGACTTTCCCCCCGTGGCGCAGGCGAGCCCGGAGCTTCGTGCTCGCGTGGCGGAAAAGTTCAAGGACGTGCTCTCCAAGCTCTGAGAAGGGTCAGGGTTTCGACTTCGCCTTGTCCTCGACGTCGCGGACTTCGGTGTTCATGCGGACGTCCTTGCGGCGGCGCTTGGCGATCGCCTTGCCGGTCTCGAAGTAGTCCCCCTTCACGGCGAGCTCGGCCGCGCGCTCGAACTCCTCGGGCCAATCCCCGAGCGAGTAGCCGTACCAGGGCGACTCGGGCTTGAGCTTGGGCAATCCCAGCTCCTCCCAGAGCACTTTCGCGCGCTCCATGTACTCGCGCTTGGGCAGCGAGATCGGCGGGAAAGCCTCCTTCAGCGTCGCGTCGATCAGCACCGAGGCGTCCAGGCCGCCGTTCCTCTTGCTGCGCGGGCCGTGGCCCTGGTCGCGGTGCCGCAGGATCTGCAGGTCGAGGTGGGGATTGGCGCGGTAGGACATGGCCCAGAGAAGCGCGTCCGCGTTGTCCGGATCGATGTCCTCGTTCACCGCGATCACGTACTTGCCCGCCGCGCGGTTCCACGCAGCCGCACCGTAGAGCGCCCGCCAGACCTCGGTCACCGGCGTCCCGGGATCGATGACCAGCACGATCACCTTGCGCAGGTTGGTGAGCGGCTCGTGCATGGAAACGCGCTTGACGCCCGGGATGCCCAGCTTGCTGCGAAGATGGTCGAGGAACAGCGGCTCCAGCGCGACGCGCTTGATCAGGCTCGACTCGCTCGGGGTCACCTGCGAGATGATCGAGGTCAGGATCGCGTCGCGGCGGCGGGTGATGCAGGTCACTTCCATGAAGGCGTTGTACTCCTGCAGATTCACGTGGCCATGGGATTCGCCGAACGGCGCCTCCGGCTCCAGGTACTCGGTGTCGATCAGGCCCTCGATGACGATCTCGGCCTCGGCCGGAACCAGCAGATCGACGGTCTTGGCGCGCACCACGTTGATGGGCGATCCTGCCAGGCCGCCCGCCACGTGCAGCTCGTCGAGCGACTCGGGCAGCTTCTGCGCGGAGGTGAACGCGACGCAGGGCGGCGCGCCGAGGATCACCGCGGCCGGCAGCTTCTCGCCGCGCGCCTTCATCTTCTCCCAGTGCGTGTAGATGCCGGGCCGCAGCTCGAGCGACGGGTTCATGCCCAGGCGCCGCGGCGCCTTGACCTGGCCGCGATAGATGCCCATGTTCTGGACGCCGGTGTCGGGGTCCCTGGTGATGTACTGCGAGAGAGTCACGTAGGGCGCGTTGTCCCAGCCCGGCGTCGAGATCGGCACCGGGATCCCGTCGAGGCCCTTTCCCGGCCTGTCGAGATCCTTGCCCATGATCACGATCTCCTGGCAAGGCGCGTTCGCGACGACGCGCGGGGCAATCGGATGGGCCACGGCGCGGGTCCAGGTCTCGTTGATCCTGTCCAGGGGGCAGCCCATGCCGATGCGGTAGATCTCGCGGCTCGCGGCGAGCGCGCCGACGACCACCGGAATGTCGTACTTGCGCCGCTTGCTGTCGGTGACGTTGGTGAACAGGAACGCCTTGCGGTCGCACTCGGCGATGCCACCGCGGAATTGCCAGCGCACCAGCGGATGCAGTTCCGTGTCCTTGTTGATGGGGCGATCGACGGTCACCAGCAGGCCCGCCTTGTCGAGAGCCTTCAGATGATCGTGAAGGTCCGGGTAGGATCGCGGGGGCGGCGCGGTTCCGGAACTGCTCCGAGATTGGGCCTTCTTCTTCGCTGCCACGCTGCCCGTCCTTTCGTTGAACTACTGCTTCTCGCCGCCGGCGATCGCCTTCTGCCACGGCGCGACCTTGTGCTCAAGCCAGCCGACCAGCGCGGTCAGGCCGATGCCGAGTACCATGAGTATGAAGACCGGGACGAACATTCTCGCGGTGTCGAAATTGTCCCCGGCCTTGAGTATGATTCCGCCGAGGCCGGTGATGGCGGTGAAGAACTCGGCCACCACCATGGCGATGATCGCCCGGCCGACTGCGAGGCGCAGTCCGGTCATGATGAAGGGCAAGGTCGCGGGAACGATGATCTTCCACAGGATCGCCGCATCCGAGGCGACAAACGAGGTGCCGACCTCGATGAGGGTCTTCGGCACCGCCTTGACGCCGGCCCAGGTGTTGATGGTGATCGGAAAGATCGAAAGCACGAAAATGATCGCGACTTTCACGGAGAATCCGAGCCCGAACCACAGTACGAACAGCGGAATCAGCGCGACCAGGGGCATGGCGTAGAAGGCGGTGACGTAGATGCCCAGGCCCCACTCGGCCCAGCGGTAGCGCCCCACCAGGAGCCCCAGCGGAATTCCGCCCGCGACGGCCAGCAGGAAGCCGACCACGAGCGGCTGCATGCTCTCCAGAAAAGCGCGGAAGATGAGACCGGACTCGACCATCTGCGCCGCCGCGGCGAGAATCGCGGAAGGATAGGAGGCGAATATCGGGTTGACGCCGCGACCGAATATTTCCCAGAGGCCCGTCGCGACGACGATGGAGATCAGCGAAATGGCCGCGTTCGGCACCCGGACCCTCCGCCTTCCTCCGGCCTGCGGGCGCGCGCCGCGCGTGCTCACTTCCATGGCTTCACCTCATCGGCCGTCCTCGCGGCGTGGTCGTCCAGCGCCTTCAGCGAGCTCCAGATGTGATAGCGCTTGCCCTGGAATTCCTCCGCACCCCGGATCGCCACCGGATCGCCGCGCGGTCGCGGGATCCGGATGTCGACCGTTTCGTGCAGGCGGCCGTGCGGCGTGAACACGAACACGCGGTCGGCGAGCAGCACCGCCTCGTCGAGGTCGTGGGTCACGAAGATCACCGTCTTGCGGGTCTGCTCGTGCAGGCCGATCAGCTCCGCCTGCATCGATTCGCGCGTCTGCGCGTCGAGCGCGCCGAACGGCTCGTCCATGAGCAGCACGTCCGGATCGATCGCCAGCGCCCGCGCAAGACCCACGCGCTGCTTCATTCCGCCTGAGAGCTGGTCGGGGCGGCGGTCGACCGATTGCCCGAGCCCCACGCGCTCCAGACAGCGCATCGCGATCCTGCGGCGCTCGTCCGCCGCAACGCCCTTCACCTCGAGCCCGAACTCGACGTTCGCGAGCGCGCTCCGCCACGGCAGCAGCTCGGCGTGCTGGAACACCATGCCGCGGTCGTGCCCGCAGCGCTCGACCCTCCGGCCGCCGACTTCGACCGTTCCGGAGCTCGCCTGCTCCAGGCCCATGATGATCCGCAGCGTGGTCGTCTTGCCGCAACCGCTGCGGCCGGTCAAAGCGACGAACTCCCCCTCGTGCACGTCGAAGGAAACCGCATCCAGCGCCCGTACCGTCCGGTCGCGGCCCGGCGCTTCGACCTGGAATTGCTTCGTGAGGCCCCTCGCCCGGACCTTGACCGTTCCCCCCTCCATCTCATCGGCCCGGGGACAGGTTCACGCGCCTGAGCGCTTCCTTGCGATACGTCTCGTCGATGTACTTGTCCAGGTCGATCGTCTTCTTGATCTCCCCGAGCCGGACCATCTCGTTCTGCAGCCATTCGATCTTCGCCCGGGGAATCTCGGAACTCACCGATACATAGCCCTTCAGCTTCGCCTCGTCGTAGATATACGCGAGCTGCGGATCGCTGGCGGGCTTGTCGTTGATCTTTCCCGCGAGCTTGAGGGTCTCGTCGCGGTTCTTGAGGGCGTAATCCAGCCCTTCCATGTACGCGGCGAGGAAGCTGATGACCGGCTCGCGCTTCTGCTTCAGCGTGTCGGTCCTCGCGAAGATGACGAAGCGGGGGTAATCGGGGACGAGGTCCGCGGACAGCGCCATCACCTTGATACCCAGCTTCTCCACGTCCGGGATGAATTCCGAGGAGGCGGCGGTGGCGTCGACCTTGCCGCCCGCCAGGGCGCGGATGCGGCCGGCGCTGCCTCCCGCGTTGGCGAGCTTGATCGAATCGGGATCGACGCCCTTGCGCTTGAGCATGGCGCGCGCGATCACGTCGGTGATGGTGCCCGGCGCCGAGACCGCGAAGGTCTTGCCTTTGAGGTCCTCCCAGCTCTTGATGTCCTTGCGAACGTACAGCGCGAACGGAAGCCCGGGCATGGACGAACCGATGAAGCGGATGTCCGCGCCGCGCTCGATGGCGGTCAGCGGACTGCTCGGGCTCGCTTCGCCGGAGTCCAGCTCGCCCGCCAGCAGCGCGCGGATGACGTCGTTGTTGCCGCGCAGGTCGACGAACTCGACGTCCAGCCCGCGCTTCTTGAAATAGCCCTTCTCGATGGCCATGAAGAAAAATCCCGCATCGGCCTTCGATTGCACTATGCCGTGCCGCCACTTGATCTGCGCCTGCGCCGGCGCTGCGACATGAGCCGCGCACAGCGCCGCCAGCACGGCCCACTTCCAGACTTGCCTCATGTGCACTCCTCCCCGTGACCTCGCCCGCCATCCTCTCGTTTATAATACCGTCTTCTTCGAGGGAAGGAATTGAAGCCTGTCCCGTTTGAATACGTCCGCGCGAGCTCGATCGGAGAGGCCTGCGACGTGCTGCAACGCGAGGGCGATGCCGTCAAGCTGATCGCGGGCGGCCAGAGCCTCGTGCCGCTGATGGCGATGCGCCTGGTGCGCCCGGGCCTGCTACTGGACATCAACGAGATCGCCGCCCTCAAGTTCATTTCCCTCGAAACGGACACCGCTCGCATCGGTGCGTGCACGCGCCAGGCGCTCGTCGAGCGCGACGGCGCCCTCGCGGCTCGCGTGCCCCTGCTGCGGCAGGCGCTCGCCTGGGTGGGCCACGCCCAGACCCGCAACCGCGGAACCCTGGGCGGTAGCCTCGCGCACGCGGACCCGTGCGCCGAACTGCCGCTCACGGCCCAGGTGCTGGGTGCGCGCATGGTACTGCGCGGCACGGCCGGAACGCGCATCGTGCCGGCCGGCGACTTTTTCTCCGGGCCGATGATGACGGTGACCGGTCCGCAGGAGTGCCTGGAGGAAGTCCACTGGCCGATATGGAGCGAGCCCCGCACCGGCTCGGCGTTCACCGAAATCAGCAATCGCCACGGGGATTTCGCGATGGTCGCTGCGGCCGCGCAGCTCGCCCTGGACGGCGACGGCCGCTGCGTGCGCGCCGCCTTCGGGCTGGGCGGCGTGGACCAGACCCCGCTCGCGTTCCCGCAGCTTGCCGCGCGGCTCGTCGGCACGCGACTGGATGAAGCGGTCGTCCAGAGCGTGGCGCAGGACGCCGCGGCGGCCGCGAGGCCGGGAAGCGACCTGTTCGCGACCTCGGCCTACCGCAGGCATCTCGCGGGCGTACTCGGCGCGCGGGCGATACGCTCCGCACACGAGCAGGCGAGACTATGACGGAAAAGCTCTACTCGATTTCGATCGAGGTCAACGGCGTTCATCGCACCGCACAGGTGCCGGCGCGCAGGCCGCTCGCCGACTGGCTGCGCGAAGACCTGCACCTCACCGGCACCCACCTGGGCTGCGAGCACGGCGTCTGCGGCGCCTGCTCGGTCATGCTCGACGAAGAGCCCGTCCGCTCCTGCCTCATGTACGCGGTCCAGGCCGACGGACACCGGGTGACGACGGTGGAAGGGCTTGCGCGGCCCGACGGGTCGATGAGCGTCCTGCAGGACAGTTTCTGCCAGGCTCACGCCCTCCAATGCGGCTACTGCACGCCCGGGATGCTCATCGCGGCGCAGGGTCTGCTCGACGCCCATCCCCGGCCGACCGATCGCCAGATCCGCGAGGCGATCGGCGGCAACCTGTGCCGCTGCACGGGCTATCAGCAGATCGTGGAGGCGGTGCGCCTCGCCGCCGATCGCATGGCCGAAGAATCCAAATGACACAGCCGTTTCGATACATCGGCACCAAGCGCCGGACGAAAGAGGATCCGCGCTTCGTGACCGGCCGTGGCCGCTTCGTCGCCGACATCGCATTGCCTGAGATGAAGCACGTGGCGCTGGTCGCCTCGCCTCATCCGAGCGCGAGGATCGTCTCGATCAAGACCGACGCCGCGCGCGCAGTGCCGGGCGTGCTGTACGTGCTCACCGGCGAGGAGTTCTGCGCCGAGACCGAATCGCTGTACATCGGCGTCGATGCCCCCAAGGTCACGCGCTACGCGCTCGCGAGGGGCGTCGTGCGCTACGCCGGCGAATGGGTGGCGGCGGTGGTAGCCGATACGCGCGCGATCGCCGAGGACGCCGCCGAGCTGGTCGAGGTCGAGTACGAATCGCTGCCCTACGTCATCGACCCCGAGGCCTCGCTCGCGCCCGGGGCGCACCTCGTCCATCCCGCGCACGGCTCGAACGTCCTCTACCAGCGCAAGTTCGTCTGGGGGCCGATCGAGGACGCCTTCGCCAAGTCGGACCACCAGCTCGCCTTCCGCGCCATCTGGGGCCGCAGCTCGACGGTGCCGATCGAGACCTTCGGCGTCGCCGCATCATGGGACCCCGTCGCGCAGTTGCTGGACGTCTGGGCGTCGATCCAGATGCCGAAGTACCCGGACCAGACCGCCCGCGCGTTGCGGCTGCCGGGCAATGCGGTGCGCGTGCACTACGACGTCGACGTCGGCGGAAGCTACGGCCTGAAGCGCGGCATCAAGCACACCGTGCTGGTCGGCTATCTCGCGAAGAAGCTCGGGCTGCCGGTACGCCTGATCGAGGACCGCCTGGAGAACATGCGCGGCGGCGACATGCACGGCCCCGACCGCTTCTTCGACATGCAGGCGGCGTTCGACCGCGACGGCACGATCCGCGCGCTCAAGATCCGCGCGGTGGACGACGTGGGCGCATACGCGGGGCGCTCGCCGCTGCAGCTGGGCAAGCCCGTGGGCGCGATCTGCGGGCCTTACCGGATCCAGGCGGTCGAGTACGAGCCCACTTCGGTGATGACCAACAAGACCCCGCAGGAGGCCGTGCGCGGCTTCGGCCAGTCGCCGACCAATTACGCGCTCGAACGCACCATGGACCGCGTGGCGCGATTCCTCGGCATGGACCGCATCGAGCTGCGCCGCAGGAACCTCATCCGCAAGGACCAGTTCCCCTACCTGATTCCGAGCGGCTCGAGCTACGATTCGGGCGATTACCACGCGGTGCTCGACAAGGCGCTCGCTGCGATCGACTATCCGGCGCTCGAGCGGACACGCGACGAGGCGCGCCGCGCGGGCCGCCTTGCCGGCATCGGCGTCTCGACCTGCCTGGAGCCGAGCGGCGGCAACACGTCCTTCGAGCCGCTTTTCAATCCCAAGAACGAGACCACGACCTGGATGGATTCGTGCCTGGTCCGGGTCGACCTCTCGGGCTCGATCACCGGGATCATGGGCACCTCGAGCTCCGGCCAGGGTCACGAGACGCTGGTCGCCACGGTCGTCGGCGAGATCCTCGAGCGCGATCCGGCTTCGATCCGCGTGATCCACGCCGATTCGCTCAACGCCCTGCCCTCCAACAGCCCGGTCGGCAGCCGCATGGCGATCATGCTGGGCGGCGCCGCGGCCGGCGCGGCGAAGAAGATCAGGGAAACGCTCGTCGCCATCGCCGCGCACAACTTCGAATGCTCGGCCGGGGACCTGGAGTATCGCGACGGCGACGTCGCGGTCAAGGGCGTGGCTTCGAAAAAGCTCGCCTGGAACCAGTTGGTCGAGATCGCACACCGCAAGTTCCACAAGATGCCCCCGGGTATGGAGCCCGGGCTGCAGGCCAAGTTCATCTGGGAGGTGCCCACCGGCGGAGGGCTGCCGACGGCGGACGGGCGCGTGCAGATGTACCCCTGCTACGCGTTCGAGACGCATGTCGTCTACGTCGAGATCGATCCCGATACGGGCAAGCCCTCGATCGGCGGCTACGTCTGCGGCCATGACTGCGGCGTAATGATCAGCCCGGACATCGTGCACGGCATGACCTACGGCGGAATCGCGCATGGCATCGGCGCGGCGCTGTACGAGAAATTCGCCTACACCGAGGACGGCCAGCTCGCGAGCGGCACCTTCATGGACTACCTCATTCCGAGCGCCATGGAAGTGCCCGACATCCGGATCGTCGACCACTGCACGCCCTCGCCCCTCACCACCTTCGGCCAGAAGGGCTCGGGCGAAGCGGGCTATCTCGGGGCGCCGGCGGCGATCGCCAACGCGATCAACGACGCGCTCGAACCGCTCGAGACCTCGATCGACACGCTGCCGATGTCGCACCTCGCGCTTTGGGAACGCATCCACGCCGCGCTCGCCAAGCAGGGAAGCCCATGAAGAACCTCGTCATCGACATCCACGCGCATTTCACCCCGAAGCTCGCGTTCGCGCGCTTCGACGCGCATGCCGCGAAATTCCCTGCGGTGAAGCTGCTGCGCGAAACGAAGGGTATTCGCATGCAGTTTCCGGGCGGCGAGCCGACGCGCCCGGTCTCTCCCAAGCTCTCCGACCTCGCGGACCGGCGCGAATGGATGGACAAGAACGGCATCGACCATCAGCTCCTGGGCGGGTGGCTGGACAGCTTCGGCTACGAGCTGCCTCCGGGCGAAGGCCTTGCCTGGAGCCGCTTCCTCAACGACTGCATGTGGGACGAATTGCGCGACGAGCCGCGCTTCACGCCGCTCGCGACCGTACCGCTGCAGGACGGGCGGCTCGCCGCCGAGGTGCTCGGCGAGACGCTCGAGCGCGGCTTCGGCGGCGCGATGATCGGGACGCTGCCCAAAGGCATGGGCGGCAACCTCGACGACCCTTCCCTCGACCCGTTCTGGGACGCGGCCTCGAAGCTCGGCGCCGCGATCTACCTGCACCCGATGTTCCTCTGCGGCGAGCCGCGGCTCGCCGACTACGACCTCGTAAACGCGATCGGCCGCCTGGCGGACACCTCCATCGCGGTGTCGCGGCTGCTCTTCTCGGGGCACCTGCTGAAGTTCCCGGGAATGAAATTCATCCTCTCGCACGGCGGCGCGGCCCTGCCCTTCGCGCTCGGGCGCCTGGCGCGCAACCACGCGATCTCGCAGGGCAAGTACGCCGACCCGCGCAAGGGCTTCGCGGCGATGTACTTCGACTCCTGCGTCTTCGACACCGACACGCTTGAATACCTCGCGAAGAAGGCGCAGGCCGAGCGCATCATGCTAGGTTCGGACATGCCGTTTCCGATCGGCGATCCGGCGCCCACGCGCGTCGTCGAGGGTGCGTACTTCACCGAAGCGCAGAAAAAGGGCATCCTCGGGGGTACCGCGCAGAGCGTGTTCCGCGTGCGGCCGGACTGCTGGTGCCCGCGCTGATTCGAGTCGAACGGCAAGCACGGTCAACGATGAGGGAGGGATCGCGCCATGAATGAATGCAGAACGGTCAACTGGCTTGGGTGCGCCGCCATGCTCGCTTGCGTCGGCGTCACGGCCGTGGCGCAGGCGCAGTCCTATCCCACGCAGCCGGTCAGGATCATGGTTCCGTACGGACCGGGCGGGGTCGCCGATATCGTCGCCCGCGTGGTCGGCCAGAAACTCTCGGAATCGATGGGCCAGCAGTTCATCATCGACAACCGTCCGAGCGCCGGCGGCATCATCGCCACCGAGGCGGTGCTGAAGTCCGAACCCGACGGGCATACGCTGCTGTGGCTGAACCAGGGGCACGCGGTCAGCGTCTCGCTGTTCAAGTCGCTGCCCTACGATCCGGTGAAGGACTTCGCACCGATATCCACGGTGGGGTTCTTCGGCATGGCGCTGCTCGTGAACGCGGACTCGCCGATGAAGTCCGTCGCGGACCTGATCGCGGCCGCCAAGGCGAACCCGAGCAAGTTCAACATCGGCACGACCATTCCCGGCAGCACCCAGTTCATCGCCGCGGAACTTTTCAAGTCGATGGCCGGGCTCGATGTGCCGACGGTCCCGTTCAAGGCGACGCCGCTGATCATCGCGGCGGTCAAGAGCCACGACCTGCAGGCGATGGTGGAGATCCTCGCCCCGGTGATGCCGCACATCAGGAGCGGCGGGCTGCGCGCGCTCGGCGTGACCTTCGACCACCGGTTCGCCGGCCTGCCCGAGGTTCCGACCATCGCGGAGGCCGGACTGCCGGGCTACGAGGCCTCGGCCTGGAACGCGGTCGCGGCGCCGGCCAGGGCCCCCAGGGCGGTCGTCGATCGCTTGAACAAGGAGATCAATGCGATCGTGGCCATGCCCGAGGTGAAGAAGCGCCTGCAGGACCTGGGCGTCGACGCGCGCGGCAGCACGCCCGAGGCCCTGGGCAAGCTCCTGGTCAGCGAGATCGGCAAGTGGAAGGCGGTCATCGAGCGCGCCAAGATCGAGCGCCAGTGACCGGGCCGGAGTCGACGCGATGACCGGGCGCGGCTACCCCGACCTGCACGAGCACATCGAGGAGCTGAGAAGGCGCGGCCTGCTCCAGACGGTGGACCGGCCGGTCGACAAGGACTCCGAGCTGCATCCGCTGGTGCGCTGGCAGTTCGTCGGGGGCCTGGCCGAATCCGATCGCAAGGCGTTCCTGTTCAACAACGTCGTCGACGGTCGCGGCCGCAAGTACACGATCCCCGTGGTGGTCGGCGCGATCGCCGCGAACCGCGCGATCTACAGCGTCGGCATGGGCGTGCCGGTCGAGGAGATCCAGGCCAGATGGGAGCGGGCCATCGCGCAGCCGGTGCCGCCGCGGGTGGTCAGCGCGGCCGTCTGCCAGGAAGTCGTGCTCGAAGGCGCAGCGCTGCGGGGCGAGGGGAACGGACTCGACGCTCTGCCCATCCCCATCTCGACGCCGGGCTTCGACAGCGCGCCGACGCTGACCGCGACCAACGTGATCACGCGCGATCCCGAGACGGGGGTGCAGAACATGGGCACCTACCGCGCCGCGCTCAAAGCGAGCGACCGCCTCGTGGTGCGCATGGCGACGCGGGTCGGTGGGGCCGGCGGTTACCTTCATTACCTGAAGTACCAGAAGCGGGGCGAGAAGACCATGCCCTGCGCCATCGTGCTCGGCTGCCCACCCTGCGTCGCCTTCATGGGTCCCCAGAAGCTCCCGGTCGGCGTCGACGAAATCGCCGTGGCGGGTGGGCTCGCCGGAGCACCGGTCAACGTGGTCCGCGCGAAGACCGTCGACCTGCTCGTGCCGGCGGAGGCCGAGGTCGTCATCGAAGGGCTGATCGATACCGAGTACGTCGAGCCCGAGGCGCCGTTCGGCGAATCGCACGGCCACGTGGCGCTCGAGGAGTTCAACATGCCGATGCGGATCACTGCGATCACGCATCGCAGAAATCCCGTGATTCCTTCCTACATCAGCCAGGTGGCCCCGAGCGAATCCTCGGTCATCAAGCGCGTCGCCTACGAGCCGCTGTTCCTCGCCCACCTGCGCGATGCGCTGGGCATACGCGGGGTCAAGCGCGTCTCGCTGCACGAGCCCCTCACGGGCCTGCTGCGCGTCGCCGTGGTGATCGTCGAAAAGGGCATGCCGCGCACCGAGGTCTGGCGTGCGCTCTACGGCGCGACCTCGTTCAAGGGCGACTGCGGCAAGATCTGCATCGCGGTGAACGAGGACATCGACCCGGACAACGCCGACGCGCTCCTGTGGGCGCTCGCCTATCGCATGAACCCGGTCGAGGACGTGCAGATCCTCCCGCACCGCAGCCAGGGACACGGCCCCAAGCGCGAGCACGACCAGGAGGAAGACTCCACCCTGCTCATGGATGCCACGATGAAAGGCGACATGCCGCCGCTCGCGCTCCCGAAGCGCGAGTACATGGAGCGCGCGAAGGTGCTCTGGGAGGAACTCGGCCTGCCCGCGCTGCGCCCCCAGCCGCCGTGGCACGGCTACTCGCTCGGCGACTGGCTGCCGTACTGGGACGAGGCCGCGAAGCGCGCCGTCGAAGGCAAGTATCTCGAGAACGGGCGCATCAGCGAAGGCCAGCGCCGCAAAGGCGTGAAGCCGGAGACCAAGTTCCGGCCGGAGTGAGCGCGCGCGTTTCGAGCGAATGAAGGGAGGCGATATGATCCATGGCGCACTGGCATTGGCCCTGTTGTTCGCGACGGGCGCCGCCGCCCAATATCCGGAACGGCCGATCCGGTTCATCGTCCCGCAGGCAGCGGGAAGCGCGACGGACACCGTCGCGCGCATCCTCGCCCCCGAAATGTCGAAGCGACTGGGACAGCAGGTGGTGGTCGACAACCGCCCGGGCGGGGCACTCACGATCGGCATCGAGGCGACTGCCAAGGCCGCACCCGACGGCTACACCATCGGCATGGGGCCGATCGGCGCAATGGCGATCACCCGCCACATGGTTTCCAAGCTCCCCTACGACATCGAGCGCGATCTGCAGCCGATCGCGCTGGTGACGCGCGGACACCTGCTGCTCGCGGTCTCGCCCTCGCTGCCCGTCACCTCGGTGCGCGAGCTGATCGACTACGCGAAGAAGAATCCCGAGAAGCTCGTCAACGCCTCCTCCAGCAACGGCTCCCCGGGGCACGTCGCCGGCGAGCTGTTCAAGTACATGACCGGCACCGCGATCGTGCACGTGCCGTACAAGGGCGGCGCGATGGCGATCAACGACCTGATGGCCGGGCACGTGCAGGTCATGTGGGAGAGCCTGAACTCGATCGCGCCGCACGCGCGATCGGGCAAGGTGCGCGCCCTTGCCGTGAGCGGCGCGCGGCGCTCGCCGGGTTTTCCCGAGCTGCCGACGATCGCCGAGGCGGGCGTTCCGGGCTACGAGGCGGGCACCTGGACCGGCGTCATCGGACCGGCCGGCCTGCCGCGGCCGGTCCTCGAGCGGCTCAACGCCGCGGTCAACGCCGCCATTCGCTCGCCGATCTTCGTCGAGAGATTCGCCATGATCGGCGACGAGCCGGCGGGCGGAACGCCCGAGGAATTCGGCGAGCTCATCCGGCGCGATTCCGCGCGCTGGGCGGAGGTGGTGAAGCGCTCCGGCGCGAAGATCGATTGACAGTTAGCAGCCTGTTAGAAGTCACACAAGGACAACCAACGCGTTTCGCCGATATCAGGTCTCGCGCGTTCTTTGAGCCTTCAATGACGACTTGATTTCTGCAATCAAACCTTCCCGGTCTTTTTCGATCCGCCGTATGTAATGCTTGGGCGCGCCAGATTCAGCGTCATGTTTGGCTCCCCAACGCCCCAATTCCAGCAGGGCGGGTATCAGGTCTTCCCCTTTTTCGGTAAGTTCATAGATGATCTTACGTGCATTCGCTGGGTCGGGTCGTCTCGAAACGATCCCGGATGCCGCAAGGGTTTTCAGGCGGTCAGCGAGAATGTTCGAGGCGATTTTCTCCGACGACGCCAAGAAGTCCCGAAAGTGTCGTTTGCGCGAAAAGGCGAGATCCCGGACGACGAGCAGCGTCCATTTGTCCCCGAAAATGTCGAGTACGTAGCTGATCGGACAGGAGGAGCGTCGAAAGCGATTCGTCTTGGCCACGCGTGGAGCTTACGCGAGAGTACTTGCACTCTGCAAGTGATATGGTATGATTACTTGCTCTTTGCAACCACTCGCCGAACGAGGGAAGAGGCAAGGAGTTGCTGGGCCTCAAAAGGGGAATCCGGATGCGTACCAAGACTATCGGTGCAACGTACCTGCTGGTCGGAGTGATCCTCGCAGCTTTCGTCGCAGTGCTGGTGGCCGTTGTACGGACGACGTCTGCGCCTGACTATAATGTTCAGGGCGCGGCCGCGGCTCTGATCCAACCCGTGGTTGCGCTCGTTGCCCTCACCGCCATCGTGTGTCTCATGATGGTCGTGTACCGGAATGTCGCATTGATCCGCGGAACGGCATCCGAGCGTTATTTCCGGACTTTCACCGCCGACAAGCCGGTCGAATGGGTCGAACGTCCTACCCGCACGTATATGAACCTCCTGGAGCTTCCGGTACTCTTCTATCTCGTATGCCTGCTCATGCTGACAACAGGCAGATTCGACTCCGTCCAGGTTTCATTGGCATGGGTTTTCGTCATAACCCGCTATGTGCATGCCTTCATCTATATCGGCTTCAACTACGTACCATTGCGGTTCGTCGCGTTCCTGACCGGTGTTTTCACGCTGGCTGTGATATGGACGAGGTTTGCCGAGCAGAATATGATTTGGCATCTCTCGTGAAAGCAACAAGGAGAATAGACTGCGTTCGTCTCGCGTCTAGGCGCTGAGTATCTCCGGCAGCACGGCGATGGTGCGAATCTCGCCGTCCGGTGTATCGGGGATGCGCTCGGGCGACTGGGCGAAGCGGTTACACCAGAGGACGCGAAATCCGTTGGCTTTCGCCGCGTATGCATCCCAGCCGTTCGAGGACAGGAAGCACATTTCCCCCGCTGGCAGTCCAAGTCGGTCGACGGGCAGCCGGTACACGGAAGGATGGGGCTTGAATACCCCGACCTCTTCGACCGACAGGATGGCGTCGAGTAGTTCCGAGATGCCGGAATTCGCGGCGGCGGCCGCGAGCATTTTCGGCTCGCCGTTTGAGAGGATCGCGAGCTTCATGCCCGACGCCTTGAGAGCCGAGAGCGTGTCCTTTACCTCAGGGTAGGCGTCCAATCGCAGGTAGAGATTCATCAGCCGCTCGCGCAGCGGCGCATCGTCGAGCTTGAGGCTCGCCATCGCGTAATCGAGCGCGTCGCCCGTGACCTGCCAGAAATCCGTATGCCTGCCCATCAAGCCGCGCAGCCAGGTGTACTGCAACTGCTTCGCGCGCCACAACTCCGCGAGCGGCTGCCACCGATCGCCCAGCGCCTTCCGCGCCTGCGACGCGGCGCTCGCGACGTCGAACAAGGTGCCATAGGCGTCGAACACGCAAGCCTTGATGCCGCTCATCCGAAGCACCGCTACCCTCCCCGTCCTGCGACCGTATTACTGCGTGCGTCGGTCGGGCGTGCCCGCCGGCAGCTCGGCAACCGCGTGTCGAAGGATCATGAGCTGCTTCTCCACGCGCGTGCAGGCGGTGCATATCGCAACGTGCAGCCGCAGAGCGAACCGCTCCCGCAACTCGAGCTTGCGATCGAGCGCTTCGGACATGAGGCGACTCGCCTCCTTGCAGGACAACGTCATGTCACACCGATGCTCATTTGTGGCCGCCTCCGAACCAGCGCTGCTCGAGACAGGCGCGCAGCCGCATTCTGGCACGGTGCAGCAGCACCCAGCAATTGGTCGGGGTGATTTCCAGTTCCTTACAGATCTCGCCGGTCTCGCATCCCATCAGCTCGCGCATCAGGAAGGCCTGAGCGGTCGTGGCCGGCAGTCCGCGGACGCAGAGCTCGAGCACCTCGAGAAACCGGCGCTCCGAGAGCAGCCGCTCCGGATCGCGCCATTCCGAGGGCATCTGCACGTAATGCCCGTCTTCGCGAAACATCGCATCGACGAGGTCCGCGCTGTCCTCGCCGGCGAGCGCATCGACCGAGACCTCGCGACCCGCCTTGCGGATATGGTCCACGATCTTGTGGCGCAGGATACCGGTCAGCCAGGTGCGTACCGAGGAATCCCCGGAAAACCGACCGGCCGCGGTCAAGGCAGCGAGCATCGTCTCCTGCACCAGATCCGCCGCGACGTCCCGGTCGCGCACCTGCAGCATGGCGAAACGCAGCAGCGGAGTCCGATGCGTCTCGAACTCCTCGGGGTCCACGCCTGGCTTGGCCGGTCTGATCACGTATCTGGGGCCGCGACTGCCGTTCTGCCGCGCAGTATCCCACCGCGGGCACGAACCGTCGACCGCGGCGCCAGTGCTCAGAACTCGTATTCCACCTGCATGCGGAAGTTGTGGTTGGGCGCGCCGCTCGACGCGCCGGCGAGCCATGCGGCGTTGTAGCGGATCGCCTGGCCGCCGCCGAGCGCAATCTTGCCGAACACCGCGGGGCCCATGCGATGCGAGCGCTCCTCCGCGGGATCCCAGTGGTTCCACTTGCCGAGGTCGCCGAACCCCTGGAATCCGAATTCGAGCTCCTGCTTCCAGCGGTACTTGGCCTGCCACTGATACCCCATCTCCATGCGCTGGGGCGAATCCGCGCCATAGTGCCGCTCGAAGAGCACGTTGCCGTTGAGCTGAAGCTTGCCGAACTCGGTCTGGAACAGCGGCCCGAAACGGAGTTCGTTTCCTTCGCTGCGGTCCCTGGGCCGTTCCAGCTCGACGACCAGACCGACGTCGACGGGGTATTCGCCCTGCTCGGTGAGCTGGAACTTGTTCTCCCATTCCCAGGCATCGACGTGGGTCGCCGCTTCGCCCGAGCGCTCGTACTTCTGATAGATCTCGGTGAACCAGCGCTGGGTCAGCCGTAGCCGAAGCCGATCGAGGACGCGCTCAAGCGGTCCTCTCCGGATTTCTTCCAAGCACCCGCCTTGAAGTCGATTTCGCGTTCCCCATAGGTCACGGCCGGCACGAACACATAGTCCGCGGGACCCGCGAGCGCCGCAGAGAGCGGCAAAGCAGCGAGCGTGGCGATACACGCCATACGGTATTTCATGATTGCTTCCTCAGCGAGTCGAGCCGGAGGCGGAGCGCCTTACCCAATGCATGCCGGCCAGGACGATCAGCAGCGTCGCAGCGTAGAACACGACCTGCATTCCGGCCGGGGCCGCCTCGTAGCCGGCCAGGGCGTGCAGGAACGCCCCCGCCGGAGAGGCGTCGGAGAGCACTGCGGAGCTATCCCACAGCGGTGTCTTGAGGCCGGGCAGCACGTCTCCCTGGATGAGGAAGCGCGCCGCCTGGGACGCCATGTTGGCCGCCAGCAGGAGGATCAGCGTGCTGGTGATCGAAAAGAACCAGCGCAGCGGAATCCGCACCATGCCCGCGTAGAGAAACAATCCGAGCGCGCCCCCGCCCAGCAGGCCGAGCGCTCCGCCTGCCATGGCAGCGGCGCCGTCCGCCTCGCCGCCGGAAATCAGGCCGTAGAGGAACAGCACCGATTCCGAGCCTTCCCGAAGCACCGCCAGCGCGATGACGATGAGGATGGCAGAGAGTTCGCGGCGTCCGTCGCGGACGTCGTTCCCGACGCGGCGCGCTTCCGAGGCGAGTTGCGCGCCGTGCGCCGACATCCAGATGTTGTGCCAGCCGAGCAGCACGACCGCGATGCTCAGGATCACTGCGCCGAACATCTCCTGACCGACGCCGTCGAAGAGCTCGCCGATCCGGCCGGTCATCGCCGCGACGACGCCCGCCCCGACGAGCCCGGCGAGTATCCCGCCGGCGATGCAACGGCCGCGTCCGGCGATCCCTCGCGTCGACGCCGCGATGATGCCGATCAGCAGCGCCGCTTCCAGCGTCTCGCGAAACAGGATGATCGCCGCACCGAACATGACCGGCTCACTCTGCGATGATCACGCCCTTCGCCGTCTTCTCGTGGTACTCGCCGACGAAGGAATAGCGGCCGGGTTTGAGCGGGCCGACGAACAGCGACGCCTTGGACTTCGCGGGAATCACCTTCTCGCGGTTGAGCTCGTGGCTTTCGAATTCCTCCGCCGTCGCGTCCCGGTTGTCGACGATCAGCTTGATCTTCTTTCCGGCCGGGACCCGAAGCTCGGCGGGTTGGAAGCGGTGGTCCTGGATCGTCAGGGTGTATTCCGGGTCGGCGGCAAGGGCCAGACCCGGGAGCAATCCGAGGGATACGAGGAAAAGGCGGCGTAGGATAAACATGGAAATCCTCCATTCGATATGCGAATGATAACGGTTCCCATTTGTGTTTGCAAGCCCCTCCTCCCTAGCCTTCGGCTCCCTATTCCGTGCCTGGCTCCAGCGAACTCAGCCCAAGGACTGCCAGAAACCGGCCATCCGCTTGCGCATTGCCTGATCAGGCAGCCGGCCGCGCCCGGCGCCGAGATTGTCCACCATGTATACGGCCTTGTCGGTGCCGGGGATAACACAGGTCACCGCCTCGTTTCCAAGCAAGTATTTCAGAAAAAATTGGGCCCAGCTCGTCGCGTCGAATTCCTTCGCCCAATCGGGCAAGGGCTTGCCGCGCACTGCACTGAACAGCCGTCCCCGACCGAATGGCAGGTTCACCAGCACCGCCGTGCCGGTATCGGCGGCGAGAGGCAGGAGCCGCTCCTCGGCGCTTCTTTCCGCGAGCGAGTAATTGAGTTGCACGAACTCGGGCTTTTCGCGCCGGATCACCTGCGCCAGCCGGTCGTAGGCGCCTGACTGGAAATGCGTGATCCCGACGTAGCGCGTAAATCCCTCTTGCTGCCACCCTTTGAGCGCGCGCAGATCGGTCGCGGCGTCGCCCACGTTGTGCAACTGCATCAGGTCCACCTTGCCGGTGCGCAGCCGCCTGAGCGACTGCCGCATCTCCGCGATGCTCTCGTCGCGGCTCGTCGCCCGCACCTTGGTCGCGAGGAACACCTTGTCGCGCGCCCCCATCGCCGAAAGCAGGTCGCCCAGGACGTCCTCGGCCGTCCCGTAGGAAGGCGCGGTATCGATCAGCCGGCCTCCGCCTTCGACGAGAGCTCGGATGACCGCGCCCCGCTCCGCGCGCCTGGCCGCGTCCTCGCCGATATCGAAGACGATCGCCGTCCCCAGGCCCACCACCGGCAGCCGCTCCCCGGTGCGTGGAATGGGCCGGCTCAACACCGGGCTCGCGGCGGCGAAGGATGAGGCGAACGGCAGCGCCGCCGCCGCGCCGATGCTGGCGCCGATTGCGAGGACTTCACGTCGCGAGTAATGCCTTGGCGCATGCATGCTGTTGTCCCCCCGCTCATGCTCCCGTTGGGTGGTTCGCGCCGGCCGCGTGACCGTGCTGCTCGCGTGCGCGGCGTTCCTGCGCGTGGCCGAGCGCCAGGGCGAGCGCGAACCAGACTGCCGCGATAGGCACGGTGGCGAGGGAAATCATCCACAGATCCAGCCCCGCCCCGCGCAGGGCCGCAAACAGCCAGCCGCTCCCCGCATCGGCACCGCGGAAGACAACGATGTCGATGACGTTCTTAGCCTTGTACTTCTCGTCGCGCTCGAGCACCGTGAAAAGAACCTCGCGGGCGGGGTTGGAGATCGCGAAGTTGGCGGTGCGCTGGAGGGCCTGGAAAGCGATCACCACGAACAGGGCCTGCGTCAGGCCGAGCGCGGCGAAACCCAGTGCGAAGACGAGGGGAAGGAATCCGGCCGCCGCCCCGACGCCGAACCGGGTGATGAGCCGTCCCGTCGCGAAGAACTGGACGGTGAGCGTCAGGATCCCGATGACGAGATCGATGCTGGCGAATATCCGCGTGCGCACGGCGGGATCGTCGGAGGCGGCGGCGACGATGCTGGCCTGCTGGAAATACAGGAACGTTCCCGCGAGCGAAAGCATTGCGACCCACAGAGCGATTCCGGCAAGGTAGGGCGAGCGAAGAAGCATCGCGATGCCGTCGAGCCATCCGCCACCCAGAACGGAAGCTTCCCGGCGCGCGCCTTCCCGTCCCTCGCCCGCGGGCGCCGAGAGGTTTCCCTTCATCGCAGGCGCCGCGCGCTCGAGCTGCCGCGCGCACAAGACCGCCGCCTCCAGGAGCAGCGCCGCGACCAGGAGCAGGTTCACGTGTCCGAGCGGCACCGCGAGCCATACCGTCAGTCCGGGCCCGGCAAGGGCGCCCGCGGTGCCTCCCGCGGCGATGAAGCCGTAGAGCCGCTTGCCCTGCTCGCTCGCGAACAGGTCGGCCATGAAGGACCAGAACACCGAGACCGCGAACAGGTTGAACACGCTGATCCAGACGAAGAAGACGCGGGCGACCTGGACCTTGCCGAGGTCCAGGCCGAGCAGCAGCCAGAAGATCACGATGTTGGCGACGAAGAAGTGGTAGACGAGCGGAATGAACCGCCGGCGCGGCAGCCGCGCCACCACCGCGCCGAACAGGGGGACCGCGGCCAGCATCGCGACGAAGGTCGCGGTGAACAGCCACTGCAGGTTGCGCACGCCGCCCGCGATGCCCATCTCGTCGCGCAGCGGGCGCAACACGTAGTAGCCGGCGAGCAGGCAGAAGAAATATGCAAACGACCACAGCAGCGCCCGCGCCTCGCCCGGTCGCAACTGAACCGCGCGGCCGAGCCATCGCTCGAGAACGGCTTCGGCCGCGGCGCGCGCCATGGTCGCTATCGCTCCAATGTTGACAGAATTCGCGAAGATTTTGGGTTACCCATGTCTCCCGATTTTGGGAAGTTGCGAAGTTGCAACTTCCCAAAATCGGGAGATGGATTGAAGGCAAAGCGAGGCCACGCGTTGCGTCCCGGGCCATCCCCGTCAGGCATCCGCAGAACGCCATGCGACGCGATAGAGCGTACCGCTCGCGTCGCGTTCCGAGGAGACGAGCGAGAAACCGCTCACGGGCCAGTGGACGATGGCGAGCGCCGGCCATTCGTCGCTGGGCGGACGCGCGTTTCTCAGCAGCGTCACGTGCGCGACAAAAGGCTTCGGGTCGAAGGGAATACGGCTGGCCTCGAGCGCGGAGCGCAAATCCGCGACCATCGCCTCGAGCTCGGCGGGGACGTGGCTCGCGCCCAGCCAGGCGATGTGATTGTGCTTCCAATATCCGGGCTGGTCCACGCGCAGCGTAAATTGCCGCGCGTGCACGCCGCGCGCGGCGGCAACGATGTCATCGAGCCGCGCCGCGTCGACTTGGCCGAGAAAGGCCAGTGTGATGTGCAGGTTCTCGGTGTGCATGCGTCGGCCGCCGCAGACGCGATACAGGGCAGCCGCCCACCGGCCGAGCTCGTGCCGCGGCGCGTCCTCGGGCCAGAGCGCAAAGAACAGCCGCAGCGTCTTCGTGTCTATGGGACCTCGGGCATCGCCGTTTCGGCGGGTAGGTAGTTGAGCAGGGCCACCGCCTGCGCCGCAATGCCCTCGCCGCGCCCGGTGAATCCGAGATGCTCAGTTGTCTTGGCCTTCACGCTCACGTGCTCCGCAGCGATCCCCAGGTCGGCGGCGATGTTCTTCACCATGGCGGGAATGTGCGGGGCCATCATCGGGGCCTGGGCGATAATGGTGGTGTCCACGTTGACCACCACCCAACCGGCCTCGTGGACCAGCCGCGCCGCGGCGCGCAGCAGCGCGCGGCTGTCGGCCCCCTTGTGGCGCGGATCGGTATCGGGAAAATGGCTGCCCATGTCCCCGAGCGCGGCCGCGCCCAGCACCGCATCGGTGATCGCATGCAGCAGCACGTCCGCGTCCGAATGGCCCTCGAGCCCCCGCTCGAACGCGATCTCCACGCCGCCGATGACGAGCTTGCGTCCCGAAACGAGCGCGTGAACATCGAACCCCTGCCCGACTCTCATGTGTCCGCTCCCCGGCCCCGAAGAATCAATTCCGCGAGCTCCATGTCGTCGGGATAGGTCACCTTGAAGTTGCTCACGCGGCTTTCGACGAGCTTCGGCCGCAGGCCGATCGACTCCACCGCCGACGCTTCGTCCGTCACCTCGCCGGCGCGCTCCAGCGCGCGGATCAGCACGCCGTGGCGGAACATCTGCGGCGTCTGCGCCTGCCACAGGCCCTGGCGCCGCTCGGTCGCGGCGATCCGCTGCGTCGCGTCGGCGCGCTTGAGCGTGTCCGCGACCGGCACGGCGAGAATTCCGCCCGTCTCGTCGGACAGGACCTCGTCGATCAGGCGTCGCAACTCCGCCCTGCCCAGGCAGGGCCGGGCCGCATCGTGAACCAGCACCCAATCCTCGGGATCGACCGCGCTCGACGCCGCGACCAGGCCGTTCAGCACGGAGTCGTGGCGATTGGCACCGCCGCAGTACAGCGGCGCCAGCCGGTCGCCGAACGCGCTCCAGTCGTGTCTGCGGAATTCTTCGTCGCCCGGGGCGAGCACCACGAAGACGGTCTCGATCTCCGGCACGCCAAGCAGGCTCGCCGCGGCATGATGCAGCATCGGCCGGCCCGCGAGCCCGAGGTACTGCTTGGGCGCAGAGCCTCCGAAGCGAGCGCCGGCACCCGCGGCGGGAATGAGCCCGAATAGACGTGATGTCACTGAAATCTGACCGGATTCATGGTGTCCAACACGGTATAATTATACGGGTTCCCGCGTTCGAACCGGTGTGTCTCAGGCGGCACAAGGGTCAAATGCGGGTTTTGCTATTTGTGCGCCGGTCCAGTGAATATCGTCACGGCTCCCGAGGCGGGCGTTGAGTCCGCGGTATCCCAGCTGCATGGATCGAGCGACGCGCTCGCGCTCGCCCGCCTTGCGGCCCGCACGCGGCCGGTCGCCGTGCTCTGCGCCCAGGCAAGCGACGCCCAGCGGCTGCGCGAGGAGATCGCGTGGCTCGCGCCGTCGCTCAACGTGGCACTGCTCCCGGACTGGGAAACGCTCCCCTACGACAGCTTCTCGCCGCACAGCGACCTGATCTCGGAGCGTCTGGCGACGCTGTACCAGTTGCAACGCGGCGAGTTCGACGTGCTCATCGTCCCGGCATCCACGGCACTGTACCGCTTCGCCCCGCCCGCCTACCTCGCCGCCTACACGTTCTTCCTCAAGCAGGGCGGGACGCTGAAGATAGACGCACTGCGCTCGCAGTTGACCCTGGGCGGATACCAGCACGTCACGCAGGTCGTTGCCCCGGGCGAATTCTGCGTACGCGGCGGACTGATCGACCTCTATCCGATGGGCAGCCCTCTGCCCTACCGCATCGACCTCGAGGACGACGTGATCGACTCGATCCGCACCTTCGACGTCGACACGCAGCGCACCGTCTACACGGTGGGCGACGTGCGGCTGCTGCCGGCGCGTGAATTTCCGATGGACGATTCAGGCCGCACGGGCTTCCGGGCCCGCTTCCGCGAGGCGTTCGAGGGCGACCCGTCGAAGTGCTCGGTGTACAAGGACGTGAGCAACGGCGTCGCGCCTGCCGGCATCGAGTACTACCTGCCTCTGTTCTTCGACCGGACGGCGACCTTGTTCGACTACCTGCCCCCGGAGACGACGCTCGCCCTGCACCACGACGTGCACGCCGCGCTCACCGACTTCTGGCGCGACACGCAGTCGCGCTACCAGTTCCTGTGCGGCGACCGGACGCGGCCCGTGCTGACCCCCGGCGAACTGTTCCTCACCACCGAGGCGTTCTTCATCGCTGCACGCGCCTTCGCCCGTGCCGACGTCGAGGCCGCCCGGCAAGGCGAAGCACAAGACGGCATCTCGGCGCGGCCCCTGCCCGAGGTCGCGGTCGAGCGCCGCGCCGGCGACCCGCTGCATCGGCTGAAGGCCTTCGTCTCGCGTGCCGAGGGGCGCACGCTGCTTCTCGCGGAGACCCCCGGCCGCCGCGAAACCCTCATCGACTATCTCGCCGAGTACGGCCTGAATCCCGAGCCCTGCGCAGGCTACACCGAGTTCCAGGGATCCTCCTCGCGCTTCGGCCTAGCCGTCGGGCCGCTGCTGAACGGTTTCGTACTGGATCGCGAAGGCATCGCCATCGTCACGGAATCCGAGCTCTATGCCGGCACCGCGAGGGCGCGCGAGCGCCGCGACCGCGCCCGCCAGACCTCGGTCGAGGGCATGCTGCGGGACCTCTCGGAACTGCGCGCCGGCGACCCAGTGGTGCATGCCGAGCACGGCATCGGCCGCTACCGCGGCCTGGTCAGTCTGGACCTCGACGAAGGCGCCGCCGGACAGCAGAGCGAATTCCTCCTGATCGAATACGCCGATGCGGACAAGCTCTACGTTCCAGTCGCCCAGCTCAATCTCATCAGCCGCTATTCGGGAGGGCCGCCCGAGGCGGCACCTCTGCACAAGCTGGGCGGTGACGCCTGGGACCGCGCCAAGCGCAGGACGGCGCGCGCCGTGCGCGACACCGCGGCCGAACTGCTGCACCTGTATGCGCAGCGCGCCACGCGCGAAGGACGCAGGTTCAAGATCAGCCCGCACGACCTGGATGCCTTCGCCGAGGGCTTCGGCTTCGAAACAACGCCCGACCAGGCCGCCGCGATTGCCGCGGTGATCGAGGACATGCGTGCGGGCAAGGCGATGGACAGGCTCGTCTGCGGCGACGTAGGCTTCGGAAAGACGGAGGTCGCGCTGCGCGCCGCGTTCGTCGCCGTCGCCGACGGCATGCAGGTCGCGGTTCTCACGCCCACGACCCTGCTCGCGGAGCAGCACTTCCAGACGTTCTCGGACCGCTTCGCCGCGATCGCGAACGAGTGGCCCGTGAAGATCGCCGAGCTGTCGCGCTTCCGCACCGGCAAGGAGACGAGCGCCGCGCTCCAGGGACTGTCGAGCGGCGCGATCGACATCGCCGTCGGGACGCACAAGCTCCTGCAGCGGGACGTGAAATTCGCCCGCCTCGGCCTGGTGATCGTCGACGAGGAGCACCGCTTCGGGGTCCGCCAGAAGGAGGCCTTGAAGTCCCTGCGCGCCGAAGTCGACGTGCTCACGCTCACCGCGACGCCGATTCCGCGCACCCTCGCCATGTCGCTCGAGGGACTGCGCGACTTCTCGGTGATCGCCACCGCGCCCGAGCGGCGCCTCGCGATCAAGACCTTCGTTTCGGTCTATTCTCAGGGCATCATCCGCGAAGCCTGCCTGCGCGAATTGAAGCGCGGAGGCCAGATCTACTTCCTGCACAACGACGTCGCCACCATCGAGGCGCAGCGCGAGAAGCTGCAGGCGCTGCTGCCGGAGGCGCGCATCGCGGTCGTCCACGGTCAGATGCGCGAGCGCGACCTCGAACGCGTCATGCGGGAATTCGTGCAGCAGCGCACCAGCCTGCTCGTGTGCTCGACCATCATCGAGACCGGCATCGACATCCCGACGGCGAACACCATCGTCATCGAACGCGCCGACCGCTTCGGACTGGCGCAATTGCACCAACTGCGCGGCAGGGTCGGCCGTTCGCACCATCAGGCCTATGCCTACCTGCTCACCCCTCCCGAGGAAGCGCTCTCCGCCGCCGCGAAGAAGCGCCTGGAGGCGATCCAGATGATGGAAGAGCTGGGCTCGGGCTTCTACCTTGCAATGCACGACCTGGAGATACGCGGCGCGGGCGAAGTACTGGGCGAATCGCAAAGCGGCGAGATGCAGGAGGTGGGCTTCAACCTCTACGCGGACATGCTCAACCACGCCGTCGCCTCGCTGAAGGCCGGCCGCGAGCCCGATCTTGCGCAGCCGTTCGGCGTCTCGACCGAGATCAACCTGCACCTGCCGGCGCTGCTGCCCACGGCTTACTGCGCCGACGTGCACGAGCGCCTGGTGATCTACAAGCGCCTGGCCAACTGCGAGTCCCTCGAAGCGCTGGAGGCGATGCAGGAAGAGCTCGTCGACCGGTTCGGCGATACCCCGCCCCAGGTCAAGGCATTGCTCGAATCGCACCGTTTGCGGGTGCTCGGAAAGCCCCTGGGCGTCGCGCGCCTGGATGCAAGCTCCGAGACCCTGCAACTGCAGTTCGTCCCCGACCCGCCGCTGGACGCCGGCAAGGTGATCAAGATGGTCCAGGCGAACCGCGGCTGGCGGCTCTCGGGTCCGAGCAAACTGCGCGTCGAGCGCGTCACGGGGGACCTCGCCGAACGGGTCCGGGCCGTGAGGCAGACCCTCGAAACGCTCCGCGGCGCGGCGCGGACCTGACCCATGGCGTTCGATCTGGTCGCGCAGGGGGAACGCATCGACGATGACTCGATCGCGGCGCTGGCGCACTCGAGCGGATCGTCACGCTGGCGCCGGATCGCACCCGGCGCGGCGAGGTTCTTCGACGCCCGCCGCGACCCCGCCGTGGACGACCTCTGCGCGCGTCTCGCCCTCGATTGCGCGTACATTCCGGACGGCACGCGACTTTCGGACTACGGCCTGGTGGCGATGGACATGGACTCGACGCTGATCACCATCGAGTGCATCGACGAGCTGGCCGACATGGCCGGAATCAAGCCACAGGTTGCAAGCATCACTGCGAGCGCCATGCGCGGAGAGATCGACTTCAGCGAGAGCCTCACCCGGCGCACCGCGCTGCTCGCGGGGCTGCACGAGTCCGCGCTCGAGCGCGTCTGGAGCGAAAGGCTGCAGCTGTCCCCGGGCGCCGAGCGCCTGATCGAAGCGCTGCGGGCGCGCGGGATCAAGACGCTGCTGGTCTCGGGCGGCTTCACGTTCTTCACCGAGCGGCTCAAGGCGCGGCTTGGTCTCGATTACGCGCTATCCAGCGAGCCCGAAATCGCCGACGGCAGGCTCACGGGCAGAATCCAGGGAAGAATCCTCGACGCCCGCGGCAAGGCCGAAGCCGTGCGCCGCGTGCGCGACACCCTCGGGCTCCCACCCGAGCGTGTGATCGCCATCGGCGACGGCGCCAACGACCTAGCCATGATGGCCGAGGCCGGCGTCTCGATCGCCTACCACGCCAAACCCGTGGTTCGGCAGAAGGCGACCTACAGCTTCAACCACGTCGGGCTGGACGGCCTGCTCAACCTCTTCCTCTAGCCCAACATCGCCGCACACGTAAGCGTCTGTACGTATAAGCGGCCGCGGCGCGCGCCGGGCGATCACCTTGCCCGAGGACGCCGGACGGTTCTTGCTTGACAGCCTGCGCCGTGGATTCCTACCATGCCGTTCCCGCCATGAGCTCCATCGCTCCCGCTCCATGTCCTCCCGAGACCGCGACGCGCGGCGCGCCGCTGCTCTCGGTCGAGAACCTGCACGTGCATTTCGTCACGGAGCGCGGCGTGGTGCGCGCGGTCGAAGGGATCAGCTACCAGGTACGCCAGGGCGAGATGATCGCGCTGGTGGGCGAATCCGGTTGCGGCAAATCGGTATCGGCGCTTGCGCTGATGCGGCTGTTGGCGAAGCCGGCGGGGCGCATCGTTGCCGGCCGGATTCTATTCGAGGGCCGCGACCTGCTGCAGGTTTCCGAGGCGGAGATGCGCGAGTTGCGCGGCCGCGACATCGCCATGATCTTCCAGGAGCCCATGACCTCGCTCAATCCGGTGCTCACCATCGGACTGCAGATCATGGAACCGCTCATCATCCACAAGCACATGGACGAAAAGTCGGCGCGCTCGCGCGCGCTCGATCTGCTGAAGCTGGTCGGCATACCCGACCCGCACCGGCGCCTCGCCCAGTATCCGCACCAGTTCTCCGGGGGCATGCGCCAGCGGGTGATGATCGCGATCGGCCTTGCCTGCAACCCCAAGCTGATCATCGCCGACGAGCCGACCACGGCGCTCGACGTCACCATCCAGGCGCAGATCCTCGACCTGATGAAGACGCTCTCGCAAGAGCTCGGCATCGCCATGGTGGTGATCACGCACAACCTCGGCATCGTCGCCCGCTACGCCGACCGGGTGAACGTCATGTACTCCGCGCGCATGGCCGAGCAGGCCTCGGCCGATCAGATCTTCGCGCAACCCCTGCACCCCTATACCGTCGGCCTGCTGCGCTCGGTGCCGCGGCTCGATCGCCCGCGCGGGGCGAAGCTGGAGACCATCGAGGGCCTGCCGCCGAGCCTGCTCGATCCGCCCGCGGGCTGCCGCTTCGCGCCGCGCTGCGCCGCCCGCCTCGCGCGCTGCGAGGCCGGGCCGCCGCCGCTCGAGGAGATCAAGCCGGGCCGGCTCAGCGCGTGCCTGCGCGCGCGCGAGCTTCTCTCGGGAGGCCCGGCGCACATCGGCCTGGAAGGCGCTGCGGCCACGCTGCCCCCGCCCCGGAAGACCCTCGCGGCGCAGCCCCTCCTCGAAGTGCAGGGACTGAAAACCTGGTTCGACGCGGGCCGCGGCATACTCTCCGGCGCTCGTGCCGTGGTGCGCGCCGTCGACGACGTGTCTTTCCAGATCTTCCCCGGGGAAACCCTGGGCATGGTCGGGGAATCCGGCTGCGGCAAGACCACAATCGGCAGGACGCTTCTGCGCCTCGAGCGCGCCACCGCCGGCAGCGTGCGCTATGCGGGCGAGGACGTGACGCACGCCGAGGGCGAAGTGCTCAAGCGCTACCGGCGCCAGGTGCAGGTGATCTTCCAGGACCCTTACAGCTCGCTCAACCCGCGCATGACCATCGGCGCCATCATCGCCGAGCGCGTGCTCGTGCATCGCCTGGTTGCGACCCGCAAGGCGGCGAGGCGGCGCGTCGCGGAACTGCTCTCGCAGGTGGGCCTGTTCGATTACATGGCCGAGCGCTACCCGCACGAGCTGTCCGGCGGCCAGCGCCAGCGCGTCGGCATCGCGCGCGCGCTCGCCATGGAACCCCGCTTCATCGTCTGCGACGAACCGGTGTCCGCGCTCGACGTGTCGATCCAGGCGCAGATCATCAACCTTCTGGAGGAACTGCAGACGCGCCTGGGGCTGACCTATCTGTTCATCGCGCACGACCTGGCCGTAGTGCGGCATATCTCCGACCGGGTGGCCGTCATGTACCTCGGGCGCGTCATGGAACTCGCGGGGCGCGACGCGCTTTACAGCGAACCGCTGCATCCCTACACTAAGGCGCTGCTCGATGCCGTGCCGGTTCCCGATCCGGCGCTCGAGCGCGTGAGGCCGCGCACGGTGCTGGGCGGAGAGGTGCCCAGCCCGCTCGATCCGCCCGCGGGATGCGTGTTCCACACGCGCTGCCCGATGGCGAAGGAGGAGTGCAGAAGTACGGTTCCTGAGCTGCGCGAAGTGCGCCCGCTGCATTACGCGGCGTGTATCAGGCTTTAGGGGAGCATCATAAGATCGTACGGGGCCGCACAAGCGCTCGCGACGAGAATCCACCAAGGAGGAGACAGAAATGAAGCTTTGGACTGCAATAGCTGCGGCCGCGACGATCGCGGCAGTCGCAGCGGCGCCGGCGCTCGGCGCGGACACGCCCAAGCGCGGAGGCACGCTGGTGTTCGCCGTCAGCGCCGAGCCGCCGAACTACGACTGCCATGCCAACGATTCGTTCGCGTTCATCCACCCCGTCCGGCCGGCGTACTCGACGCTGCTGAAGTTCGATCCGTTCGGCTATCCGAAGATCGTCGGCGACCTGGCGCAGTCCTGGACCGTGTCCAAGGACGGCCTCAGCTACAGCTTCAAGCTGCAGAAAGGCGTGAAATTCCACGACGGCTCGACGCTCAGCTCCGAGGACATCAGGGCCTCGTACGACCGCATCCGCAACCCGCCGCCGGGAGTGAAGTCGCTGCGCAAGGCGGTCTACGAGGACATCGCGTCGATCGAGACCCCGGATGCGAACACCGTCGTGTTCAATCTGAAGAAGAAGAATATTTCGATGCTGGCGAACTTCGCCTCGCCCTGGAACTGCATCTACAGCGCGGCGAAGATCAAGGCCGATCCGCGCTGGCCGGAGCGCAACATCATGGGCACCGGCGCGTTCACCTTCGGCGAGCACGTCGCCGGCTCGCACTTCACGGGCAAGCGGTTCGACCAGTACTTCGAGAAAGGCAAACCCTACCTGGACGGCTACAAGGCCGTGTTCCTCAGCGGCGCGCCCATGGTCAATGCGCTGTCATCGGGCCAGGTGCTGGTCGAGTTCCGCGGCCAGTCGCCGGCCGACCGCGACCGCATCGTGAAGGCGCTCGGCGACAAGGCGGTAGTCCAGGAAAGCCCCTGGGTGTGCAGCCTGGTGGTGAGCTTCAACACGCGCAAGAAGCCCTTCGACGACGTACGGGTGCGGCGCGCGCTCAACCTCGCCATCGATCGCTGGAGCGGCTCGCAGGCGCTCGGCAAGATCGCGCTGGTGCGCGAGGTCGGCGGCCTGCTGCGTCCCGGCTACGACCTCGCGGCAAGCGAGAAGGAGCTCGATCAATCGCCGGGTTTCCGGCGCGACATGGACCACAACCGCGCCGAGGCGAGGAAGCTGCTCGCCGAAGCCAGCCAGAGCGGCATGTCGTTCACGCTGCTCAACCGCAACGTGAAGATGCCCTACGAGCCGGTCGGGGTGTTCCTCATCGACCAGTGGCGGCAGATCGGGCTCAACGTCAAGCACGAGCAGCTCGAAACGCGGCTCTACCTCGCTGCGCAGCAGAAGGACAGCGCGACATTCGACGCGTCGCTCGACTTCAACTGCGACTACAACGACGAGCCGAACCTGCAACTCGTGAAGTACCTGTCGCCTTCGCGCTCATCGCTCAACTACACCGGCCTGGGCGACGCGAAGCTCGACGAGCTCTACGACAAGCAGTCCGGCGAGTTCGACAAGAAGAAGCGCTACGCGCTCATCCGCGAGTTCGAGAAGCAGGCCATGGACGACGCGTTTACCGTGCCGACGATCTGGTGGCACCGCATCATCGTGCACGACAAGCGCCTGAAAGGCTGGAAGATCACGCCCAGCCACTACCTCAACCAGGACCTGGTGAACGTCTGGCTGGATCAGTAATAGAGGGGTAACGGCAAGCGTGTGGCGCGGCGGCCTGCGGCCGCCGCGCTGCTTTCGGAAACAGACCTTCACGTCGGCATTCGCTCGCTCGAGACATGTTCCGCTACATCGGCCAGCGCCTCCTGCTCACCGTCCCGACCTTGCTCGGGGTGGCGCTGCTCGCGTTCTTCATGCTGCGCCTGATGCCGGGCGACGTGGTCGAAGTGATGTTCATGGGCCAGGGCTCGAACGTGCCGGCGGACATCATCCAGCAGGAAAAGGCGCGGCTCGGCCTCGACCAGCCGATCACGGTGCAATTCGGGCGCTGGATGGCCGGCATCCTGCAGGGCGACTTCGGCGTGTCGATGTGGACCGGAAGGCCGATCTCCTACGAAATCGGCATCCGCCTCGAGCTTTCGATCGAGGTCGCGATCCTGTCCACGATGCTGGCCCTGCTGATCGCGTTGCCGCTCGGCACGCTGTCGGCCCTGTTCAAGGACACCTGGATCGACCAGACGATCCGCGTGGTATCGATCGCCGGGCTCGCCGTCCCCTCGTTCTGGCTCGGCATGATCATCATCCTGTCGCTGCTCTCGTTCTTCCACTGGAATCCGCCGCTCACCTTCACTCCGATCTACCAGGACTGGAAGGCGAACCTGTCGCAGCTCATCTGGCCGGCGCTCGCGGTCGGCTATCGTTACTCGGCGGTGGTGACGCGCATGATGCGCTCGACGCTGATCGAGGTGCTGCAGGAGGACTACGTCCGCACCGCGCGCGCCAAGGGCGTGCCCGAGCGCCTGGTGGTGGTCCGGCACGCGATGAAGAACGCCATGCTGCCCGTGATCACCGTTACCGGCCTGGAGTTCGCCTTCCTCGTCGGCGGACTGGTCGTGACCGAGCAGGTATTCAACCTGAACGGCATCGGCAAGCTCTTCGTCGATTCGGTGGCGCGCGCCGACAACACCATGCTCCAGTCGCTGGTGCTGCTGGTGTCGGTGTTCTATATCCTCGTCAACCTCGCCGTGGACCTGCTCTACGGCCTGCTCGACCCGCGCATCCGGTACCGATGAGCGCGATCTCCGCCCCCTACAAAGTGCCGAAGCGCCGGCACCCGGCGATCGCGTTCGTCGTCCACCAGCCCCTGGGCGCCTTCGGGCTCGCCGTGATCGCGATCATGCTCGCCGCGGCGCTCGCCGCGAACTGGATCTCGCCCTACGACCCGCTCGCGGTCGATTACGGCGCCATGCTCGGCCCGCCCTCGCAGGCGCACTGGCTCGGCACCGATTCCTACGGCCGCGACGTTCTGTCGCGCGTCATCCACGGCGCGCGCACTGCGCTCGCGGTCGGCTTCCTCTCCTCCCTCACCGGCTCCACCGCCGGCGCGCTGATCGGGGTCGCCTCGGCCTATTTCGGGGGCAAGACCGACCTCCTCGTGCAAAGGCTGATGGACGTGGTCCTGTCCTTCCCGATCATCGTGCTCGCACTGGCGATGGCCGCAATCCTCGGAAAGAGCATCCACTGGGGCATCGATTTCAACCTTGTCATCGCGATCGCCACGCCGATGGTGCCGAACGTGGCGCGCGTGGTGCGCTCCTCCGGGCTCGCGATCCGCGAGCTGCCCTACATCGACGCGGCACGCACCGCGGGTTTCTCGCACGCGCGCATCATCCTGCGTCACATCGTCCCCAATGTGACCGCACCCTTCCTCATCATGCTCACCGCTTTCGTCGGCCAGGCGATCCTGCTCGAGGCTTCGCTCTCCTTCCTCGGCCTTGGCGTCACCGAGCCGACGCCCTCCTGGGGGCTGATGCTGACCGGCGCCGCGGCGGATTTCTACCAGCAGGCGCCGTGGATGATCGTGTTCCCCGGGATCGCGATCAGCCTCGCGGTGTTCGCCTTCAACCTGTTCGGCGACAGCCTGCGCGACTGGCTCGACCCGAAGCTGAAAGTCTAGCGGGCGGAAGCATTGCGGCCTTTCGCGCCGTTCGCGCTACCATTGCCGCCGGTATGAGTCAGAAAGGCTATGCTTCGCGCCGCGCGGCGCTGCTCGACGGGGTACGCGTTTCCCTGGGCGCTCCCTCGGCGGTGCTCGCCGCGGGCTATCTCGGCTTCGCTGCGCTCGCCCAGGCGGGACAGTTTCCGCTGTGGGCGGCGCTGCTCTCCACCGCCACCATCTGGGCGCTGCCCGGCCAGCTCGTCATGATCGAGATGTTTCGCGCCGGCGCCGCGAGCCTGCTGATCGTGGTCGCAGTCGCGTTCACCGCGATGCGGTTCCTGCCGATGACGGTGTCGTTCATGCCGCTGCTGCGCGAGCCGCGTCACCGGCCCTGGCACCTCTATGCCGCTTCGCACGTGCTGGCGATGACCAACTGGGCGCTGTGCCTGGGGCGGGTGCGCGAGCTGCCGCTCCCGCAGCGCATGCCCTACTTCCTCGGCTTCGCCCTGACCAACTGGGTAGTGTGCATGGCCGCCACGGCGGTCGGCTATTTCCTGGTGGGCTCGTTCCCGCCTATCGTCAACCGCGGACTGGTGCTCATCAGCCCGCTTTATTTCCTGGTCATCCTCTCGGGGGAGTACCGCAACCGCCTCGCCTCGACCGCGCTCCTGCTCGGCGCGGTGCTCGGCCCGCTCATCTACCGCTACACGCCCGAGTGGAGCATTCTTGCCGCCGGCCTGATCGGCGGCACGCTCGCCTACCTGATGCTGCGCCGCCGTGCTTGAACTCGGGCTCACCGTGCTCGCCTGCGGCGCCGCCACCTATATGTGGCGGGGCCTGGGCGTCCTGCTTTCCGGAAGAGTGCGCACCGACAGCGAGGTCTTCACCTGGGTCGGCTGCGTCGCCTACGCAATGGTCGCGGCGCTCATGTCACGGCTCGTGCTGCTGCCCGAAGGCGCGCTCGCCGCGACGCCCCTGTACGAGCGACTCGCCGCCTGCGCCGCGGCGCTACTGGTGTATTACGGCGGACGCCGCAACCTGTTCACGGGCATCGTCTCCGGCTTCGCGGTGATCGTCGCGCTGGAGTGGTTGCGCGGCGCGAGCCCGTGGTAGCATGCACCGACAAAAGGAGGAGACCCCACCATGAACGACACCGTCAAGTACGTCCTCGACGAAACACGCATTCCGAAGGTCTGGTACAACCTCGCCGCCGACCTGCCCAAGCCGCTGCCGCCGGTGCTGCATCCGGGCACGGGCAAGCCCATCGGGCCGGACGACCTCGCGCCGCTCTTCCCCATGTCCCTCATCCTGCAGGAGGTGTCGACGGAGCGCGAGATCGAGATTCCCGAACCGGTGCGCCAGATCTACCGCCAGTGGCGTCCTTCGCCGCTGTACCGCGCGCGCCGGCTGGAGAAAGCGCTGCAGACGCCGGCGAAGATCTATTACAAGTACGAGGGCGTCTCGCCCGCCGGCAGCCACAAGCCCAATACCGCGGTCGCGCAGGCGTTCTTCAACAAGGAGGCCGGGGTCAAGAAATTGAGCACCGAAACCGGCGCCGGCCAATGGGGTTCGGCGCTCGCGTTCGCCGGGGGCCTGTTCGGCCTGGAAGTGCAGGTGTTCATGGTGCGCGTGTCCTACGATCAGAAGCCGTACCGGCGCGCGCTCATGGAGACCTACGGCGCGCGCTGCATCCCCTCGCCTTCCACCGAAACGCAGTCGGGCAAGGCGATCCTCGCGCAGCGCCCCGATCATCCTGGCAGCCTCGGCATCGCCATATCGGAAGCGGTCGAAGTCGCCGCGCAGCGCGACGACACCAAGTACGCCCTCGGCTCGGTGCTCAACCACGTGCTGCTGCACCAGACGATCGTCGGCCAGGAGGCGATGGCACAGCTCGAAATGGCGGGCGGCTATCCCGCAATAATCGTCGGCTGCCCGGGGGGCGGGCCGCACCTCTGC